>ERZ802830.184-NODE-184-length-61086-cov-11.8082_pt1 | contig 61086 bp, 47 predicted proteins | sample MGYA00345654_ERZ802830 | MGnify/ENA primary metagenome ERZ802830 (study PRJEB30503, sample SAMEA104212375) | marine metagenome | biome: Westerlies Biome; feature: [SRF] surface water layer (ENVO:00010504) within the epipelagic zone...; material: water...
AGCGTGTTTATCCACTGGTCCTGATGCTTACCGTTCTTCCATTCCTGCTGTTTTACGGCATGGACTGCATATGCAGCCTTTGCAAACGTCATGGACTGAAGACGGTCCCGTTCAGCTTTTTCCGCCTCGCGTTCAGCCAAGGGGTCATTGCCGTTTGCCACTTCGACTTTAAACGCGTCCTTCTTCTTTCTGGCCTCTTTGAGACTGACAAAAGGATAAGACCCCAATCCAGCCTCTCTTTGCTTGCCCTCCACCCTGTAGCGACACAGCCAACTCTTGCGATTGCTCTCAGATACTTTGAGGTAAAGGCTATTGCCATCTGAATAGCGGCCGGGAGTGGTGAGGGATTTTACTTCTAGTTCGGTTAACACGTTCATTCTGCCTTTCTATCCCACCACCTGTCCCACCAAAATGGGTGCGCTGCAATGAGACAACATGAGTTGGAATGAACAGAATATTCGGTTAATCAGCTGAAATAACTAACTTTAGTGTCTCACTATGAGACACTATGATACGTGCTGATTAGGTTAGATGGCGGAGGGACGGGGATTCGAACCCCGGAGGGGCGTTAACCCCAACACGCTTTCCAGGCGTGCGCCTTAAACCGCTCGGCCACCCCTCCTGTAGAAATGGGAGATTAAACATACGCCCATCAAATATTGCGGGACACTAGCAGGTGGCCTTTCATTGTTCAACCACCGGCTCATTGCCAAAGGCCCGATTTCATAGAGAGCGGAAGACGCCCATCACGCTCCGATTGGTCATACCCTCAAACTTTCACCGCAGAGTGTGCGCCGCAATCAAAACCCTCCGGCCAAACTGAGACTTTTCTCCAATAAACTATGTCAGGGCGGATTGATTAGGCTTGATTAATTGGGCTTGCAACCCACCGAAGCCATTGTCACAATGCAGTATCGGAACAGCATGGCAAGACTCGAGGGGACAGTGATAGCATCAGGCTTGCGCATTATTGGCTATTGTTTTGGCTTGCTATCAACCTACGCCATTTGGCGGGATATGTCATCGCCCAATAAGGTCAGCGACGCATTTGGCCAATTCTGGTTTGAGCACAGCCCCACCTCCTTACAGGTGTCTGAGGCCATTATAAGCCGTTATGTCGATCCGTGTGGCCTGTTTGTCAGCCTCAACTGTGAGCCATTTCTTTGGCATCCACTAATCGCCACGACACTTGGCTGGCCAGCGGCGTTGATGTTTATTTTTCTGATGCTGGTTTTTCTCGGACTAGCTAGGTTGATGAATGGGCGCAGCATGCGCCGGATCACTGGCCGTTCACTCAAAAGAAGCGGTGAGAAATAAAGGCTCTGCCGACAGACACGTTGCCGTCTGCTATTGAGTGAGGTCAGCTTGCGCTTCAGTTATCGCCCATCTTCAGTGCCTCAAAAAATGCGTTCTGCGGAATATCTACCTTTCCGAACTGACGCATTTTCTTTTTGCCTTCCTTCTGCTTTTCCAGCAACTTTTTCTTGCGGCTGATGTCGCCGCCGTAGCATTTTGCTGTGACGTCCTTGCGCAATGCCTGAATGGTCTCTCTGGCAATCACCTTGCCACCAATCGCTGCTTGCAGCGCAACCTTGAACATCTGGCGTGGCACCAAATCCTTTAGCCGGATACAGATAGCGCGCCCTTTTCCCTCAGCCTGATCACGATGCACAATCATCGATAACGCATCAACTGGGTCACCATTGACCAATATAGACACCTTGACCAAATCTCCAGCCCGATAATTATCAACGGCATAATCAAAACTGGCATATCCCTTGGTGACTGATTTAAGCCGATCATAGAAATCAAACACCACCTCGTTGAGCGGTAACCTATAGACAGCCATCGCCCTGTTACCCGCATATGTCAGATCCACCTGCTCACCACGTCGTTCGGTACACAGCGTCAATACAGGTCCGAGATATTCATCCGGCGTCAGGATCGTTGCCTTAATCCAGGGCTCTTCAATCTCGGCAATCTTCGTCACCTCTGGCATATCCGCTGGATTATGAAGATCAAACCGCACACCATCGGTCATATGCATCTGATAGACAACAGATGGTGCGGTCGAAATTAGCTCCAGATTAAACTCCCGGCTCAGACGATCGCGGATCACCTCCATATGCAGCAATCCCAGAAATCCGCAACGAAACCCGAAGCCAAGCGCCGCCGAGGTCTCAGCCTCAAAGGAAAAAGAGGCATCGTTCAATGACAGTTTTTCAAGCGCTTCCCTAAGCCCCGTGAATTCATTGGTATCAACAGGGAACAAACCACAGAACACCACAGGCACTGAGGGTGCAAACCCGGGCAACGCCTCGTCACACAAGCGCCTTTCCTCGGTAATGGTATCACCGACCTTGGCGTCCGACACAGTTTTTACGCCAGCATTAATGAAACCAATCTCCCCGGGACCAAGCTCATCCACGGGGGTTGGCTTTGGCGAAAACACACCAACACGCTCAATCACATGTGTTGCGCCAGTGCCCATCATCCGGATTTTCATGCCTTTTCTCAGCACGCCATCACGAACCCGGACCAGCGTCATCACCCCCAAATAGGCATCATACCAGCTATCCACCAACAACGCCTTCAAAGGTGCCTCGCGGTCGCCTATCGGCGCAGGAAGTTGCGTGACGAGAGCCTCAAGAATCTCCGCCATGCCGGCGCCCGTCTTGGCGCTGGCGGCAATCGCATCATCGGCTGGCAGGCCGATCACCTCTTCGATCTGCGTCTTGATCCGGTCTGGCTCTGCAGCTGGCAAATCAATCTTGTTCAGCACAGGCACAATTTCGTGGTTAGCCTCAATTGCCTGATAAACGTTAGCCAAGGTCTGCGCCTCAACACCCTGGCTGGCATCGACAATCAGAAGCGATCCCTCGCAGGCCGAAAGCGAGCGTGAGACCTCATAGCCAAAATCGACATGGCCGGGCGTGTCCATCAGATTGAGGACATACGCCTTGCCATCTTTCGCTGTATAGTCAAGCCGAACAGTCTGTGCCTTGATGGTGATGCCGCGCTCGCGCTCAATATCCATATTGTCGAGCACCTGTTCCGTCATCTCGCGCTCACTCAGCCCGCCACACATTTGAATCAACCGATCGGCAATGGTCGATTTGCCATGGTCAATATGCGCGATAATCGAAAAATTTCGAATTTGTTCAGGTGCAGTCATCTTTTACGATTTTTCTATCTCTTATCTACAAGCACAAAGACCCGCGTGAATGCCACTGCCTCTATACAACAAAACATCGGAAAATACCCACAATTTTAAGTGTGATGCAGGAATATGAAATTCATCGTGACCACATCTTAACCACCCTGCCAGAAAACAGGGCCGAAACGGAACTTTCTTACCCAAAGGCACAGTTTTCGCTGTCCTATCAGACCGGCTGGCGATATAGTCGGGCTCCATTGAACAGGGTGTCGAATCAATAGCACCATAAACTTAAAAAGGACCCGAAACCGATGACCAGCACCGATCATGCCGCCGCCGCAAAGCCAGCGGGGCGCCATGAAAAATACCGTCCCTTTGCCGGCCCCGATCTTCCTGATCGGACATGGCCCGGCAAGCGTATCAACAAAGCACCTGTCTGGTGTTCGGTTGACCTACGTGATGGTAATCAGGCGCTAATCGAGCCTATGGACGGTGCGCGCAAGATGCGCATGTTCAAACTTTTGGTTGCCATGGGTTTCAAGGAGATCGAGGTTGGCTTCCCCTCCGCCTCGGACACAGACTATAATTTTCTGCGCGAGTTAGTTGACGGCGGTCACGTGCCGGATGACGTGACAATTCAAGTGCTCACGCAGGCGCGCGAACATCTGATCGACCGCACCATAGAAAGTCTGGACGGAGCCCACAGCGCTATCCTTCATCTCTATAACTCGACCAGCACATTGCAGCGCCGTGTTGTTTTCAAATCGGACCGTGATGGCGTTAAGCAAATCGCCGTCGATGGCGCTAAAATGGTGGCCGATCGTATTTCGAAATGCAGCGCGGACAATCTACGCCTGCAATACAGCCCCGAGAGTTTTACCGGCACCGAGCTGGATTATGCCCTTGATGTCTGCGAGGCGGTGATGGAGGTCTGGCAGCCAAGCACCGCCAACCCAACAATCATCAATCTGCCTGCGACGGTCGAAATGTCGACGCCTAACATCCACGCGGACCAGATTGAATGGATGGACCGCAATTTCAGCAATCGGGATGCGGTGATTTTGTCGCTGCACCCACATAATGATCGGGGCTGCGCTGTCGCCGCGACCGAGCTTGGGCTGATGGCTGGCGCTGATCGTGTGGAGGGCACTTTGTTCGGCAATGGCGAACGCACCGGCAATGTAGATATCGTCACGCTGGGTCTGAATATGTTCACTCAGGGCGTCGATCCGACACTTGACTTCTCCAACATCAATAATCTGGTCGAGACGGCTGAATTCTGTAACCAGCTTCCCATACCTGAGCGCCATCCCTATGCCGGCAAGCTGGTTCATACCGCTTTTTCCGGCAGCCATCAGGACGCCATCCGCAAAGGCATGGAAGCACTGGCAGATGCCAATCAGGATATCTGGGAAGTCCCCTATCTGCCGATTGATCCAGGCGATATCGGCCGCACTTTCGAGGCGATTATCCGCGTTAATTCACAGTCTGGAAAAGCTGGCTCAGCCTACTTGCTTGAAGCCGACCATCAGGTCCGCTTGCCACGCGGTGCAGAGATTGAATTTTCCGGCATTGTCCAGCAGGAAGCCGATAGGACCGGCAAGGAAATCACCAGCGCCCGGATCTGGGAGCTGGCTGAAGCACATTATATCCGCCAGACTGGTCGGTTCGAACTTTTGGACTTTGACGTCAGCAAGGCCACAACCGATGGCAGCGCCGAGCGTGTTGTCGCGACCGTGCGCCATGAAGGCAAGGAGATCAGCGTGACAGCCACTGGCAACGGTCCAATTTCCGCCTTTGTTGATGCTATGCGAACCGAGTTTGGCCTGTCATTCAGGCTTGCCGATTTTGGCCAGAACACCCGCTCGGCCACCTCAAAAGCCGAAGCTGCCGCCTATGTTGAGTTGGTAGTGGAAGATGGTGATCGCACGCGCTCGATATTCGGCGTTGGCATCGACACCTCCATCACCATGGCACCAATCCGCGCGGTAATCAGCGCGCTAAACAAGTTATAGAGCTGGCAATGATGTATTTTATAAAACGGGCTGCGCTGTTGAGTGTGGCCCTTTTTTTGGGCATGGTAGCCTATTCTATTTACGCAATGGCCGAACAGCCGACTCTCAGCAAAATCGGCCCCGCATTACATCATCCTTGGGGCATGGATTTCCTGAATGATGATGCGATCTTGGTGACCGAACGGCGCGGCAATCTGTTCCGGATCAATCTGGCTAATGGCAACACCCACCAGATTGGCAATATGCCAGATGTCTATCACAAGCGTCAGGGTGGTCTGCTTGATGTGTTGGTTGATGGGGAATGGATATATCTTTGCTATTCGGCTGTGCTGAATGGTGGCTCATCAACGGCAATCGATCGGGCGCGCCTCGATACACAGAGTCGTAATCTGATTAACCGCACGACCATTTTCACGGCCAATCGCCCAACCCATTCAGGGCATCATTTTGGCTGTCGTATGGCCATTTCCCAGACCGGCCAGCAGGCTGGCTATCTATTTGCCAGCCTAGGTGATCGCGGTGACCGTAATAATGCTCAGGACCCGGCAGTCCATGCAGGTAGTATGATCAGGATCCACCCCGATGGGCGCATCCCCACCGATAACCCAAAATTTGCTAACTGGTTGCCAGAGATCTGGTCAATTGGTCACCGCAACCCGCAAGGCATGGCCATCCATCCAGACACAGGCGATATCTGGACGCATGAGCATGGGCCACGCGGCGGCGATGAGATCAATCGGATTACCGGAGAGCCCTACGCCGGTGGCACCAATTATGGCTGGCCCACCGTCAGCCACGGACGCGAATACGCAACCGGAAGACAGGTCAGCAAGCATAAAAGCCGCGCTGGCTATGCTGATCCTAAATGGGTGTGGGACCCGTCAATTGCCCCGTCGGGCATGGCATTTTATCCGCAAGACGCCTCAATGTTTGCCGACATGCGAGGGCAGCTGCTGGTCGGGTCATTAAAATTCAGGCAATTATGGCTGGTGCGTCTATCGGACGGCACGCCGCGGGATGAACAGGTCGTGATGGATCGTGCCATTGGCCGGGTGCGTGATGTTGCCATCGCGCCTGATGGCAGCATTTTGCTGCTTAATGACGAGGCCAGTGGCGGGGTGTGGCGCATCAGTCGCTAAGGCAGGAGAGCCTTATGAAAACGCCTATCGAGACATAGGCTGGCGCATAAAGCATGTGAGGCATATGACACTTACCGCCTAAGGCAAAACCCCGCCAGAACATGTCTGACGGGGGTAAAGATTTCAGATAGGGAAAACAACAATGCAGTTAGATGCATCGCCCACCCGCAAAGGCTTTATTACAGCACCTCAACGGTAAAGGTCTGACCATCCTGAACCAGAAAATCATCTAATGTGAAATTATCGTCTGTCGCAACAAAATGATACATGATGGCAAGCACATTATTGTCACCTTGCTCATCCTTATAAAGAGTCGTATGAGCTCCCGCAGATTTGGCCACAATTTTGTCGACCTCACCTGCCAGTATGATCTTGTCAGAGCCATCTTCAAAGGCTGCATAATTCAATAGTGCGGTACCAATTACATCGGCCTCGTCGGCAGCAGAGGCACCTGCGTCAATTCTTGTATATACGACTATTCCACTGTCCAACCGGAAACTACCCGTCAGTGCATCTTTTCCTTCTGCACTACCATCTTTAATTTGGGTACTTGGTGTTGCGACATCATCAAAAGCTTCATCCAATCCCACAACAAACGCGCGATTAAAAGTAGCTCGGGCCGTGAGGAAGCCCACGTCAAGATCCGGAATCGAATTCAAATCAAAAGCCACATCCTTGATGACGGCCAGAACATTTGAGCTGTTGGCAAGATTGCTATTTGTAATCAACAGGTCATCACCATCCTTTTTGAACCAGATGTTCCTGAATGTATTAGCTGGCGCGCCGCCACCCTCGGCCTTGAACGTAATGCTATCCTCCCTCAGATCAAAATCAGTGATCGTATCGGCATTTCCCTTGGCGTTTGGAGTGGTATCAATGATAAACGCATTAGCCTTCGCATCACCCCTTAAATCCTTTACGCCAGCAACGGAACCATCGGTAACTGCCTGTGGCAGCACCTCTAGGGTAAAGTCCGGATTATTCTGAACCAGAAAATCATCTAATGTGAAATTGTCGGTTGTCGCAGCAAATTGATACATGATGGCAAGCACATTATTGACACCTTTCTCATTCTTATAAAGAGTCGTATCAGTTCCATCAGATTCGGCCACAATTTTGTCGACATCACCTGCCAGTATGATCTTGTCAGTGCCATCAACAAATCCTGCAGCAGCGTATCCTTCAAGCCCAATTACATCGGCCTGCGCGGCAGGAGAGGCTACTGTATCAATTTTGAGATATACGGCGTCTGCACGTCTTTCAAAACCACTACCCGAAAAAGCATTTGCTCTTTCTTCGCTACCATCATTAATCAGGGTACTACTTGTGACGCTAGGAAAAGCTTCGTCTAGTCTCACCAAAAAATAACTGTCAACTGCCTTAGTTCGGTCCGTGACGAAGCTTATGTCAAAATGCAGATTTTGGCTGTTGCTGCTCAGCGGCAACATCCTCATCGTGATCAGAGGTTAAATCATCGGGTGAATAACGATCTGAATTCATTTCAAGTAACTCCGTCAGTGATAGATAGCCGCAATGCGGTATGTGAAACTTCGTAATCATTGAAGTTACGAGGGGTGTCCTTAAAAAAAGGTTAACAAAAATAGAAAATGTGGTGATTTTGGTGAATTTTTGCTTAGCGCAGGTGAATAAACGGCGCTAGCTGACGCTGGTGCAAAGTGACCGGGCATCAGGCAGGTGGATTCAGCTTCTTTTGGGGAGTTAGCGGAGTTACAGGCTTGCTAGCTGCGCAGCACGGCCCCACAGTTCTTCTCAGCCAGCTTGATAACCGAGTTGGAAATCTGGTCGATTTCATCATCGGTCAGCGTTGCCTTGGATGGGCTAAGGGTTATCGTGACCGCGACAGATTTTTTGCCAGCCTCAATATTTTCACCCTGATAGACATCAAAAACGGCAATGTCGCTGAGCAGCGGTCCCGCCCCCGATCTGACCGCCTTGAGCAGATCGCCAGCGGCCGTTTTGGTATCGACAATAAAGGCGAAATCGCGAGTCACTGGCTGGAAAACCGACATTGTCAGCAATGCGCGCGACGGTCCCTTGGCCTTTGGCAACGGCACATCATCAAGATGTATCTCAAAACCAACAGCCACGCCCCGCAGGCCAAAATTGTCAAGCATTTTTGGATGAATTTCACCAAAACTGGCGAGCACCGTGCGCCCCTGCACCAATTGGCCAGACCGCCCGGGATGCAGATAGTCGGCACCGCCAGCGCTGACCTTGAGACCACCCGTGCGAACACCAAGCGCCGCCAGAGCAGCCTCGGCATCGGCCTTTGCGTCAAACACATCGACCTTGCGCTGGTTACCATGCCATTCACGGATGGCGGTTGTGCCGTGGCGGATACCGCTACAGGCCGTGCGCTGATCCTCGGGCGCATCACCCAGAAAGACCGGGCCAACCTCAAACAAAGTGACATCTGCCTCGCCGCGATCCTGATTGCGGGCAGCCGCGGCCAGAAGATTCGGCAGGATTGACGGGCGCATGACCGACAGATCGGCGCTGATCGGGTTGACAAGGGTCAGATTTGCGGCGCCACCGCCAAACGCTGCAGCCTGTGGCTCTGACAGGAAGGAGAAGGTAACTGCCTCCATCAATCCTCGCGACGCCAAAGCACGCCGCAGCCGGAACTGACGTGCCTGTGCCGGGTTTAGTGATGGTTGGGCAACAACATGTTCACGCGGCAAATGATCCATCGGCAGATGCTCATAGCCATGAATACGACCGATTTCCTCAACCAGATCAGCGGCACCATCAATGTCACCGCGCCACGGCGGTGGGTTGACTGTCCATTCCCCGTCACCGGCGACAACGTTAAAGCCAAGCGATTCAAGAATAGCCACCTGGTCTGCTGCCGGCACATCCATGCCCGTCAGCCGCTTCACCTTATCGGCGTCAAGAGTGATCTCGCGCTGCCATTGTGCGCCCTCACCAGCGGTGGTGACATGGCTGGCCTCGCCCCCGCAGATTGACGTCACCAACCTTGCGACATATCCCTGCACCCAATCCGGCGAGGTCACATCAAGTCCGCGTTCAAAACGGTAGCGCGCATCGGAATTGATGTTGAGTTTGCGGGCTGTTGTCGCGACCGAAACAGGATCGAATATCGCCACCTCAAGGAACATGTCGGTTGTTGCTTCGCTCACACCGGTCCGCTCACCACCCATGATGCCCGCCAGATCATCCGCGCCATGCGCATCGGCAATGATAAACATGCTGGCGTCCAGCTTGTATTCCTTTTCATTGAGAGCGGTCATCATCTCGCCATCACCCGCCGCACGGATGGTCAGACTATCACCCGTAATCTTGTTGATGTCATAAGCATGCAAAGGACGGCCAAGGTCAATCATCACATAATTGGTGATGTCAACAAGTGCGCTGATCGGGCGCTGACCAACAGCGGTCAGACGTTGCGCCATCCAGGCTGGACTTGTCCCGTTGCGCAGTCCCCGGAACGCACAGCCGGAAATACGCGGGCAAAAAGCGCGCGCGTCAGCATCGATATTCCACATGATCGAGCTGTCAAAAGCGCCGTCATGTGGGCTGAGATCCACCTCTTTCAGCGATCCGTAACCCGCTGCGGCAAGATCGCGGGCAACGCCTCGCACACCAAGGCAATCCGCACGATTCGGGGTAATTGCGATTTCGATGATCGGGTCATTCAGCCCGGCATAAGGCGCAAAGGCAGCGCCTACAGGCGCATCGGACGGCAGGTCGATGATGCCGTCATGCTCGTCAGAAAGCTCCATCTCGCGCTCTGAACACAGCATGCCGTTTGAGGCCTCACCACGAATCTCGCCTGCCTTCAATTTCAGGTCAATCCCCGGGACATAGGCACCAACAGGAGCAAAGACCCCTTTCATTCCAGCGCGTGCATTTGGCGCGCCACAAACAACCTGCACCAGATCGCCACTGCCTGTATTGACCATGCAGACCCGCAATTTGTCTGCATTGGGGTGCTGCTCCGCAGAAACGACCTCGGCAATGGTGAAGGAAGCCAGCGCTGCCGCCCGGTCTTTTACATCCTCTACCTCAAGACCCAGCATTGGTAGGGCCTCAAGAATTTCCTCAAGCGAATGATCGGTTGCAAGATGATCGAACAGCCAGTCGCGGGTGAATTTCATCAGCTTGATTCTCCCACCAGACCGGCATGGACCGAAGGCGCATCAAATGGCAGAAAGCCGTAATGCCGCATCCACCGCAGATCACTGTCGTAAAAGGTACGAAGATCAGGAATACCGTATTTCAGCATCGCGATGCGTTCAATACCCATGCCAAAGGCAAAGCCCTGATATTTTTCAGGATCGTAACCACAATTCGCGAGCACCCGCGGGTTGACCATCCCTGATCCCAGAATTTCCAGCCAGTCATCACCAGCGCCAATCTTTAATCCACCACCGTCACGCGTACAGCCGATATCGACCTCGGCAGATGGCTCGGTAAAGGGAAAATAGCTGGGCCGAAACCGCACTGGCAAATTATCAACACCAAAAAAGGCGCGGCAGAAATCAATCAGACAGCCCTTGAGGTGCCCCATATGGATGCCATCGGCAATCACCAGTCCCTCGCATTGATGGAACATCGGCGAATGGGTGGCATCATGGTCAGACCGATAGGTGCGCCCAGGAACAATGATTCGCACCGGCGGTTCCGTCGCCTCCATTGTGCGCACCTGCACCGGTGATGTATGGGTGCGCAGCACTTTGCGTTTTCCCTCGGCATCGGGCGGCAGATAGAAGGTATCATGCTCTTGGCGGGCGGGATGCTCCTCGGGGATGTTGAGCGCGGTGAAATTATAGTAATCGGATTCGATGTCCGGGCCTTCTGCAACGGTAAAACCCATCTCAGCGAAAATTGCGACAACCTCCTCAATGGTGCGCGACAGAGGATGCAGGCGTGCTTCAGTTTGCGGGCGGGAGGGCAGTGTCACGTCAACCGCCTCAGCTGCCAACCGGTCATTGAGTGCGGCGTCACCAAGAAGTGTCTGTCGCAGTTCAATGGCAGTGGCGATGCTATCCTTCAGCCGATTCAGCTCCTGCCCAGCCTGCTTTCGGGCCTCAGGGTCCATGCCGCCCAACTCGCGCATCATCAATGACACCCGACCCTTTTTGCCAAGCACATCAATACGGATCGCCTCAAGCGCCTCAAGCGAGGACACACTCTCAATCGCGGTGGTGATTTCTGCGGCTAGCGCATCCAGATCTTGCATGGTGCCAATCTCGGTCATTTCAATCACAAGCCCATTTTACAGGCCCATTTTACAGGCCCATTTCAAAGACCCATTTCACAGGGCAAAAAAAATCAGGCCGCTACCCAAAACATCTTAGATGGATCGTCATCCAAAGCGATGTCCAAAGCAACAGCCTGACAGATTAATTTTGCAGATGGACTTAGCTGGCCGCTGCCCGTGAACGTTCAACCAGCGCACCAAAAGCCGCTGGCTCGTTTACGGCAAGATCAGCAAGCATCTTGCGGTCAATCTCGATGCCGGCCTTGATCAGACCGCCCATCATCTGCGAGTAGGTCATTCCATGCAGACGTGCAGCGGCATTGATCCGTTGAATCCACAAGGCGCGGAATTCGCGCTTGCGAACACGCCGGTCACGGTATGCATATTGCCGTGCCTTATCAACCGCCTGGGTCGCAATCCGAAAAGTGTTTTTACGACGCCCATAATAGCCTTTGGCGGCCTTAATGACCTTACCATGACGGGCGTGGGTGGTGGTGCCTCTTTTAACGCGTGCCATTTACCCGTCTCCTCTAGGCGTAAGGAAGGAAACGCTTGACGATACGAGCATCCGCATCGCACAGGATCATGGTACCACGAGCCTTACGCTTCATTTTTTGGGAACGGCGGCGGAGGTTATGGCTAAGGAAGGCTGCTGAGCCGCGAACCTTACCACTTGCGGTCAGGCGAAACCGTTTTTTCGCGCCGCTTTTGGTCTTCATCTTGGGCATTTTGACCTCTTTCTTCACATTTGTAAGGTCACCATCTCCCCTTCGCCGGGATACCAGATGTCTGGATGATGGTGCTGTGCCGGCCGGGCATGCCCTGTTTTTCAAAATATGAATTTTCAGGCCCGGACGCGACAGTCTATTTCCGCGAAGCCGTTGTTATAGAAGGGTCGCGTCGGGGAATCAAGTCCTCTGATCCCCCGTTTTCTTTTTTATTGAAAGCTTTATGGGCAGCCTATTTCGGGGCCAGCACCATGATCATCTGGCGGCCTTCCATTTTTGGCATGGCCTCAATCTTGGCGATCTCATCCGTTTCCTCGCGGACACGGGTCAAAACATTGGCGCCAAGCTCCTGGTGGGCCATTTCGCGGCCACGGAAGCGAAGCGTTACCTTGACCTTATCACCACCACTCAGAAACTTCACCACGTTGCGCATTTTGACCTGATAGTCATGCTCATCAATATTAGGGCGAAGTTTAATCTCCTTCACCTCGATGATTTTCTGCTTCTTACGGGCCTCATTGGCGCGTTTCTGCGCTTCATACTTGTATTTGCCATAGTCGAGTATTTTGCAGACAGGAGGGTCTACATTGGGTTGAACCTCAACAAGGTCCAGTCCAAAATCTTCCGCTTTGGATATGGCGTCTCTAGTATCCAGAACCCCCAGCTGTTCGCCATCGGGGTCAATGCAGCGCACCTGTGGAGCACGAATGGCTCCATTTACACGCGGGCCGTCCTGAACGGGCGGCACATTATTATGTGGACGTACTATTTAAATCTCTCCTGTTTACGTTCCGTAATCGGGACAAAGGCCCCATCTCCTGTGGTAAGTCATATACGACATAACCCCCACAAGCATTACTGCTTCTATCAAAAATTCCAGAAAGTGACCAGTCTTTTACACTTTTCGCAAATCAGGTGGTAGGCTCTCATCGCGAAGTGCAGACAGCGCGTCCTTCATATCCAACACCTGCTGATCGCTTGATCCCAACCGCCGCAGGGCAACTGTCGAAGCTTCGGCTTCTCGTCCACCTACGGCCAGAATGAACGGCACCTTCATCACGCTGTGTTCACGGACTTTGTAGCTGATCTTCTCGTTGCGGAAATCACGCTCAACACGCAGACCAAATGCCTCAGCAGTGCGCACAACCTTTTCAGCATAATCATTCGCACTGTCGGTGATCGAGGCGACGACAACCTGCACCGGTGCCAACCAAGGTGGCATCCGGCCCGCATATTGCTCTATTAGAATGCCAATCCAGCGTTCCATAGAACCAAGGACGGCGCGATGAAGCATCACCGGGCGCTTGCGGCTGCCATCCTCTGCAACATATTCAGCATCCAGCCGATCAGGCAGCACAAAATCAACCTGCAATGTTCCACATTGCCAATCTCGCCCAATGGCATCGCGCAGAACAAATTCGAGCTTGGGCCCATAGAACGCGCCCTCCCCCGGATTCAATGTCGTTTCCAACCTGGCAGCATCACAAGCATCGGTCAGCGCACTCTCGGCGCGATCCCAAACCTCATCTTCGCCCGCGCGCACCTCTGGCCGGTCAGAAAACTTGACCCGCACATCGGTAAAACCGAAATCTGTGTAGATCGTCTGCAATAATTCACAAAATCGGACAGACTCCGATGTGATCTGGTCCTCAGTACAGAAAATGTGCGCATCATCCTGCGTGAAGGCACGAACCCTCATGATGCCATGAAGCGCACCTGACGGTTCGTTGCGGTGGCAAGAGCCGAATTCGGCCATTCGCAAAGGCAGGTCACGATATGATTTGATCCCTTGGCGGAAAATTTGCACATGACAAGGGCAGTTCATCGGCTTCAATGCAAGCGTCCGGTCGTCCTCGGATTGTGCCGTAAACATATTCTCACGAAACTTGTCCCAGTGGCCTGACGCCTCCCACAACGTACGGTCAACAAGCTGCGGGGTCTTCACCTCTCCATAACCTCCATCGTCAAGTCGACGCCGAACATAGGCTTCAATTTCACGATACATGGCCCAGCCTTTGGGGTGCCAGAAAACTGATCCTGTTGCCTCCTCCTGCATATGAAAGAAGCCAAGCTGTTTTCCAAGCTTGCGATGATCGCGTTTTTCCGCCTCTTCAAGCATGTGAAGATAGGCAGCCAATTCCTTTTCTGTGCGCCAGGCTGTCCCATAGATGCGCTGCAGCATTGGCCGGTCAGAATCGCCCCGCCAATACGCACCTGCAACACTCATCAGTTTAAAGGCATGACCCAAACGGCCGGTCGACGGCAGATGCGGTCCCCGGCACAGATCAATAAAGTCGCCCTGTCGATAAAACGTCACCGTCTCGTCAGTTGGAATTGCCTCGACAAGCTCAACTTTGAACGGCTCATCATTGTCCCGATAGAAGGCCACTGCCTGATCTCGTGTCCAGACCTCACGGATGATCACCTCATCACGGTCAACAATTTCATGCATTCGGGCTTCAATAGCCTCGAGGTCCGCATCAGTGAAAGGTGCCTCGCGATGAAAATCGTAATAGAACCCGTTCTCAATCGATGGGCCGATGGTTACCTGGGTTTCTGGATAGATTTCAAGAACAGCCTCTGCCATAACATGCGCGCAATCATGACGCAGAAGCGCAAGCGCGCTGTCATCCTTGACAGTTATCAATGCCAGTGATGCGTCAGCCTCAATTGGGCGTGACAAATCCCATTCACCACCATCAACGATACCAAGCAATGCAGCCTTGGCGAGGCCGGGTCCAATATCCGCGGCAACATCACCCGGTGTCACTGGCAAATCATAGCTGCGGGTTGATCCGTCAGGAAGAGTAATGTTCGGCATTTCTAGCTTTGCAAACCTCTATAAGAAATCAATAACGCGCAAACTAGCCGCTGATAAAGATAAACTCAAGCCCGACAATTACCCCTTCATTGAGGTGAACTGTTATTGAGGAACCCGAAGCGAAGCCGAGACATTTCCCGGACCATTATCTGCGAATAGCCGCCTTTGCCAACAAGCGTGAGTAAATCTTAACCGTATCGCGACACATCTTGGCGGTCGAGAAAGAGGCGGTGATATGGCTGCGGGTATCGCGGGCTAGCTTACGGCGGCGGCTGGCACTTAACGACAGAGCTGCTTTGATGCAATTGCCAAGGTCATCAGCGTCATTCGGTTTTGCCAGCCAACCGGTCTTTTCATGCAGAATGGACTCAGACGCGCCGCCATGATCAAAGGCGATCACCGGGCGGCCCATAGCCTGTGCCTCTAATGCAACCCGGCCAAATGGTTCTGGTGTGACGGATGGCATGACCACAACATCGGCGACCATCAGAGCTGCCGGCATATCCTCAACCGCACTGACAAGGCGAAACCGACCCTCCAACCCCAATTCAACACCTTTTTTGGTGATGCTCTCAATAAATGACCGCCGTCCGTCAGCCGCTCCAACAAACACGCACAAAAACGGCACATCCTTAATCCCGGCAAGCGCCTCAAGCAGGATTTCATGGCCTTTCCATGCAGTTGGGCGGGCGGGCAACATCACCACCGGCATATCCTCCGGCAAGGCGATTTCATTGACAAACCGAATGATCCGGGATTGCGAGACCTGACCGGCTTCAAACACATCGGTGTCAACACCGCGGTGGATCACGCTCAGGCGTTCCTCCACACCGAAGTAAGCCCGCGCTATAAGAGACTTGATGTAATTGGAGATGGCGATCACATGATCGGTCTTCAGCATTTTGCCATTATATACGCGCTTTAGGGCAGAATTGGTGTGAAAGCGGCCATGTACCGTGCTGACCGTGATCAAACCCATCCGTTTGGCGATGGGCAGCGCGATCCATGCCGGCACGCGCGAGCGCACATGAACAATATCCGCACCCTCATCACGCAGAACTACGCCAAGCCGGCGCCGCGTTGAGGCCCATTTCAGGGGATTTTTGTCATTGACTGGCAAACGATGATGCACGGCACCACATCGCGCCAGATGTCGCTCCATCGGACCACCATTAGAAACAACCACTGACTTTCCACCGGCGGCAATTATGGCTTCCGCCATCTCAACCGTACCCCGCTCGACCCCGCCACGCACAAGCTCAGGCAAAACCTGAACGATGACCGGGCCATCGCCGCTTCGGCTGTGCTTTTTGACAAAGCGTGGCAACGTCGGAAGGTTTTGACCTGATTTTTGTTTTGTTTTGCTGCTCATCTAAATTCAGTATCGTTGCAATATTATCAAGGAGCCTCCGTGGGCCGGAGCCTCGCAAAAAATGAAAGGGTAGGAACCATTGGCGGTGAACGCAATGATACACACCATAACCGAGACAGACCATATCGCCTACCGTCGATTTTCCGGTGATGGGCCCGGCATCATCTTCCTTGCCGGTCATGGCTCGGATATGGAAGGCAGCAAGGCGCTGTTCCTGGAAGACTGGGCACAAACACAAGGACAGGCGTTCCTGAGGTTTGATTATCGTGGTCATGGCCAGTCGAGCGGCTCAATGGACACCACAAACATCTCCGACTGGACCGAGGATGTAATCACCGCCATTGACGAGTTGAGCGAAGGTCCCCAGATCCTCGTTGGATCTTCGCTTGGTGGATGGCTGATGCTGAATGCGGCCCTTGTGCGGCCAGAGCGGATTGTGGGCCTCATCGGCATTGCCGCTGCGCCCGATTTCACCGAGGATTTAATTTGGGCTGAACTGAATGCTGACCAGCGTAGCCATATGCGATCAAACGGAAATATCGCTGTGCCAAACCCCTATTCGGACGAACCAGTTGTTTACCCCTTTCATCTGATTGAAGACGGCCGCAGTCACCTACGGTTGCGCAGCAAACTGGAAATCGACAAGCCGATCCGTTTGCTACACGGCATACACGATGATGAAGTGCCGTGGCAGACAGCACTAAGGATTGCCGACTGCGCAACCAGCGATGATGTCAGAATCCACCTTATCAAGAACGCCGGTCACCGCTTTTCCGAGCCGCAACAGTTGGCTCTTTTGGGACAGGTGACGGCTACACTTGTTGCTGATATCCGTGCAAGCGGCGATTAGAAATCAAGATTACCATAATGCGCCGCGGCAGGCAGTCCCGGTATCTGGTCAGCGAGCAATTCACGAAATGATGGCCGAGATTTCATCTTCGCATACCAGTTCTTGGTCTCTGTGTGCCTGTCCCAATCGATATCACCAAAGTAATCAAGCACGGAAAGATGCGCCGCACCGGCAAGATCTGCCAGCGACATCTGACGACCAGCCAGCCAGTTATCCTGCTCAGTAAGCCAATCCAGATAATCAAGATGGATATGCAGATTGGTCATCGCCGCCCTAATCACCACTGATGATGGCTGCCCCTCATCAACAAAACGTTTGATAAATCTCTCATTCAGCAGCGGTGCCCCAACTTCACGCATGAATTTGCCCTCAAACCAATCCGTCAACCGCCTGATTTCAGCGCGCTCACTGGCAGATCCCCAGATTAGTGGCGCTTTTTCCTCTGTTTCCTCGAGATATTCCGCAATCACTGAAGCACCACAAATCGCCTCGCCATCCGCAGTCATAAGCACTGGAACATCGCCAGCAGGATTGAGGCGCAGGAATTCCTCAACACGGTCCCACGGTCGCTCGCTCTTTGGCAAACAGACAATGCCACGTTCTGCCATCACAAGACGGATAATTCGGGATGAGGCATATAATTGGTGATGATGAAGAACACGCATGATGTCAATTACTTCCTTCATAAAAATTAAATAGTTAAACTAACACCTGTTCGCTAAAGCTGCCAAAATCTGGCAGCCTCTATTCTGCAACGGGCGCAACGACAAGGGGGCCAGGTGGCAAGCCGCCAAGAGCCCCTGGCCTCAACTCATAGAACTGAAGACGTTCAATTTCGATAAAGCCTGGCCATTGAAGATTGTATTTCCACGCCGGAACGAAGCCGAATTTTGAATAATAATCAGCTTCTCCGGACACCAGCACCAATGGCCACGGCCCCCCACGAGCCCGGCGTAGGCCTTCCTCTACAAGCGCCTTTCCACACCCCTTGCCATGCAATGATGGCAGTACCGCCAGCGGTCCAAGCAACAGGATATCCTTAATTCCAAGTCGCACTTCCCAGAACCTCAGAGACCCAACGATCTCATCGCCATCCCGCGCAACAATGCACAGCCCGTCAACAGCCGGCCCCGGGCGAAGCTGCCACACCGAGCGCGCGTGACGCTTGGGGCCAAATGCCTCTGCCATCAATCTGTCAATGACTGCGGCATCCTCGGCTTTTTGCAAGGAAATCCGATACATAAATGACCACTTATCAGAATAGCCAAGGCCAAGGCAACATTTTATTGCGGTGGGCTTGGGTCCCCTTTTAGGCGGTTTTAGCAGTAGCTCTGTCGGAATCGTCAATCGGATGTTCTAGGATCGGAACAATCTCGGTCGGCACAACCTGCCAGAATTTTGGCAGCTCGGTCTCCCACTCATTGAGCAGGAGAGACCCAAGAGCTGATTCAGTTTGGCGAACATGCTCCTCAACCAGTGATCGCAGCACATGGGCCCAATGCGCACTTGCAATGCGGTGTATCTCGAGGCTGGCCGGGTTCACACAATCCATGAAGCTATCGCCTGAATCATAGATAAAGGCCATTCCCCCTGTCATGCCTGCGCCGAAATTGTTGCCAACTTCACCAAGGATAACAACCTGTCCCCCCGTCATGTATTCACACGCATTTGTGCCGGCTCCCTCGACCACAGCCGTGGCCCCCGAATTGCGGACACATAGGCGTTCACCAGCCTGCCCAGCGGCGAACAGTTTGCCCGAGGTTGCGCCATAAAGAACGGTGTTGCCAATAATGGTGTTCTCATGCGCGACAAAATTTGCCGCAGCCGACGGTCGCACAGTAATCATGCCACCGGAGAGACCTTTGCCAACGTAATCATTGGCATCTCCAATCACGTCCAGGCGCAAACCCTGCGTTGCGAAGGCACCCATTGATTGGCCGGCGGACCCCCGAAGACGCACGGAGATATGACCCTCACGCAAACCATTCATACCAAAACGGCGCACAATATGTGAGGACAAACGCGTACCAATGGCACGCTGGGTGTTTTCAACATTGTAGGACAGCTGCATTTTGGCCCCGTGTTCGAGGGCAGTACAGGCATCCTTTACCATCAACGCATCCAATGTATCAGGCACTTCAGCGCGCGGCAGATCGCGGGGACTGCCACCCTTGTCACCACTTTCCGCCTGAACGAGAATGGGGTTAAGATCTAGATCATCGAGGGCAGCATCACCACGGCTGACCTGCGAGAGCAGATCGGTCCTGCCAATGATCTCTTCCAATGACGAGAAGCCCAGTGACGCAAGGATCTCTCTCACCTCCTCAGCAAGATGCGTAAATAACTGCACGACCTTTTCTGGTGTGCCCTCAAATTTTGCCCGCAGATCATCGCGCTGTGTACAAACGCCAACAGGGCAAGTATTGGAATGGCATTGACGAACCATAATACATCCCATGGCGATCAACGCCGAGGTGCCAATCCCATACTCGTCTGCGCCAAGCATCGCTGCCATGACAACATCACGGCCGGTTTTCAGGCCTCCATCAGTGCGCAGAACAACTTTGCCCCTCAAATCATTCATGGTTAGCACCTGATGCACCTCAGAAAGGCCCATTTCCCAGGGCAGGCCAGCATATTTGATTGAGGATTGCGGGCTGGCACCGGTCCCGCCACCATGGCCAGAGACAAGAATAGTGTCAGCTTTGGCCTTGGCCACACCAGCGGCGATCGTACCGATACCGGTTGATGCGACAAGCTTGACGCAAACCTTGGCGTCAGGATTGATTTGCTTCAAATCATAAATCAGCTGCGCCAAATCCTCGATTGAGTAGATATCATGATGGGGCGGTGGTGAGATCAGGGTGACACCCGGCGTCGAATGACGCAGCCGTGCGATGATTTCATTGACCTTGATCCCCGGCAACTGACCGCCCTCACCGGGCTTGGCGCCCTGGGCGACCTTTATCTCAATCTCTTTACAATTGTTCAAATATTCGGCGGTAACACCAAACCGACCCGATGCAACCTGCTTGATCGCGCTCGAGGCGTTATCGCCATTTTCACGAAGCCGGAAACGAGCCGGGTCTTCGCCACCCTCGCCTGAGTCGGATTTTGCGCCGATCCGGTTCATCGCAACCGAGAGCGTTTCATGGGCCTCGGGACTCAACGCCCCCAGTGAAATGCCCGGTGAAACGAGCCGTTTACGGATACTGGTGATTGATTCAACATCCTCAATCGCAAGAGTGGCGGCAGTTGATTTGAAATCCATCAGATCACGCAAATTGACTGGTCCCTGTTCGGACACCATTCGCGAGTATTTTTTCCAGCTCTCATACGATCCCGTGTCACAGGCATGCTGCATTGCGTGGATCAGTTGTCCGTCAAAGGCATGCCGCTCACCCGACCGGCGGTAGCGGAAGAAGCCACCAACAGGCAGGAATATATCGTCGCTGTTATAGGCATCCCGGTGCATTGACGTCACCCGCGCCGCAATACCGGTAAGGCCGAGGCCCGAAACACGAGACGTCATGGGTGGAAAATACTTGGCGACAAGTGCCCGTGACAGGCCAAGTGCCTCAAAATTGTAACCACCCCGATAGGAAGCGAGAACAGAAATGCCCATTTTGGACATGATCTTGAGCAACCCGTCCTCAACCGCCTTTCGGTAATTGGCCACTGCCTCAGGGAAAGAGAGGTTTGGCAGAAGCCCCCGCTCATGCCGCTCAGCCAGCGCCTCTTCGGCAATGTAGGCATTCACTGTCGTGGCGCCAACGCCGATTAATACGGCAAATTGATGGACATCAAGACATTCGCCGGAGGCCACGTTCACCGAAGCGAAAGTGCGCAACTGCTGGCGGACAAGGTGCGAATGCACAGCACCTGTCGCGAGAATCATCGGCAAGGGCGCGCGCTGTTTCGAGACTTTCATGTCGCTGAGCATCACATGCTCACATCCTGAGCGAACAGCTTCCTCAGCCTCAAGGGCAATACGCTCAAGCGCATCGGTAAAACCGTCGGCTCCCCCATCAACATCAAATGTGCAATCGATCATCGCAGCTGTTTTGCCGAGATATACCTGCAACGCGTCCCATTCTGGGACTGTGAGTACTGGCGAGTTGAGCAGAAGATGGTCACATTGCTCTGCCGCCTCATCCAGAATGTTACCAAGATTTCCAAGCCGTGTACGCAGTGTCATGACATGGCGTTCCCGCAAACTGTCGATCGGCGGGTTCGTCACCTGCGAAAAATTTTGGCGGAAGAAATGGTGCAAACCACGATAGCGGTTGGAGAGCACTGCAAGCGGCGTGTCATCACCCATTGAACCAACGGCTTCCTTGCCGCCCTCGGCCATCGGCTGCAAAATCAGTTCCATGTTTTCCATGGTCCAACCAGCCATCAGTTGCCGACGGCGAGCCTCTGTCGTCGGCAGTCTATCCGGCGCCTTGAGATTATTCTCGGCAAGTATGGATTCCATCTGCCGGGCCCGACCGACCCATTTGCCCCAATCCCGTTTTGACGTCATCGCCTGCTTCAACGCCGCGTCCTTCAGCATCTGACCAGTGGCAAGATTGATGCCGATCATCTCACCCGGGCCGAGGCGACCACGTTCAACGATTTTGGTGTCGGGAACAACGACCATCCCAGTTTCTGACCCCGCAATGACGAGCCCATCGGTGGTGACCACATAGCGCATGGGACGCAGACCGTTGCGATCAAGTCCACCAATCACCCAATTATTAGCGTAAGCAGCAATCGCCGCAGGACCGTCCCATGGCTCCATGACCGAATTGCAATAGGCGTAGAGTTTTGCCAACTCACTATCACCACTTACATCAACAGCCTCAGGGATCATCATGGTTTTGACCATTGGCAATTCACGCCCACCGTGCCCGAGTAGCTCAAAAACGGCATCAAGCGCGGCCGAGTCAGAGCTTCCCTTGGCAACAACAGGTTTAAGATCTTCGACGGCGTCACCGAACACCTCTGATGCCATCCGGTCCTCATGACAGGTCATCCAGTTCTGGTTGCCACGGATGGTGTTGATTTCACCGTTGTGAGCAAGCACCCTGAATGGCTGCGCCAACTTCCACGTTGGCATTGTATTCGTTGAATATCTTTGATGATAGATTGCAAAGGAAGATATGAAGCGAGGATCCAGCAGGTCAGGAAAAAAGGCTGTTACCTGCTCAGCCAGGAACATGCCCTTGTAGATCACCGAACGACTGGATAGTGAACAGATGTAAAAGTCAGAAATCAGTTCTGCCATTACTGCCTTTTCAATACGGCGGCGTACTACATACAAATGACGCTCAGCCTCTGCCTCGTTAAAGTCAGCAGGCATTGAAAACATAATCTGCTCAATCTCGGGTCGAGTCGCACTTGCTTTGTCACCAAGTGCAGAAACATCAACCGGCACCTGCCGCCAGCCAAAAATGAAATGGCCATCAGCAAGGATCTCCTGTTCAACGATACACCGACACCGCTCCTGCGCCTCGAGGTCAGTGCGCGGCAGAAATACCATACCAACAGCCAGGCGGCCTCCATCGTAATCATGGCCGGTGCGGGCAATATGTTCGATGAAAAAATCACGCGGTATCTCAATGTGAATGCCAGCGCCATCACCCGTCATACCATCTGCGTCTACCGCGCCGCGGTGCCAAATTGCCTGTAGTGCCTCAATTGCCGCGTCGACCACCGCGCGGCAGGCTTTTCCGTCCTTTGCCGCGACAAAGCCAACTCCACAAGCATCATGCTCGAATTCTGGCCCATAGACGCCCGCCTCGCTCAGAGCTGCCTCATTGCGAGAGCGTTGCGCAAGGTATGTAGTGGCGTTGAAATCGGTTTTTTCTGTCATCTTTTCCATTTTCAAACTCCTTAGGCATTGGCCATTTGAGCTGGTGTGGCGGTGATCTCAGCGGTAATCCACTGGTCAATCTGTTCTGCCGCGTCACGACCATCACGAACACCCCAAACGACGAGAGAGGCGCCGCGAACAATATCACCGGCGGCAAACACACCGTGAAGAGACGTCATCATGGTGCGCCAATCAATGCTGAGTGTACCCCATTTGGACACCGCCAACGCCTCCTCTCCAAACATTACCGGAACGTCCTCGGGGTCAAAGCCAAGCGCCTTGATCACCATGTCGGCAGGCAGATCATGGGATGAGCCTTCAATCGCTTGTGGGACCTGACGACCGGTTGCATCCACCTGTCCAAGATGAATACGCTGTGCCTGAACGGCGCGAACAGTGCCGTCACCCATGAAGGCCTGTGGTGCCGACAGCCATTTGAAATCGACGCCTTCCTCCTCGGCATTGTTAACCTCACGCTGCGATCCGGGCATGTTGGCCCGATCACGGCGATACAGGCAGCTCACCGATCTGGCATTCTGACGGATGGCTGTTCGCACACAATCCATTGCCGTGTCGCCGCCACCTATCACGACCACATCCTTGCCTTCGGCGTTGAGTTCACCCGAGTCAAACTTGACGACCACGTCACCAAGACTTTTGCGATTGGACGCGGTGAGATAGTCAAGTGCGGGCACGATACCATCAAGACCGCTGCCAGGTGCCGCAATGTCTCTCGCTTTGTAGACCCCTGTCGCTATCAGCACTGCGTTGTGCGCCGCCCGAATCTCGTCAAAAGCCATATCAACACCAATATCGGTGTTCAGTTTGAATGTCACACCACCATCTTCGAGTAGCTTTTGCCGCCGCTCGACAACATGTTTTTCAAGCTTAAAACCGGGAATGCCGTATATCAATAAACCGCCAGCCCGATCGTAGCGGTCATAGATTGTAACCTGATACCCCTTGTGCCGGAGCATTTCCGCTGCGGCCAGCCCTGCCGGTCCAGCGCCCACTATCCCAATCGACTCAGGCCGTTCAATCGTCGGAGCCGCCGGCTTGACCCAGCCGTTCTCAAAAGCTGTCTCAGTAATGTGCTTTTCAACGGCACCGATAGTAACCGACTCGAATCCCTTTTCGATCACGCAACTGCCTTCACACAAACGGTCCTGCGGGCAAATTCGTCCACAAATCTCGGGCATGTTGTTGGTCTGCGAAGACAGCCGATAAGCCTCTTCCATGCGACCTTCCGCCGTCAGCATTAACCAATCAGGGATGTTGTTGTGAAGCGGGCAATTCGTCTGGCAGAATGGCACACCGCACTGAGAGCACCGACTTGCCTGATCCTCCGCAGTCTTGAGTTCGAAATCATCGTAGATCTCATCAAAGTCGTCAACACGTTGCGAGGCGTCGCGCTTTGGTGGTGTCACTTTTTGCGTCGTAACGAATTTCAGCATCTTTGAAGACATGATTTCACCTTCCGTCTGCGGCACATGATAATTGTGCCAAAAAGACCCTCCAGGATCCCACCGGAAAGATCGCTGTTCCTTTTAAATCCAAGAAGGGCGGTCACTCTCTTTCTGGGGCAGGCAAAGCGCCGCATTTCAAAAGGGCGATCCCGTCAACACCAGTTCTAGCGCCTTCTATTAAGTCAGCATTGGTACCCTTTTTTTAACAACAATTCAAGAGAAACTTCTAAAAAACGATTTGTAGATTAAATTTTTACGATTTTAATTCCAAATCGGATCTAAAAAAACGATGGCAATCACGCCTTGCCATCGTCAGTCCAATTTTGGCATATACAGAGAATGACGCAGCAGTGTTTTTGCTTCGAAGCAGACCTTGTCAAATCCATGATCTGGTGCAGGAAACCTACCTAATGCCTTTCTTCATGCTTTTACTCATCGCCGCCGTCCAGGGAATCACCGAATTTCTTCCGGTTTCATCTTCTGGTCATCTGGTGTTGATACCGCTTGTCACCGACCATCCCTACCAAGGTCGCACAATAGATGTGGCTGCCCATGTGGGAACGCTTATCGCCGTTGCCGCCTATTTGCGTGCAGATCTGCTCCGAATGGCCAGAGGACTGCTTACCTTCGGTCGCCGTCATTCAACCGACACTCATCTTGGCCTGCTGATTGTCATCGCAACCCTTCCGGTGATATCCGTCGGCTATTTTGTGAACAAAGTTGATCCAGCGTGGCTCCTTAACCTTGAAACTCTGGCGATTGCCAATCTTGTATTTGCCCTGCTTCTGTGGCTTGCCGATAAATTTGGCGCAACCGCGCGGACAATGGGTGACCTAAAATTCAATCAGGCAGTTTTGATCGGACTTGCTCAGATTTTTGCACTCATCCCCGGGGCATCACGGTCTGGGGTCACGATGATGGCCGCTCGTTATCTTGGGTTTGGTCGCCTAACGGCGGCGCGCTTTTCGTTGCTCTTGTCGTTGCCGACAATTGCCGGGGCAGGCGTTCTGAAAACATACGATCTTGTTCAGACTGGCGATCTGGCGCTGGGAGCTGATGCGTTGATCGTCTCTGCTCTGTCCTGCCTATTTGCCTTTGCCGCCATCGATTTGATGATGCGCTGGCTTGCACGCGCAGATTTCACCATTTTTGTTGGCTATCGGTTGGCCCTTGGGATCGTGCTGCTGGTTGTAATCCAGACTGGCTATCTTTAGGCGACGCATTGCCTAGCCTCTATCGCGCAAACCGTCCACCCGGACGAAACCGCGCTAGATATTGCGGCAGAATTGTATCAACGGGGGTTGGCGTTATACCAATTTCCAACAATCCGAGGCGCATTGGATCCGCAACATTGTCGCCGGCCAGCAGACGAACCTGATCAACAGTGAGCGGCGGATTTGGCAACAATCCGGTAAAAAGCGCCCCACATCGCATGGCCCAAAGGGGCACAGGCATCAACAAACGCCGCCTTTTAACCTGCGACAGTGTCAATTCCATTAGCTGCCGGAAACTGAAAACATCTGGACCCGCAAGCTCAAAAACTTCTCCTGCCATCTTTCTTTTGGTTTTGGTGAGACCAAGCCCCGCCGCAATTGCCGCCGCCACGTCACCAACATATACTGGCTGCATCAACATACCACCACCACCTGGCAGCGGCAGCGCTGGCGCTACCATCGCCATACTGGCAAAGCGGTTGAAAAAATTATCGCCAGCGCCAAACACAATCGAGGGACGAACAATCACTGCCTTCGGGAAGGCCGATAACAGTGCAGCCTCACCGGCGGCCTTGGTGCGAGAATAGATGCTGGGAGAGGAAGCGCTGGCACCAATAGCCGAAACATGGACGACACTCTCGACATTGTGCTTGGCTGCTAACGCTCCAATACGGCCCGGCAAATCTGCCTGCAAGGCAGAAAATTTCTGACTTCCTGTTTCCGCAAGAATTCCAATCAGATTAACCACAGCGTCGGCCGGGGCAATGACCCCTTCCAAGGTTTCATCGTCACAGGCGTCACCAGAAACGAGTGTTATCTGGCCGACATCACCCATCGGTTTGAGGTACTTTGCCCGCTCAGCATTGCGGCACAGCACTATAATTCGCGCATTGTGCTTGGCAATCACTTCGATAGTCGCGCGGCCGACAAAACCGGATCCGCCAATGACTGCTATTGTCTTTTCCATGCGGTGACCCCTATTTGTTTTTCGCTGCACGGTCTTTGTAAGAGCTTCGATCATTAGATAGCGGCAACCTTGCCAGTTCGTCCACCACAATCATTCAAATGGCTATCACAAACCAAATTATCCACCGCCACACTAGCAATACCCTCCTGACGTGCGACATCGCGCGACATAAGGTGTTATCGCTCTAGGTTAGACAACGGTCGTCTTTGTCGATGGTCGATCACCACATATTTTGTTGAGGACGTGTGGTTGACATCACCTGCTTTGTGGCTATTCTCACGCCCGCAACGCGCGGCATGTTTGCCGACGCCAGTTGCCCAGGTGGCGGAATTGGTAGACGCGCTGGCTTCAGGTGCCAGTGACCATTAGGTCGTGGAAGTTCGAGTCTTCTCCTGGGCACCAAAACCATGCCGGCGCTCCATGGCGAGGCCGTTGAGATATGAAGGCATTGATGGCCGTCCACCTCCATAATGATGATCTTCCCTGCGACGTTGATTTCGGTGACTCGGTCGCGATTGACACAGAAACAATGGGACTGAATCCACACCGTGACAGGCTGTGCGTTGTTCAGCTTTCCGCCGGTGACGGCAATGCGCATCTTGTCAAACTTAGCCAACCGATAAAGTCATGCCCCAACCTTGTGGGTTTGCTTGCTGACCAAAAAATTACCAAAATCTTTCATTTCGCCAGATTCGACATCGCCGTGTTGAGCCATCACATCATACGAATTGAAGGTCCCGTATACTGCACCAAAATTGCCTCTAAACTTTGCCGCACCTACACGGATCGGCATGGCCTCAAGGATTTGTGCCGCGAGCTTCTGGGCATTGACATCTCCAAGCAGCAGCAATCATCAGATTGGGGAGCCGATGCATTGACCAAGGATCAACAGGAATATGCAGCAGGCGATGTCTTGTATTTGCATCAGATAAAAGCAAAACTTGACGCTATGCTCGTTCGGGAAAAGCGCGAGGCTCTTGCCTCGAATTGCTTTGCCTTTCTGGAGACCCGCACTCAACTGGACCTTGATGGATTTGCCGATACTGATATCTTTCATCACTAGGCTGGCCAACAGGAAAGTGTGATGACCACAACAGAACCAGACCGACGTTCCCAAAAGGCGCGCTTTGCGCCAAAACGCATTGCTGATGAGGATAGTGGAGCGGGATCACTGAAACCCAGCATATTGTTTCTTGGTCTAGCATTATGTCTAACTCTTGGTATTGCGGCTTGGCTCGGCCTTGTCGATACGAATGATGACATTCTCCTCGAGATTACTGATATTTCAACAAACAGCGATGGCACTGTGGCATTGACAGGTGCCCGCTATCGCGGCCACACCGTGTCTGGCAAAAAATTTGAGGTCGTTGCAACAGCCGCGATCGAAAAAGCAGGTGCCCCCGGCGATATCGATTTGAGCAAACCAGTCGCGACAATCTATGCGGAGGATGGCGGCACTCTGAATATCACCTCTCAAACCGGCGCCTATTCCCAGACGGGCAGCGGCGTTGCCTTACGCGGCAACGTGATTGTCACGGACTTAGGCCGCGGTATGACGATGGAAACAGAGATGCTTGACGCCAATCTGTCTTCTGGTGATATGCAGACAACCACAGATGTTCGCGTCACCTCTGAAACTGCGCTCGTCCTAGCCGAGGGAATGCAGGTGTTTAATGAGGGTGACTTAATTGTTTTCAACGGGAAATCAAAGATGACGCTACACAATGCAGCAGCGAATGATTAGGCTTTTTCCACCGCGTTAACACACCACGCTGATTTGATAGGGTTAGATTAACGATATGAGAGATTTTGGACGATCAGAATTTGCTTTGAAAACCAGATTTTTACAGGCTTTGCTTACCCTATGTTTTGGTGCCTTTGGCATGATCCCACTTGCCAGTTTAGGAGTAGCCCAGGAAAACGCACCATTCACGGTAGAGGCCGATGAGCTGCTTGAATGGGATCAGACAAAGGGGACCTACCGAGCAACAGGCAATGCGGTGGCACGACAGGGGGATCAGCAGATCAAGGCGGTTGAGCTTGTTGCCTCCTACGATACAAACAGTGAGAGCCGTAAAATCACACTGATCGTCGCAACTGGCGCAGTCGAATATGAGGATGGAACATCAGCAGCAAGTGGTGACAAGCTGACCTACTATATCGATGCTGAGCGCTACCTAATCGAGGGCGCGAACTCTTTGGTTACAGGTCCAAATGGCACAATGCGCGCCAGCAAATCGATTGAACTTCTGTCACCCACACCCGACAAACAGCTGCTGACCGCGATTGGCGCCGCGCAATATACGGACGCCGAAGGACAAATAGTTGAGGGAGAGACGGTCAATGCTCATCTGGACGCTGACGGTGCGCTCGACGTATTGGATGCTACAGACAATGTAAAGGTTGTGTCGGTGAACGGACAGGTCGCCATAGGTGATGCGGTTACCTATAACCAGAAAACATCAAAGGCCTTGCTGACCGGTAATGTCGAAATTCTCGATAGCGGAAATGTGATGCGTGGATCACGTGCAGAGGTTGACTTTGACAGCGGAATTAGTCGAATATTATCAGATGGTTCTGGAAAACGCGTAAGTGGTACGCTTCAACCCTAACCTGACATTGAGTAATGGTTGATAAAAAAAGCAGTGACAAAAGGGCGGGCAGAAATCAGATGAACGACGATTTTGACTTTGGACAGTCAAATTTCCCGCGCAATCAATTTAGCCAACGCGGCTTCGGTGAACAAACGCCAAAGCTCGTCGACGAACCGCGTGGACTCGTCGCCTCCGGCGTTGGAAAAAGTTTCGACAAGCGCCGTGTGGTCCGCAACGTGTCGCTTAAACTGCAGCGGGGTGAAGCTGTCGGCCTGCTTGGCCCAAACGGTGCCGGCAAAACCACAACCTTTCATATTCTGGCTGGCTTGCTACCAGCCGATGAGGGCAATGTCCAGATTGATGGCCGTGACATTACCGGTTTGCCAGTGTTTCAGCGCGCACGGCTTGGTATCGGCTACCTCCCTCAGGAATCGAGTATCTTCCGTGGGTTGACCGTTGAACAGAACATCCGTGCCGTGCTGGAAACACTGGACAATAGCAGGTCTGACCGCGATGCGATGCTTGAGGATCTCATGGCGGAATTTGCCATTGGACATCTTCGCAACACCCTTTCGGTCAATTTGTCAGGTGGTGAAAGACGGCGGCTGGAAATTGCCAGGGCACTTGCCGCCCGTCCAACCTTTCTGCTTCTTGACGAACCCCTTGCGGGCATTGATCCGATCGCTCTTAACGAAATTCGAGATCTTATCGGCCAATTGAAAGACCATGGCCTGGGCGTTTTGATCACTGATCACAATGTCAGGGAAACACTCGATGTAGTAGACCGCACCTACATTATCCATGATGGTGCCGTGCTGATGGAGGGGACACCCTCAGAAGTTGTTCAACATAGTGGGGTCCGCGAAGTTTATTTGGGAGACCGATTTTCCATATAGCGCCTGCCTGATGGCGCTGACCTGCGCAGAAACAGGGAATGCACAAAAGACAGCGACACAGCTTTGCGCCGCGTAACCTGAAAATCATGATTTTTCTCAGAAAGGATTTGGTGGAGCTAAGCGGGATCGAACCGCTGACCTCTACAATGCCATTGTAGCGCTCTCCCAGCTGAGCTATAGCCCCATGCGGCAACTCGGGAATTCACGTTGCCTTGCCAAATCTTTTGACCCCGACCTCGCGGCGACGCCATTGTTTATCCTAGCCCCATCGCGCTAGGCAAGCAAAAAGGTTGCACAAAACAAAAAAGCTGGCTGGTCAGTTGTCGTCACTATCTGGAATGTTGCTAAGCAACTCATCATCGGCTGAAATATCGTCCTGAATGAGACCGCCAGCCTCTTCGTCAAGATTGCCATCATCGTCATCGTCATAATCAAGATCGCTGGAAATGGCGTCATCATCTGAAGATGATGTGTTGTCAGCATTTTGATCCAAATGGGTCGCTGCGACCTGGGTAACTTCCCCCTCACTGGCCGCGCCCTCATCATCATTTGCAGCCTTTACAGGCTGCCGTGATTTACGTGTTTTAAGCAATAAATCAACGTCAAATTCAGCATTGCAACTGGGGCAGGTTATAGGGTTTTTATTGAGATCATAATAGCGCAAGCCGCAGGATGTGCAGGAACGCTTTGTGCCAAGTTTTGCCTTTGCCATGACTGCAAACCTTCTGTTCACATTTGAGTAAGTAAACTATCCAAACCGAAAAGCGATTTGACCCATATTTTCGGCGCTGTCAAAGCAAAATTTGAAGAATCAGAGAAGAAATTGGATTTTCACCCATCACATCAGCACTCGCCCCGATCACCGACCTTTTGTGTCTTAAGTCCTAGCCCGGTCCTATTTGCAATTGCGCCCGAAAAAATGTTAACACCAGCGCCAACGCATAGGCTTACGGCAAGATCAAACAAAATCGGATCTAACGACAAATGGACGCAATGAGCAAACTATCGCGGAACGAGGTTTTAACCTCCCACAGGCAGGCCTCCTTGCAAGGCACCTTCAATGTTCCGGGTGACAAATCAATCTCACATCGATCGCTCATTCTGGGTGGATTAGCGGTCGGCATCACGAATGTATCAGGTCTGCTTGAGGGTGATGACGTCATGGCAACCGCAAATGCGATGCGGGCGCTTGGTGTAGAGATCACCCGAACAGATACTGGTGCTTGGCAGATAATTGGGGTGGGGCTGCACGGTCTGGTCTCACCAGAGCAGCCTCTTGATCTCGGCAATTCGGGAACAGGTGTGCGCCTGCTCATGGGCGTCGTTGCTGGCCAGCCGATCACCGCCACCTTCACCGGCGATGAGTCGCTGTCGGTCAGGCCAATGGCAAGGATTACCGATCCACTCGCAAAAATGGGGGCCAAGATCACCAGCCGTGAGGGTGGTCTGCTGCCTGTAACCATTACGGGTACCGCAACACCACTTGCCGCGGATCACTCAAGTAAAGTTGCATCCGCGCAGATTAAATCTGCCGTGCTGCTGGCCGGATTGAATGCAAGAGGTACGACAATCGTCACCGAGCCGCACGCATCACGTGACCACAGTGAGTCAATGATGCGCCATTTTGGCGCCTCAGTCAGTCAGGATATCAATGCCGACGGGAGCCATCGCGTCACCTTGGCTGGTGAGGCAGAACTTGTTGCTAAGGATGTTTTGGTGCCCGGCGACCCCTCGTCATCTGCCTTTGTCATGGTGGCGGCACTGATCAGCGCCGATAGTGATATCACCATTCCAGCCGTTGGAATGAACCCCCTGCGTACCGGGTTGATAACCACTCTTCAGGAGATGGGCGGCAACATTGAGATAAGCAATGAGCGCATCGAGGGCGGTGAAAAAATTGCGGATATCCGTGTGCGCCACAGCAAGCTCACCGGTATTGCGGTTCCGCCTGAACGCGCCGCTTCGATGATTGATGAGTATCCGGTTTTATCAGTCGCTGCATCGGTTGCGACAGGGCAGACGGTGATGCAAGGGGTTGCTGAGCTTCGCGTCAAGGAAACCGACCGCATCAAGGTCATGGCCGATGGACTGGCAATGGCCGGTGTGACAGTCACCTATGATGACAACAGCATGACGGTAACCGGAGGCGCTGTTAAAGGTGGGGTAAGTATTGCCTCACAACATGATCACCGAATCGCGATGTCCTTTCTGACTTTGGGGATGGTGGCAGAGGAGCCGATCACAGTCACAGGATGCGAGACCATCAACACCAGCTTTCCCGGCTTTGCCGATCTGATCAACGAATGTGGCGGAGCCATCACCGCGCCAGAGGGGGAATGATTGGAGCGATGATTATTGCAGTTGATGGTTCGGCCGCTAGTGGAAAAGGTACGTTGTCAAAACGCCTTGCCGATCATTTTAATCTTGCCTATCTCGACACAGGATCACTCTTCCGTGCGCTCGCTCTGCAGCTGCTAAATGCTGGCACTGTGATAGATGATATTGATGAAAATCAACCAATTGAAGAATCAACCAGACTTGATGTTGGCTTATGCAACGCGCCGGAAATTCGGACAGACAGGGTTGCCTCGCTAGCTTCGAAAGTGGCGATTTTACCGGAGGTGCGCACCAATCTTCTGACGCTTCAGCGCAATTTTGCAAACGACCCCCCACACGGAAATGGTGCGGTTCTCGACGGCCGAGATATCGGATCTGTGGTGGTGCCGGAGACACCAATAAAGTTTTTCATCGATGCCAAGCTGGAAGTGCGAGCTGAACGACGATTCAAAGAGTTGCTTCATGCAGGGCAATCAGTTATGTTCCGCAACGTGTTGGCAGACATGCGTGAGCGTGATCAGCGCGACAGGACCCGGAGTGTTGCCCCACTGAGAGCGGCCGACGGTGCGAAAATCATCGACACGTCAACTATGGACGCTGAAAAGGTTTTTGCTGTTGCCTTAGACCATGTGAAGCATATCGTCGGCACTTGAAACCGAAGATCGGGGTGACTGAACAACCTTGTTCTGATTGTTCTAACAAACGGAATGCTGGCACAAACCAACTGATCGCCAAAAACTCCCGTTTCTGACCCATCAATTTTTGGTGGGTGATGTTCAGCTGAAACGGCCCTCAGGCCAGCTGAGGCAAATACGTGTCATCCGGGCTACAAGCCGATGGCCAAAGGGCGATAACGGAGATATTTTTGACAACTCTTGACAATACTGCAGCGACCGCTGCAACGGAAAACTTTGCTGACATGCTCGCCGAGAGCTTTGGTGAAAACACAAACATCGAGGGCAGCGTTGTTCGCGGCTTTGTTGTTGGCATTGAGGGTGATGCCGTCGTAATCGATGTAGGCCTTAAATCTGAAGGCCGCGTCCCGATGAAGGAGGTAACCTCCCCGGGCCAGGAACTCGACATCAATGTCGGTGATGAAATTGAAGTTTATGTTGAGCGCATGGAAGACCGTAATGGTCAGGCCGTTCTCAGCCGTGACAAGGCTCGCCGCGAGGAGGCCTGGGGCCTGCTCGAGACATCGTTTGAAAAGCAGGAACGTGTAACCGGCATCATCTTTGGCAAGGTTAAAGGCGGCTTCACCGTTGATCTTTCAGGAGCGACAGCGTTTCTGCCTGGCAGCCAAGTCGACATTCGCCCAGTTCGGGACCTCGGTCCACTGATGGGAACACCGCAACCGTTCCAGATTCTGAAAATCGACCGTCGTCGTGGCAACATTGTTGTATCTCGTCGCGCTGTTTTGGAGGAGTCCCGTGCAGAGGCCCGGTCCGAACTGGTATCCAACCTTCAGGAAGGCCAAGTGCTTCAAGGTGTCGTCAAAAACATCACAGATTACGGTGCGTTCGTCGACCTCGGTGGTGTTGATGGTCTGCTTCACGTTACAGACATCGCATGGCAGCGTATCAGCCATCCATCAGAGGCGCTCCAGATCGGTGAAACCGTTGAAGTGCAGGTCATCCGCTTTAATGCCGAGACCCAGAGAATCTCGCTTGGCATGAAGCAGCTTCTGTCAGACCCATGGGAAAATGTCGAAGGCAAGTTCCCGATTGGTGCGAAGATGGAAGGTCGTGTGACAAACATCACAGATTATGGTGCGTTCGTCGAGCTAGAAGCTGGTGTTGAAGGACTTGTCCATGTCTCAGAAATGAGCTGGACAAAGAAAAATGTTCACCCCGGAAAGATCGTATCCACCAGTCAGCAGGTTGAGGTTATGGTTCTTGATGTCGATCTCTCGAAACGCCGCATCTCGCTTGGTCTCAAGCAATGTGCAGGCAATCCGTGGGAAGATTACAGCAGCACCAACCCAGCCGGCACGGAAATCGAAGGTGAAATTCGTAACATCACTGAGTTTGGTCTGTTTGTTGGCCTCACCGAAGAGATTGATGGTCTGGTTCATCTATCCGACATCAGCTGGGAAGTAACCGGTGAAGCCGCCCTTGAGGGGTATTCAAAGGGTGACATGGTTAAGGCCAAGGTCCTTGATGTGGATATCGAGAAAGAGCGGATTTCACTTGGTATCAAGCAGTTGACGGAAGATCCTTTCGCTGGGCAGGCTGACGCCTACCGCAAGGGTGAGACGGTTACCTGTACAGTTACCGCTGTGTCCGACAACGGCCTTGATGTCAGCATTGGCGACGCAATGACTGGTTTCATTCGCCGTGCGGATCTCAGCCGTGAACGAGCCGAACAACGCGCAGACAGATTCGCCGTCGGTGAAAAAGTCGATGCTACTGTGACCAATGTCGACAAGAAAACACGCAAGCTGGGTTTGTCGATCAAAGCCCGTGAGACAGCAGAAGAAAAGCAGGCGATGGCCGATTATGGCTCATCCGACAGTGGTGCAAGCCTCGGTGACATCCTCGGGGCCGCGCTGGCGAAACGCGATACTGACGACGATAAATAGAATCGTCATAACGAAAAGTGCCGGCACCATAACTCTGGTGCCGGCTTTTTTGTGCCTAAATTTGGCCATATCCCCGTCTGAACCCCAGTAAATTGTTCAAAATGTTGAATTTATGGTCAATTAAGTTGACCATGTAGTCAGCACAGGGCATCCTTTGGATCGGTTTAATCAATTTGTTTTGGCAACGGAGTGGGTGCGTTGACACGTTCAGAACTTATAGCGAAGTTAGCGGCGAAGAACCCAGCGCTGTATCATCGCGACCTAGAGCGACTTGTCGCCACAATACTCGATGAAATAGGTGGCGCGCTTGAGCGTGGTGACCGCGTTGAATTGCGGGGATTTGGCGCTTTCTCAGTGCGTCACCGCAAAGCAAGAAAAGGGCGCAACCCAAGAACTGGAACAAGCGTACAAGTTGCTGAAAAGAAAGTACCTTTTTTCAAAATGGGAAAAGGGATGCGCGAGCGTCTTAACCGCTAAAACGGACAAAACACATGCGCCTTATTGGCCGGTTTCTCTGGCTTGTCATTACCGTGACAGCGGTGATCATCAGCATGGCATTCGCCGCTTCCAACGATAGCGAAGTCACCCTTTATTTATGGCCGTTTGAAACTGGGTTGAGCCTCCCAGTCTGGCTGGCCGTTCTTGGTGCATTGGGAATAGGTATCGTAACTGGAGGTTTGATTGTCTGGCTTTCAACCATTGCGATTCGCACAAGTAACTGGCACGCGCAGAAGAAATTGAAAAAAATGGAAAAACGAATGAATGAGGCGGAGGCGCGACTTGCCGATGCTGAAAATCCGCCTCGCAATGTTCTGCGTTGATCTCAACGAATAAATAGACACCCCTGTTTGGAGAGCAAACCTAATGACCCGAACCGATGTCAAAATCTGCGGCATTGCGTCACCTTCGGACTATGATGTCTGCGCAGACGCTGGTGTGGCGTTTGTCGGCATGGTTTTTTATGCCAGATCACCCCGTCACCTATCCTTTGAACGGGCAGCACTCATCAGCCAGCATGCCAAGGAACAGCAGCAATCGGGCCCGAAACGTGTCGCCCTGACGGTCAATATGGATGAGGTGGAAATGACCCGCATGATCAGCTTTGCAGACCCTGACATTCTGCAACTGCATGGCGATGAGACGCCTATTCAGGCTGAAAAGCTTAAGGCGCGCCATGGACTACCTATTATCAAGGCAATCCTCGTTGCCTCTGCGGATGATTTGGCAGTCTGCGAAGAGTGGGGCGGCGTTGCTGATTGGCTGCTTTTTGATGCGAAGGGAGATCCCGGCGGGTTGCCTGGTGGTACTGGGCATAGATTTGATTGGTCCCTCCTCGCCAACCACGCCGGAAAGACAAAATGGATGTTGGCAGGCGGTCTCTCAGTTGAAAATGTCGGGCGTGCCGTCGTCACCACGAATGCCAAAGCTGTTGATGTTTCATCTGGCGTTGAGTCGGCACCTGGGAAAAAAGACCCGCGACTTATTCACGCCTTTGTTTCTGCTGCCCAAATAGGGTAGAACATGAGCTGAAATCGGCTATTTCACACTACGATCGAGGCACGGTTTAAAACACCGCTGAACAGACAGAATGACAGACACACTCGTAAATTCCTTTGTAAACCAGCCCGACGAGGCTGGCAGGTTCGGCATTCATGGCGGTCGCTTTGTGGCCGAAACATTGATGCCGCTGATTCTTAATGTGGAAAGATCTTACAAATCTGCATGCAATGACGTCAATTTTACACGGGAACTCGCCTATTATCAGAAACATTATGTGGGTCGACCCAGCCCCTTGTACTTTGCCGAAAGATTGACCGCTCATTTTGGTGGAGCGAAGCTTTACCTCAAACGCGATGAGTTGAACCATACCGGCGCCCACAAGATCAACAATGTGCTGGGCCAAGCCTTATTGGCAAAGCGGATGGGAAAAACCAAGATCATTGCTGAAACGGGTGCCGGTCAGCATGGTGTTGCAACAGCAACCGCCTGCGCCCTGTTCGATATGGAATGCGAAGTTTTCATGGGTGAAGAAGATGTTAGGCGACAAAAGCCGAATGTTGACCGCATGCGCCTGCTCGGCGCGAAGGTTCATCCCGTAACATCGGGTACGGGAACGCTTAAGGACGCGATGAACGAAGCGCTTCGCTTCTGGGTGGCGAATGCCCAAACACATTTTTACATTATTGGCACCGTTGCCGGCCCGCACCCCTATCCGCAGATGGTACGTGACTTCCAATCTGTGATCGGGAGAGAGGCAAAGGAGCAACTGATGGAGGCTGAGGGCCGGTTACCTGACGCCATTATTGCCTGCATTGGTGGCGGCTCAAATGCCATGGGTCTGTTTCACCCGTTCCTTGATGATGAGTCTGTCAGCATCTACGGCGTAGAAGCTGCTGGCAAGGGCATCCCGTCCGGGCTGCATGCGGCGTCGTTGACCGGTGGAACACCCGGCGTTCTTCATGGCAACCGCACCTATCTTTTGCAGGATGAGGACGGCCAGATCATTGATGCGCACTCAATTTCTGCCGGCCTTGATTATCCGGGAATCGGGCCAGAGCATTCCTGGCTACATGATATGGGCCGGGTCAATTATGTGAGTGCTACAGACGAGGAAGCACTTGTTGCCTTCCAGTTATGCTCCCGCCTTGAGGGGATCATACCCGCACTTGAACCGTCTCACGCATTGGCATTCACCGGAACAATCATCGGCGACATGAACCCGGAAGACATTGTCATCCTCAATATGTGTGGCCGCGGCGACAAAGATCTGGAAGCTGTGCTGCCGATGCTGGATGAACGTGGACTGCTTTAGAATGCCACATTCCCTATCAGAGATATCTTTGCGAGAAAGACTATAAAATGGGACGAATTGAAACGGCATTCGCCAGAGCAAAGAAACAGGGCCGCGGAACACTTGGCGTCTTTGTTACGGCAGGCGACCCCGATCTGGAAACCTCAGGAAGAATATTGGATGCTGTTGTCGCAGGTGGTGCCGATATCATCGAATTCGGCATGCCTTTTTCCGACCCAATGGCTGATGGACCTGCGATTCAGGCGTCATCTCTGCGGGCGCTGAAAGGTGGCATGACCCTCGAAAAGACGTTGGCGATGGCGATGGCATTTCGCGAGCGCCACGCCGAGATACCGCTTATCCTAATGGGATATTATAATCCAATCTACATTTATGGCTCGCAAAAATTTCTCAACAAGGCAGCAGCGATTGGTGTGGATGGTCTGATCATCGTCGATTTACCACCAGAAGAAGATGGAGAACTCTGCCTGCCCGCAAAACAGGCTGGCCTCAGCTTTATTCGTCTTGTCACACCAACCAGCGATGAAGCCCGTCTGCCCACGGTTCTGGCCGAAGCCAGCGGCTTTGTATACTATGTGTCCATTACCGGGATCACCGGAACGAAGAGCGCCGCCGGAGCGTCAATCGCTGACGCCTATAAGCGCATCAAATCGGTGACGGACTTGCCTGTGGTAACGGGTTTTGGCATCCGCACTCCTAAGGCTGCGGGTGAAGCTGCAAACCTAAGTGATGGCGCCGTTGTCGGCTCTGCTGTTGTTGATATTATTGCGCATAATCTGTCGGAAGATGGCAGCACTCATGATGAGATGGTGCAAAAAATTGCCGCATTTGTTGGCGATCTTGCAAAGGGTGTTGCTGCCAGCTAGCAGCTCAGGAACAGGAGACACATCATGAACTGGATTACCAATTCCGTTTTGCCGAAAATCAAGGCATGGGTTCAATCCGAGGATGTGCCCGACAATCTCTGGGTAAAATGCAAAAGCTGCGGACAGATGATTTTTCATCGGGAGTTTGAAGAAGCAAATAATTGCTGCGCAACCTGCGGGCATCACGCGCCGCTGTCACCGGAAAATCGCTTTCGCATGACCTTTGACGAAGGAAAACATACTCTTGTTGAGTTGGATTCAATCAGCGAGGATCCGTTGAAATTCAGGGACACCCGTCGTTATTCTGATCGGCTGCGTGACACCCGCGCAAAGACCGGTCTCACAGATGCCATTGCCGTAGCGTATGGCACGATTGGAGGCAAGCCTGCGGTGATAGCGGCCTTTGACTTCAGATTCATGGGTGGGTCAATGGGACGCTTGGTTGGCAATGGTATCGTTGCCGCTGCGAAAGAGGCTGTTGCCCGCAATGCCGCATTGATCACGGTGCCATCAAGTGGTGGTGCTCGCATGCAGGAGGGGGTTCTCTCGCTGATGCAACTACCACGTACCATCCTGGCGGTTGACAAGGTTCGCGATGCAAACCTGCCACATATAGTCCTGCTGGCACACCCAACCACCGGTGGAGTGACCGCATCATTTGCCATGCTTGGCGATGTGCAACTGGCTGAACCAGGTGCCATCATCGGATTTGCTGGGCGACGGGTTATTGAGGAAACCGTGCGCGAAAAGCTGCCTGATGATTTTCAGACAGCTGAGTATCTCCAGGAACATGGCATGGTGGATAGCGTTGTCGCGCGCAGCGAACAACATGCGTTTATAGCCCGTGTGCTGGGATTCCTGATGGAAAAAAAGCCAGCCGCAAAGGTCGCCTGAAAAACCATAAAATGACCATGGGTTCAGATGACCAGATACCGCAAGTAAGTAGTGATGACGAACGCCGGTCAGCAGCAGCGCTGGCTCGTCTCGCAGCACTTCATCCGAAGCTGATCGACCTTGGCCTTGAGCGCACCTTTCACTTGCTCGCCAAGCTAGGTAACCCGCATCATAAACTACCACCGACTGTGCATGTCGCCGGCACCAATGGCAAAGGCTCGGTAATTGCACTGATGCGAGCCATGGCAGAGGCTGCTGGCCTACGCGTGCATGTATACTCATCACCGCATCTATGCCATTTCAATGAACGGATCCGCCTTGCTGGAACCCTGATTAGCGATGGCGGACTTGCCGATTTGCTTGAAGAGGTGGAGGAGGCCAATGGCGACACCGCTGTGACTTTTTTCGAGGTCACAACCGCGGCAGCAATGCTGGCATTTGCCCGTGAACCAGCCGATCTGCTGTTGCTTGAAACAGGACTTGGTGGGGCTCTGGACTCAACAAACGTGTTGGACTCTCCCCTGGCAACTGTGATCACACCAATCGCTCGCGACCATGAGCATTTTCTGGGCAATGACATAAGTGAAATCGCTCAACAGAAGGCCGGGATCATGCGTTCTGGCAGCCCCTGTTTCGTCAGCCGCCAAGAGGCATCCGCCGCGTCAGCCATCTCGGCATATGCCTCAAAAATCGGAACATCACTGATTATGGCTGGGGATGATTTCGATTGGCAAGATTTGCCCGACGGTAGTATTTGCCTGATACAGGATCGAAAGAACACCTCCCTCCCGAAGCCTAGCTTGTATGGTGCTCATCAACGTGATAACGCCGCCCTCGCCGCAGCGGTCATGCTGCACTGCTTTGGAACAAACAGACCCGCGCAGATGATTGCTGGAATAGCCTCAGCCATTTGGCCCGGACGGATTCACCGGATTGACGACGGGAAACTGACAGCCCTCGCGCCAAATTGCGAGATCTGGGTTGATGGTGCGCACAATGCACATGGCGCACAAGCGCTGGCGGCGGCACTTCCGCACCTTGCCTCCGGTCACTGGCATATCATTTGTGGAGCGTTGAACACGCGGGATCCACGTGAATTTTTGGCGCCGCTGTCAGCGCTCGCGCAGAACATCACCTGTCTTACCATTCCCGGACAAGATGCAAGTTTGAGTGCTATCGAACTCAGTGATGCGGCGAAGGAAATTGGTCTTGAGGCACAAAGCGCAAAATCATTGGAAGCCGCGCTCATAGATACGAATGAAGCTGCCTCAAGCCCGGGAACGCCGATCATCATTTGCGGATCACTCTATCTTGCCGGGATTGTGCTGAGTGCAAACGAAACGCCGCCAAACTGAACATGGCGGCGTTGCCAACTCACCCGCGCATCAGGTACGCAAACAATCAAGCAATTGATTGATTGATCCAGCTTTCAAGCTGGGATTTAGGCAGTGCACCAACCTTCTCGGCAATCACTTCGCCACCCTTGAAAATAAGAAGGGTCGGAATGCCACGAACATTATATTGCTGCGGTGTCATTGGGTTTTCGTCAATATTCAGTTTGACGATCGAAATGGCATCACCCTTGGCCTCGGAAATCTCTTCGAGAGCCGGACCGATAGCCTTGCAAGGGCCGCACCATTCTGCCCAGAAATCCACCAGAACTGGCGTGTCTGATTGCAACACATGTGTTGAAAATTCACTATCCGTTGTCTTTGTCGTGGCCATAGGCTTACAATCCCCTTGCAGATGACTCCAGTGGCTCATGCCAACAGCTTGCAATCCTGCTGCATCGACGCCGGTTAGGCAAGACCACAAAAACGATCATACAGGTAGTTTCATGAAAAATCACCAAACTCGGCCAATGAATCGGCACACATTTTCTTTGTGACTTCCTGCGTGCTGGCATCCTCGGTCCATATAATCCATCCCTTTATGCGATGGTCCGGGTAAATTTGTTGAAGAAGCGCCCCATACAGCGCCATCTGCCGTTGATAGGCTAGCGGTGGTGGGCCAGAAGGCCGCTGGCCAGTCTTGAGATCTGCAAACAGAACTGACGTGTTATCTACATGCAGCCTGTCGATCTGCCCCGCAACACCGACATCAGCGACCACACCATTTACTGGAACTTCGGCCAGCGCATCGGGCGCAAACAAGCGGCTCAACGTTGGTTGAGCGAGAACAGTCATCACCTCCTGAAAGACCAACTCTGCGTCCTGCCTGCCGATATCCTTGTGTAATCTTATAATTTTACGTGCTGCACTCTCCCTTGCCCCAGAATCAAGAGCTGGCAGAATTTCAAAAAGACGGTGCGCCAACCGACCCTTGGCCAAGGCCGCACCAGAAGACAGCGTTGCAGCGGCAGGACGGGGTGCAAGTTGATCAAAAGCGGGCTCGGATGGCCGCACTGGTCTGGGCATTTTCGGCTCAGATGGCGCTGCTGAAAAGAGCCATTGAGGCGCATCAAACTGCCGGATTGTCTCGGGCGGCAGTGTCTCCACTTTTGCCTTTGCATCACTGCTGCCCTGATGTCGCAAAGCCAGCGTTCCATCACTCTCCTCATTCACACCTTCCATACCTCTCAGACAGGCGCGAAGAATTTCATAGTCACTCCCCTCCAGGGCGCGGGCCCGCGGTTTTGACCAGCCTGCAATCACCAGACCCTCGCGCGCGCGCGTTAACGCAACATAGAGAAGTCGCTTGCCCTCCTGCTCACCATGACGCTTGGCATCCTCACGGGCTGCGTTGAGAAAATTCGGGCGAAAGGCAGTGTCAGGAGACCAATAAACAAAACCAGTCTCGGCATCGCGAAACAAAGGATCGTTTGGCGGGGTGGCCCGTAACATATCGGGCAACACAACGACTGGTGACTCCAAACCTTTGGCACCATGGATCGTCATGACACGAACTGCATCAATCTTCTCATTATCTAGATCACGCTTTATCTCGCCACCCGTCGCCCGAACAGACATCAAAAACTCAATCATCGATGCGCCGCCAGCATGGCCAAAACTTTGTGCCATGGCTAGAAAATGATCAAGCGCTTCATCAACTGACGCGCCAAGCCGTTCCCTGAAGGCGGCCCTACCCCCCTTGTCAATGACATGGCTAAAAAAGGCAAAGAGAGACATCTGATCAGCGGCTTTGCGAAGCTCCTCACAATGATCAGCCATTTTACCAAGCTGACTATCTGCACCGGCATGCTGCATAAGCGCTGCGTAGAGTGATTTGTCACCACGGTCATGGGCCAGGCCAAACAATTGATCCTCATCCATGCCGAACAGAGGGGATTTCAAAACCGACGCCAGTTGCAGGTCATCGTCTGGTAGCGTGATGACATCGCCGAGTGCAAGGAGGTCCTGAATTTCTATCTGGTTTTCGAGCCGCATTCTGTCAGCCCCAGCAACAGCAACCCCCGTCCGCCGTAATGCTGCTAGAAGCTGCTCAAAATAGCTGCCACGTTTGCGCAACAGAATCATGATGTCGCGTGCGGCCATTGTCCTGCCATCAGCCAGCTTACGGATACCAATCCAACCCTTGATCATTGTGGCAATCTGGTTTGCCGATTTTGCACTGGCACCCGTTGCGGAAACAATTTCAGATGGGACGAAGGGTCCTGTTGCCGGGCTGGCGTCATCTACCTCGACATGAGGAAGCAATTCAACAAAGCCCCCCCGGCGGCTGTCAGTAACCTCATGCGGCGTAAAATCCTCAATACCTTCAAGTCCATCGATTGCGGCATTTACCAGCTGTAGAACCGGCACACTTGAGCGAAAGGAAACAGATAGGGACACTTGCCGGAAAGTTCGCTCTCGCTGCTCGGCCCGGTTAGAAAATTCGCTGCGACTGGCATTCATCACCCGTGGGTCGGCTCCCTGGAAAGAATAAATGGATTGTTTGAAATCGCCCACCGCAAACAAGCTGCGGTCCAACTCATCTGGATTGGCGTCAGGCTGGTCGTCAAAAAATTGAAGACTGAGCTGGCGTAGCAGTTTCCATTGTGACGGGCTGGTATCCTGCGCCTCGTCAATGAGCAGATGCCTGATGCCATTATCCAACTTCCATGCAACCCATTGCGCCGCCGAGCTGTGATCCATCAGATTATTGGTAATGGTGATCAAATCATCATAATCCAAAAGCCCCCGCGCTCTTTTTAAGGCCGAATATTCACGCTGAAAGGCCATGCCAAAATGATAGAGCGCCATAGTGATCTCACGGCAGCGCTGCTCAGCACGGGACAACATACAGGGCAGCAACATCTCCTGAATTTCCCGTTGCACATCTTCACAACGTGGAAAATCATCTCGAATTTTACGGTTCGCGAGGACGCTTCGCGGATTGCCATCAGTAAAGAGCGCCTCGACAAGCAGGTCTATCCTTTCACATCGGCCATCACTATCGTTGGCGAGCCAGCTATGCATCTTTGCCGCCCGCTTCTGATGACTGGATACGCCTGACGCCTGAAGCACGGTGGCAGTGGCAATGAGCCCTTCCTCATCAAATCTAGCAATGGCCTCGCGGGTTATTCTGTCGGCATGGTCAGCATCAGCAAGACCAAGACCATCACGAAAATGTGCAGTAAGTCGCTCCTCCAAATCTGGCTCTTCAAGCCTTGTCTCACGCTGCACAAAATTGGTGAGCACCGTCTGTAACTGATCCTCATTAATCTGCTCAGCAAGCAACATGACGGCGTGAGTCGTTCCCTTATCGTTCGACCGCATGACATTGACGCGTGCCGCTGCTCGCAAGGTGTCCTGTTCCGCATCATCGGCAAGACCAGTTCGTGGTGCTATCCCAGCCTCGATGGGGAAGCGGCCAAGAATGGATTGGCAGAAAGAATGCACGGTCTCGACACGTGGCCCGTGATCATTATCGAGTATCTCGGCAAAGAGACGACGAGCTCTGGCGATCACCTCCTGCGAGGGAGAGGGCAGACCCATACCGGCAAGATCGCTGCGAAGATCCACGGTTGGGATAATGGCCCATTGCGCAAGTCTGTTGGCGATGCGGTTTCGCATTTCAGCCGCCGCAGCACGTGTGTATGTCACACACAGAATGCCATCGGCCACCGCACCCTCAAGTAACAGGCGCAAAACTCTGTCAGTCAATAATTTGGTTTTGCCGGTTCCAGCATTTGCCGACACGAAAGCTGATGCCGTCGGATCAGAGGCAAGAGCCTGAGCGTCACTGGCTTTCTTTACAATTTCATTCATCACCATCCTCCGCTTGCCACTCCGCAACGCGGGCGAGATGACGATAGGGCGAAAAGGCGGGGCGCTGTTTGATGTCAGGCTCACTTGGATAGGGGGTGGCCGGATCGTCAAAGAGTTTGACCAAATCGCTAAGGTGGGTGCGGGTGTGGGTTGGCTGCCAGTCATCCGGCATAACATTCGTGGGGACTGCAATCTTGCCGCGGGCACCAGACAATTGCCAATATTGCATCGCACCAATCTCGGCGGCGGCAAGCGACTCAAAGCCCCCCTCTGCAGCAATTAATGCTTCGATCAGCAATTGGGTTCGACGGCCCTTTGCAACCTTGGTGCCCGATGGCGCACTTCCGGTCTTGTAATCAATGACGTGCCACATTCCTTTTTCATCAAGATCAAGGCGGTCAGCTCGGGCTGTGAATTTTACCGGGCCGGCCGGTCCATCAACTATTATCTCACCTTTGACTTCGGCGTGACTATGGGTGATGTTCTGGCGGCGCACCTGTTCCTGTGACACAAACCATTTGGCAACCGCCATGAAGCGTGGCCACCAGAAAAACTGTACTCCGGGGTTTTGCCATTGCGATGCAAAAACATCTTTGCCGATGGCACTCAACTCAGCCAGCGCGTTATCTGGCAGTGGGCCAGACGGAAACCGGTTGATGAAAATCGCGAGCGCGTCATGAAACAGATTGCCCCGAAGCGCGGCATCTGGCGCGCGATCAAGATCATCCAACTGGCGCAATTTCAATATTCTCTTGGCGTAAATGCCATAGGGATCGGCGATCCAGCTATCCACTTCGGTAGCAGAAAATTTTCGAGGTCGGGTGGCCAAAGGTGGCACTGGAACCGGCCTGCTGACAGACTTGACCCCAGGCATCGGGGTCAACTGGGCAAGCCACGACAATGACGCATGTCCACGATCAAGCGCGGAATTCATTCCAAATGATGTCAAAACAGCATCAAGGCGTTGCAGCCAACGGCTTGGTATTGTTGCCGTACCAGCCTGACGAAGGGAGCGTGTTACAATGACTTCCGGCGCGCAGATTGCCATGAATACATCATGTGCACTCAGGCCAGTCCGCCAATTACGCGCGGGCAGGTCAATCATCCGGCGCATTTCAGCATTCATCCAGGGGTCGGACTCTGGTTTAGGTGGCCAGTTTCCCTCATTGAAACCGCCTATAATTAGACGGTCCGCGCTTTGCATGCGAGCTTCCACCGGGCCAAGCACGGCAAGACGAGGGTGCAGTGGCCAGCGGCGCCTGACTGGCTTGCCGGCAAATATCTGATCAAGAATATGAGGGAATTCTGCCGGGTCAATTCCAATGTCCGTTGTCTGTTCAGCCAGATCACGCATGACCTCTGCAGCCGCCTCACCATCAAAATCACGCCACAGATGCAGCGCACCATCATCGGTATCACAGGTGCCATCCGCAAGCAGGGTTCGAGCTGCCAGCCTCTCTCCAGCCGTCGCAAGAGCAGATGCCAATCCAGCCAGTGACGGTGTGCCATTTTTCCAGATTACCGCTAAATCCTGCAATGGTGCGCGCACATGATCACGGACGAACGCAGCGAGGTCCGGCCTTTCTTCAAGACCGTCGATCAGGCCGGTGAGCCCGGGTGTTGGCCGATGTCCGCGCAGGACCGCGAGCTCCACAGAGCGCACAAGGAATCGAAAATCTGCAAGCTCCATTCCACCGGCAGCAAGCGGATGTTTGAGCAGGGAGAGAAGAGAAACAGGAACAAAATCCGCAGCCACCGCATTGGCCAGCAACTGAAGAAAGACTCCTGCACCACATTGTGAGAGTGGCGTGCCAGCCGAGTCATCAACATGAATGTTCCAGCGGCGTAGAGCCACAATAACTGCCTCGGCAAGAGACCTGTCAGGCGTTACAAGCGCCGCGGTCTTTTTTGGAGTCTCGAGCGTTTCCCTCAGGCTGAGTGCAATCACATCTGCTTCGCTGTTCACATCCTTACAGGCAACCACTCGCAAACCATGCAGACAATCTGCGCTGATATCGGGACGGTCTGCTGGCAACTGCCGCCATTTTGTGGTCAGTGCTGCGGGCGCAAAAACCTCGCGCATGATTTCACCCCGGGCCACGGAGATCTGATCAGCGGCAACTGGCATCGGCCATGTCTGAACCTGATCAGGTAGCATTTCCAGATATGACAAAAGCTGCGCCAATTGGTGCTGGGGATGCCCGGTATCACGCTCAATTTCAGACCAGTACTCTGTCGCGCCCCTGTCCAACCCGGGCACGATGACATAGCCGCGAGGCAACGCAGCGACACAGGCAATCAACTGCCGAGTCGTAGCAAAAGTACCGGTGGAACCGGCAATGATGACAATCCCCTCGGGTGGTGATTGTTGCCATGCAGTCAAACGCGCCCGTGCAAGCATTTCCCGCCGCGCCACCGGATCCATGACGCCCTCCGCTGCAAGGATATCCGGCCAGCGGTCAATCAGAATGTCCAGGAGTTTCAGAATATCTTGCCAATGCCGGGAAAATTGCTCAGGCAAAATATCGCGGATTTGTGACAGATCAGCACCAACCATACCGACCTGATCAAGTAGATCGGCAAGCGATTGCGCCAGCATCATGGCCTGTCCAAATGTCGGAAGCTGCCCCCCCAGAGGAAAATTCTCCAAAAGACGCGCCAACAACATCTGACGGCGTAGCGGATTGATAGCTGGCAGAAACGCATCGGTTTCAGCTGCCAGCAATTCGGGCTCAGCCAAGCCCATATCAAGCAACGTTGGATCATCCTCATCAACATCACCGATGGGCAGCATCCGCGGGAGGAGCATAGCCTTATCATCATGGACCTCGAGAAAGGCCAGCCGCAGTGACCTTGCGGCACGGCGCGACGGAACAAGAATCAGTGCGCGCGCGAGCTCCGCCGGGTCATCATCGACCAGCATGGTGATGCCTTGGACAAGCGTGGTGGCAAACGGAACTCCTGCCGGGATCGTATAAACTGCTCGCTTTTTGGAGGGCGGAACGGCGTTCATGACTCACACTATAAAAGCAAAGCCATCCGAAGGCGAGGCCAATCCCATTGAACGCTGGGAGCGTTGAGAGCGTTGGTTGGCAACATCACCCTTTAATCAGGCAGCATCTCACTCAGACGATTTTGCCAAGCCGGGTTGCCGCGCAGTGTCACCCGCCGGCCGCTATTTGCACTCGCATCATAGTTAATCTCAATCGTCAGTGTCCGATCGGGCAGACAACCCGCCAATCTCTCTGGCCACTCAATCAGACAGATAGCCTCGATAAATGCCTCCTCGATCCCGAGCTCAAACACATCATCAGGCTCTGCAAGGCGATACAAATCGAAATGCCAAAGTGGAACCTTGCTATCACTTTCATAGGTTTGAACCAAGGTGAAAGTTGGGCTGGGAATATCAGTCTCTTTTGGGCACATTTGCTGAATGATTGCACGTGCCAATTCCGATTTTCCGGCACCAAGCTCTCCTTTCAAGGCAAGAACATCGCCAGCCATCAACTGCTCAGCCAAAAAAAGACCCAGCCGCTTTGTCGCGGCCAGGTCTGCAAGTGTCAATTTCGCGATCTGCATCGAAACCTAGTAGCGATATTGCTCGCTTTTAAATGGTCCCTGCTGGCTCACACCGATATAGTCGGCCTGATCTGGACGAAGCTCGCTGAGCGCGGCTCCAACCTTTGCAAGATGCAGGGCAGCAACTTTTTCATCGAGATGCCGCGGCAGGGTATAGACCTGATTTTCGTATTTGCCACCCTCGTTCCAGAGTTCCATCTGGGCCAGCACCTGATTGGTGAAGGAGGCAGACATGACGAATGACGGATGGCCAGTCGCACAGCCAAGATTGACCAGTCGTCCCTTGGCGAGAAGGATCATCTTCTTGCCATCTGGGAACTCAACCTCGTCAACCTGTGGCTTGACCTCAGACCATTTCATATTGTTCAGTTCGGCAACTTGAATTTCATTGTCGAAGTGACCAATGTTGCACACGATGGCGCGGTCTTTCATGTCTCGCATATGATCAATGGTGATCACATCACGGTTTCCGGTAGCGGTGACGAAAATATCCGCCTTTGGCGCAGCCTGTTCCATAGTGACCACTTCATAGCCTTCCATCGCAGCCTGAAGGGCACAGATAGGATCAACCTCAGTCACCATTACACGGGCACCACCCTGTCGCAATGAGGCGGCAGAGCCCTTGCCGACGTCACCATAACCGGCAACAACGGCAACCTTGCCAGCGAGCATCACATCCGTGGCACGACGGATTCCATCGACAAGTGATTCCCGGCAGCCATAAAGATTATCAAACTTCGACTTGGTAACCGAGTCATTGACATTGATTGCGGGGAACGGAAGCCCCCCTGCCTCCGCCAATTGATAAAGACGCAGCACCCCTGTTGTGGTTTCCTCGGAAACGCCCTTGATTGCATCGCGCTGACGCGTAAACCAGCCGTCACTCTCGGCAAGGCGCTTTTCCAACTGCGCCTTCAGGAATTCTTCTTCTTCACTGGCTGGGTGCGCAAGAACGGTCTCTCCCGCCTCTGCGCGGGCGCCGAGCAGAATATACATGGTGGCATCACCGCCATCATCAAGTATCATATTGGCCGAACCGCCATCTGCCCAATCAAAAGTCCGGTCGACATACTCCCAATATTCAGCGAGCGTCTCACCCTTCTTGGCGAAGACCGGAACACCCGAGGCGGCAATTGCGGCGGCGGCCTGATCCTGCGTCGAGAAAATATTGCATGATGACCAGCGCACATCAGCGCCAAGGGCAACGAGGGTTTCTATCAATACAGCTGTCTGAACAGTCATATGTAGACACCCGGCAACGCGTGCGCCCTTAAGAGGTTTCTGCGCACCAAATTCATCGCGCAAAGCCATCAAACCCGGCATTTCAGTTTCGGCGATAGAAAGTTCTTTCCGGCCCCAATCGGCGAGGCTGATATCAGTTACAACATAATCTTGGGACATGATTTTTTCCATTGGTGGGAGGGAGGCGTTCGTTTACCAGATAAGTTGAGATTTTTAAAGCCCAAAGAGGAAGACGGCACCTATCCCCCGTCATCAAGAGCTCGATGGTTCACAGAAATGTCGTGACCTTGAGCGCGCAGCCATTTGCCTATGAATTCAGCGGCCCAGACGGACCTGTGCCGTCCTCCGGTGCACCCAAAGGCAAGCGTAACCAGTGGACGACCCTCAGCCGACATTCTGCCGAGCATAGGGGTCAACATATTTTTCAGGTCGGCAAGAACGGATTGGGCAATTTCATCCTGCCTGAGATAAGCATCAATCTCAGCGTCACGCCCGGTTTTATCCCGAAGATCATCAATCCAGTGTGGATTATCGGCAAACCGCATATCAAGAATGATATCCGCCCCTTTGGGCAGCCCGTCGCGATATGAAAAACTCATAACACTCACGGGAGTGAGGCTCTGGTCATTGACACCAAAGCCATCGAGTAAATGTCGCCGCATATCAGCCGGCTTTGAACCTGAGGTGTCGATCCGAACATCGGCAAGTGACTCAATCTCGCCCATGCGCACCAAATCAGCGGCAACCGCGTCAGCAAGCGACAAACCATCACCAAGAGGATGCTGTCGACGCGTTGTATTGAAGCGTCGTAGCAAATCATGTTTGGACGCACTGATAAAGACGATGCTGCAACTCTCTCCAAGCCTGTCCCGGAGATTTGCTGCCAAACGGCTGACCGACTCAGCACTGAAGCCAGATGTGCGGTTATCCAGCCCCACGGCAAGTTGACGCCCGGCGGTCTCCACCTCCAGCGCTACAAGCTGGTCGATCAATGCAAGCGGAATGTTATCAACGGCCTTGATGCCGAGATCTTCGAGAATCTTCAAGGCGGTTGACAGCCCTGCACCCGAAGTGCCGGTAACAAGGATCAATTTTTTCGACTCAGGAATGGTTTGCATATCACAACCCTAGCACGAAACCCGATTTAGCAGGACAAAATTGAGCCGTGCTGCCATCACTCGCTTGCTCGCCTAACCGCCAATGGCAGTAACATGGTGAAACAAGCACCATCGCGATTGCTGGCGGTTAATTCTCCACCATGTCCGCGAACAATTTGGCGCGCGATTGACAAGCCTAGCCCCGAATGCTGGCCAAACGCCTCATCAGAGGGACGCTCTGAATAAAACCGGTCAAAAATCGACTCCATTCGGCCTGTCGGAATCCCGGGACCTTTATCCTTAAAGTCAAGAATTGCATAGTCCCCATTCTCGTCGACAGAGAGATCAATGGTGATTTCTGAGTCCTTCGGCGCAAATGAAACAGCGTTTGCCAACAAATTGTCCAGCACCTGAACGATACGGCTATCATGGATGAGTACCTCGATTGGCGAGTGTGACATATGATGGATTAGAATATGGCTGTCAGTGGTCGCTTGGCGGGTCTGTACGAAACTATCCACCAGCTTGCACAAATCAACAAGTTGGCCGCTATGAGAGGCAATTTCGTTATCGACGCGGCTTGCCTGTGAAATATCCGAAATCAGCCTGTCCAGACGCACGACATCCTTGAGGATCACGTCCATCAGCTTTTGCTGTTGCTCCGGATCACTGATGTGGCTGATGGTCTCTGCCGCACTGCGAAGTGACGACAAAGGGTTTTTAAGCTCATGCGCAACATCGGCGGCAAAGCCAGCAGTCGCCGCCATGCGTTGCTGCAATTCATCGGTAAGGTCTATGAAAGACTCCGACAAGCGCCCAATCTCATCGCGGCGTTTCGGCAGACGCTGGATACGGGCTGATAGATCACGGCTCCGACGCAACATCTCTGCCTCACTGGCAAGATGCGTAATTGGTGTTGTAATTGAGCGGGCGAGATAAACGCTCAAACCGATTGTAACCAGCAACACCACCCCGAACAATTGGATGAAAGCAATGTTCACCTCAGCAATTTCCTGTTCTATCTTGCCGCCACTAACTGAGACCAACAAGGCACCACGTACCAGACGCAAATCCTGGATCGGAACGGCGACTGACAGAACCATATTGCCGCGACGGTCGCGGCGGAGTTGGCGAGCAGGGTCTCCACCAAGTGCACTCACTACCTCAACATAATTATCCGCATGTTGCCGCGCACGCTCTCGGTATCGAGGCAAATCATAATCGTCACCGAGCATAGCGGCAGCACGCGAGATAAGCGCATTCAGCCGTCCTTGTGCTCTTGTCCGCCAACCCTCGCCGCGGTCACGCTGCATGTTGACAACCCCGCCACGCCCACCGCGAAGCGCGGTATCAGCCAGCAAGCGGCCGCTCGGCTGGAAAACACGGGCTCGCAATTCGGTGCCATAGCCCACCAACGGCAGGAGATGATTCATTGTTTCGGTCGACAGGCGCCGCCTTACGGCTCCAATATCTCGCTCAGCCTCAGCCAATGCCAATGATCGTGCTAGCGTGAAACCCTGCCGTTCCAGAGCCGTGAATTCGGAGCTGATCAAGGTGGTGCGATACTGGTCGACACTGAACAAACCGACAAAAAAAAGCAGAAGCGGCACCAGCATGATGACCATAATCCGTGTGCTCAATCGGCTCATGCCAAAGCGAAAACGCATGACGGGGAGCCAGCGCCGGAACCACCACGACCAAGTGGAGGTTGATGTCTTTTCGGATCGATTAGAGTTGATGGATCCGCTCCCAATTGGTGTCAGAGATCGTCAGTCTCTCAGGCTGTCACCCCGTGCGATATTTGTAACCTATGCCGTAGAGCGTCTCAATGTTATCGAAATCCTTGTCATGTGCACGGATTTTCCGGCGAAGCCGCTTGATGTGACTGTCAATTGTCCGATCATCCAGAAAGATAGACTCACCATAGGCCGCATCCATCAACTGGTCTCTGTTCTTGACCATTCCGGGCCGCGTCGCCAGTGCCTGCAAAATCAGAAATTCTGTTACCGTAAGTTTGACCTCGGTGCCTTTCCAACTGCAAAGATGACGGTCTGGATCCATCAGTAATTCCCCCTGACGGACAATATTTGGACCTTGTGTCTGCATCCCCTCATTTGACGCCCGACGCAGGACAGCACGAATTCGGGCCAGCAGTAACCGCTGAGAAAACGGCTTGGTGATGTAATCATCAGCCCCCATCCCCAGACCGAGGGCCTCATCGAGCTCATCATCCTTGCTGGTAAGAAAGATAACCGGCACCTGCGACGATGTGCGAATTTTCTGGAGCAATTCGATACCGTCCATTCGCGGCATCTTGATATCAAAAACACCAAGGTCGGGTGGGTGGCGTGTGATACCCTGTAGGGCTGTCTCACCGTCATTGTAGCAATCGACATCGAAACCCTCAGATTCCAAGGTCAATGCCACCGATGTCAGGATATTCTGATCATCATCAACGAGCGCAATGCGATTTGCCATTAGGTCACCCCTCCCTGTCGATTGCCAGTCAAGTCGATTGCCAGTCAAGTCGATTGCCGGCCCTAACGCTTGAGCCACCAAGCCATTGTAATGCGAAATGGCACACCAAGAAAACTGGAGACAAAACCCAGCGTTGACGCACACCATTAACGAGGGACGATATTGGCAACCAAAATTGGCCAATCTAGGGCAATTAAATTCGTATCCTGCCCCAAAGTTGCCGCATTGTAACGCTTAGTGCGCCCCAGCCCAGCTGTCAGACACACCAGCCTCAGCCACCAATGGCACAGCCAGTTTCAGCACCGGGTCGACCGCTGCCTCCATGACCGATGTAATGATTGGCAAGGCTGTCTCGACCTGATCATCAGGAACCTCAAAAATCAATTCATCATGCACCTGCAAAAGCATATCGGCATCAAGCCCCGCCATAACCAACGCCGCCGGTAACCTGATCATCGCACGTTTAATGATGTCGGCCGCCGTCCCCTGAATGGGGGCATTGATCGCCTGTCTTTCAGCAAAACCCCGTGCTGCGGGGTTTCCGGTCTTAATACCGCTGATATGAATACGCCGCCCAAACAGCGTCTCAACAAACCCATCCTCGCGCGCCTCGGTTTTGATGCGCTCCATATAGCCCTTAATCCCCGGGAAATTCTCAAAATAGGCAGCGATGTAATCGCGTGCCTCTCCCTGGCGAATGCCAAGCTGGCGGGCCAAACCAAAACCCGAAATGCCGTAGATAATGCCAAAATTAATGGCCTTGGCACGCCGTCTTGTCTCGCCATCCATCTTATCCAGAGGCACACCAAAAACCTCGGAAGCGGTTTGCGCGTGAATGTCCACACCATTATGAAATGCCTCGATCATCGTGGCTTCACCCGCGACATGCGCCACCAGACGCAACTCAATTTGCGAGTAGTCAGCAGAGATCAACTTGTGGCCCGGTGTCGCAACAAAGGCTGTTCTTATCTGCCTACCTTCGGCTGTACGAATGGGTATGTTTTGTACATTCGGATCAGAAGATGACAAACGGCCGGTTGAGGCGCCAACCATGGAAAATGAAGTGTGAACCCTGCCAGTCCGAGGATTGATCGATTCAACAAGCGCATCCGCATAGGTCGATTTCAGCTTTGCCAATTGCCGCCAATCAAGAACCTTCTGCGCAATCTCAACGCCATCCGAGGCGAGAGTCTCAAGCACGTCTGCTGATGTTGAATAAGCACCGGTCTTAGCTTTTTTACCGCCGGGCAAACTCATTTTGTCGAACAATATTTCACCAAGCTGCTTCGGTGACGCAACGTTGAATTCCTCACCAGCGAGTCCAAGGATTTCACTCTGAAGCACACCCATACGGGCTGCAAAATCATTCGACATTCGTGCCAAAATGCTGCGATCAACAGTTACGCCGTTATTCTCCATCCTTGCCAGAATCGGAATCAATGGCCGTTCCAGCCGTTCATAGACCGAGACAACACCTTCATCAGCAAGGCGCGGTTTAAGAAGTTGCCACAGACGCAGGGTAATGTCCGCATCCTCAGCAGCATAATTTAACGCCGCCTCCGGGCTGATTGCATTGAACGGGACCTGTTTCATCCCTTTTCCACAAACATCCTCAAATTTTATTGTCTGGTGATTCAACCAGTGACCAGCCAGAAAATCCATCGAGTGCCGATCAACACGTCCACCATCAAGGACGTAAGAGAGGCACATGGTGTCATCGACCGGCGCAAGGGCGATGCCACCATTGCGCTCCTGCATGAGTATATGAGCGTCATATTTCAGATTGTGGCCAATCTTTAAAATACCCGGATCTTCAAAAATTGGTCTAATCAACTCCATTGCCGGATCGATAGCAATCTGTGGTGATGCCTGTTCAGGTACCGCCGAGAAATCGAGCCCGCCTTGCCCATCCGCCAGCACGGAAGTGCCATGACGCAGGGGTACATAACACGCATCACCGGGTGCCAGGGCCATCGAGATGCCAACAAGATCCGCCGTCGCCGCATTCAAGCCTGTTGTCTCTGTATCGACAGCCAAATAGCCCTGTTGACGCGCACGATCCAGAAATACAGCGAGCGCATCAAGATCGCAAATCAACCTGTATGAAACAGCTTCAGGTGGATGATCGGCAGGTTGCGACAAGACTGTCGGGACCGCCTCACTTGGACTTGGATTTGGACTTGGGCTTGCCGCCATTGACCGGATTGCTGGCGCCGCTGCATTCCCGCCCCTCAGCGCTGCTGGATCACCGGGCGCACCAATCCGCACAAGCAGTCGCTTGAAATCCTGTTCCTGAAGAAACGCCTTCAACCGGTCCATATCGCGCTCAGGCCGCCGCAAATCAGCCAGCGCCATTGACGTTGGTGCATCATCCCGTAACAAGACCAGTTGCCGCGAAATCCGCGCCTGTTCGGCAAAATTGATCAGATTTTCACGCCGTTTCGGTTGCTTGATATCCTGAGCACTAGCAAGCAGGGTTTCCAAATCACCATAAAGATTGATTAGTTCTGCGGCAGTTTTGACACCAATCCCCGGAACACCCGGCACATTATCTGTCGAGTCGCCAGCAAGTGCCTGCACATCAACCACCTTTTCCGGACGCACGCCAAACCGCTCAACCACCTCATCAGCACCGATACGGCGCTGTTTCATCGGGTCAAGCATCGTTACATTGCCGCGGACAAGCTGCATCAGATCCTTGTCGGATGAAACGATAATAGTTTCCAGCCCGTCCGCCTCGGCAATCCTAGCATAGGTGGCAATCAAATCATCTGCTTCAAATCCGGGTGCCTCAATCTGAGGCAGGCTGAGTGCCTCAGTGGCGGCGCGGACAAGCGCGAATTGCGGGATTAGTTCATCGGGCGGCTCAGACCGGTTGGCCTTGTATTGCTGATAGATTTCAGACCGGAATGTCTTCCGGGATGTGTCAAAAATGACAGCAATATGGTCAGGCTGCATATCATCAACAAGTTTCATCAGCATTGATGTGAAACCATAGACCGCATTGACCGGCGTTCCATCCGGGCGGGTCATCGGCGGGAGTGCGTGAAAGGCCCGGAAAATATAACCCGACCCGTCAACCAGTAGCAGCTTCTCGCCCATCATGTCTCCTGTTGGCCACCTGGCCTATGCGTCATCCTCAGTGCCGGCCAAAACATAGCGGCGCGAACAATAGGGGCAGATGACCTCACCATCAGTGCCAAGAGTCAACCACACCTGTGGATGACCCAGAGGGCCGCCGCCGCCATTGCATGACACGCGTTGGTCTGTCGTTGGAATGGCCTCATCATCAATCATTTGATTGGCACTGTTCATCTGTTTTTCCCTGTTTAAGGTCACCGTGTCGCGCGATCTCCCATAAGAGGACAAGCACGTGTTGACTTCCACACTCGAACCTATCCGCATCACCGCAGCTATGCAATCAGCAACACCAGAGCAATTGTGAATATTTCCAAAAATCACGTGAATTGTGAATGACATCTTTATGCCGACACGACCATACACTATCTGTAGTTAGAGGTGTTCCATGCAGTCACAATCCAGTGTCATAGATACAGTACAATATATCAGACGGCCAGCGGAAGGATATGCCATTCAGGCTAAGGGTCTGTCCAAAACCTACGGCAACCCGTCCAACAGTTCGGCCAAACTCGCACTCCATTCCATCGATCTCGATATCCCAATTGGCAAGGTCTTTGGTCTGCTTGGGCCAAACGGAGCTGGCAAATCAACCTTCATCAACATCATGGCAGGCACCGTTGTCAAAACAGCCGGATCATTATCGGTCTGGGGAACGGATATCGACATCAATCCGCGTCAGGCACGAGCCAATATCGGGATCGTTCCGCAGGAATTGAATATTGATGCCTATTTCACGCCACGTCAGACACTGGAAATGACGGCTGGCCTGTTTGGCGTTCCCAAAGATGAACGCCGGACCGATGAATTTCTGGAAATGGTGGGATTGACTGACCAGGCGCACACTTATGCACGGCGTCTGTCAGGAGGAATGCGCAGGCGCCTGCTTGTTGCCAAGGCAATGGTTCATAGCCCGCCGATTCTGGTGCTTGACGAGCCGACCGCCGGTGTCGATGTCGCCCTTCGACAGAAATTATGGGACAATATTGCCCTGCTCAATGAGAGTGGCGTAACTATTGTTCTGACGACCCATTATCTGCATGAGGCAGAAACGCTGTGTGATCACATCGCCATCCTCGATGAAGGCCAGTTGATCACCTCAAAACCCAAGCAGGAGCTGCTCGACGGGGCCAGCCGCAAGGAGCTTAAACTGACGCTTGCGGCACCACCGCCACCGACACTGCCAAACTCTCTGCAAGATATCGGCGCACGGTGGCAAGGGAACCATCTGGCCATTCTCTATGACCCCAAGAAAATCACCGCTGCCAGCATTATCGGAATGGTTACGTCGGTCGGCCTTCATGTTGAGGAAGTCAGCACGGTTGAGCCCGATCTAGAAGACGTTTTTCTCGACCTCACTGGTAAGTGACACAACAGATCAGCCCGATAAAACTATTTGCCGCCAGCGGTTGTGTTCACACAGCAGATCATCTAAAAAGCGGAAGGTGAATGCACCCGTAGCTCAGCTGGATAGAGCGCTGCCCTCCGAAGGCAGAGGTCAGAGGTTCGAATCCTCTCGGGTGCGCCATTTATCTCATGTTTATCAATAGTTTAGCCAAGTAAAGCCATTTGCTCGCCCTTGTCACCTGTGTTTTCAAAACTAGCGGATTTCCTAGGGTTTTGCCATAGTGATGTCGGTGAACTGTGACAAAAGCTGTGACAAACCCTCCAGTCACACGCCTGTACCGACACACTCTCTAATGAGAATATTATTGCGCATACAGCCTTTTCTTTGAAAGATAATTGCGCATCTCATGGTGCTTTTTAATCCATTAAATTCAATAGCTTATATTTGTGTCCACCCTTAGCGAATAGCGGCGGCGGAAAGGGGTACAGAAATGAACTGATTGGATGCAATCCTGATTCGGCAAATCACGCGCGCACGCACCCAAACCACCCTCCCGGCCTTTGCCGTCTGGAGGGTCTTTTTATGTCTTCTGTCAGAAACACACATTCTGGCAGCCATCAACAAGGAGATGATCTTGGATAATCAACAGAGCATTAGGACTGAAAGCCAGCCAACCAGCTACCCCTGTACAGATGTAGGCAATATGGAGAGATTTGTTGCCCAACACGGCTCTTATCTGCGCTCGGGTGGCACTGCAACGACATGGCATAAGTGGGATGGCAAGAGATGGAAGCCCTCCAGCACGGCAGACATCTTCAATCTGGCACTGGCTACGGTCTCCTCAATTAAAGATGAGGTACACACGGCAAAAGCGAGCGCGGAGGCGGCTGAGCTACACAGATGGGCCACCATCTCCCAGGGCGAGGCCAGAATAAAGTCTATGGTCAATATGGCCTCAAAGCATGAAAGCCTGCTTGTCTCACCTGAAGCTTTTGATACCGACAGGATGAAGATCAACTGCAACAACGGCATAATCAACCTGAAAACGGGCGAGCTCCTCACAAGGGACACAAGTGATCTTGTTAGCAAGATAATCGACATCGACTATATACCAGGTACGCCAGCACCAAGATTCAATGCATTCATAGCTGACATCTTCGACGACGACAAAGGGTTGATGGGCTGGGTCAAAAGAGCACTCGGCTATACGCTGACAGGGTCTGTGGAAGAGCAATGTCTTATGTTTGGTCTTGGTTCTGGAGCCAATGGCAAATCGACTTTACTGGAACTGATTTACTACATCATGGGCGATTACAGCACCCTCATGGATCTCGATACGCTCCTGGCCGAAAAGAAGTCAGACATCCGATCCAAAGAGAGCGTTGGCCTCTTAAAGGGCTCTAGGCTAGCAGTGGCCTCTGAAGTCTCGAGCACCAGCAAACTCAATACGGCACAGGTAAAAAGGTTATCAGGCGACGAGAACCTCATTGGTGCAAAGCTCCATGGGGCAAGCTTCACCTTTGCACCTCAGTTTAAACTTTGGCTTCTGCTTAATCATTTGCCATTTGTCAGAGAAGGCTCGAATGCATTTTGGCGACGAGCCAAGGTGGTCCCATTTGCAAAGCAGTTTTCTGGCGACAAACTCGACACCAGATTACCCCAGAAACTGAGAGCCGAGAAAGAGGGGGTCCTTGCCTGGCTGGTGGAAGGTGCTGTTGAATGGCATCAGCAATTAAACTTGAGCAAAGGAGCGTCAGGTCTTGGTGAGTGTAAAGCAGTCGAAGAACAAATTGCCATTTACAAATACGACAATGACCTTACCTCACGGTTTCTAGATGATTGCACCCAGCAATCAAAAGGAACATGGATAGCTGCAAGAGAGCTTTATGATAGCTATGGTAATTGGTGTCGGCATAATGACATCGACAACATAGTCACAGAGAACATCTTTAGTAGCCGAATGCAGGAACGTGGTCTTAAGAAGAAAAGAACCAGAGCGGGCTATATCTACGAGGATTTAGTTGCAGTAAGCAGCAACCACTACTCCGACTTCTAGTTCCTAGATCCTAGATCCTAGATCAACTTGAGCAGGGCCTTTTGCTTTAGTGTAGTCAGTGTAGTCAGTGTAGTCGAAAACTATAACTATTCTTATAATGAACTATAAGACAATAAGGGTGTTTGGCTACACAGCCTGCACCAAGCCCATTCGGTGCAACCAGGCGGCAAAGGCCCCTCCACCAGCTTTTAGTAATCGTGATAGAGTTTGTCGGTTCAATAAACTTGTTGTCGTTCATTGATCACAATCTCTAAGGAGTGATCCTAGATATGTCTAAGTGTCCCAAATGTGGCTCAAAGAATATCATTGAGATCATCCTCGATGGGCCAATAAGTTTAGATGGATCAAGCAATGATCACCTTGGATCCAACCTGTACTGTGATGACTGTGGTTATAAACTGCCGCCGATCCGGGTAGTTCAAGATGCGGCTCCAGCAACTATAATTGATCTTGACTCAAGGCGGCCTAAAACAAGCCAAAAGAAGGCAGAATAGGCCCCGAGGCCTGTTGAAAAAGGAGCAGAAGTTGCTATATAAGTAGCTAAGGCATTTAACTACCAACTTGTACGCCTTGGCATTCGCCTAAAGTACTAAAGCGGAGGACAGCGTCATGACTACGCACCACGTTTCCCTATATCATCCCAAAACTGAACAGCCTGATAGCACTGTGCTTAAACAGGAACTGGTTACCTATCAGCAGACATCCTCAGGCTTAAAGATCACAAAGCTAGAGAGGTCGTTTAGAAACGGTGATCACCTCGATAACTACACCAGCGAGCCCCTTGTTCTTGGGATACTCCCAGAGCGGGAGGGACTTCTGTGGGGGGCACTCCCACAAAAGGAGGGTTAGAATGGGCGTTACGAAAGTTACGATCATAGATAGCCCCGAAAAGATGCGAGCCAGAAACATGGGCTATTCGATCATCATCCCTCAGGTTCGCGCAGAGCCTTTCTGAGAAGAAAGACACGAAGACTAAATAGATCAAACCAAAGGCACTTAATCACCAACTTGTGCGCCTTGGCATATCTCTCCCGTGCCAGCCTGCTGCTTGCATCTGCCCAGCCCAAGGATGCGGAGATTGTTCGAGGAGTGGCTGGCTAGCTAGTACATTACAGGCAGTGCAAAAA
>ERZ802830.185-NODE-185-length-60893-cov-11.1508_pt1 | contig 60893 bp, 51 predicted proteins | sample MGYA00345654_ERZ802830 | MGnify/ENA primary metagenome ERZ802830 (study PRJEB30503, sample SAMEA104212375) | marine metagenome | biome: Westerlies Biome; feature: [SRF] surface water layer (ENVO:00010504) within the epipelagic zone...; material: water...
ACTTAAAAAGGTGCTTTTTCTTTTAAAAACAAATCTTTAATCTTAGTAGAGACATTTATTGGTTTTCTAGAAGCCAGATTTACACAACACCATTGTGTTCTGCAACTAGCTATTAGTTTAGCGGTTTTATTATTGTAAAATTCTACTATTCTTAGTGATAGGGGTCCTCTAATATTTTTTACATGAGTTTCAATTCTGATTTCATCGTTCAAAAACGCACCTAATCTGTATTCAACTTGATGTGTTCTGACCATCCATACTCCCTCATCTTTTATTATTTCGTTGATTTTTTGCCAATGAGCTTTAGCAATGTCCTGCGCCCAAAGAAGGTATTGAACGTTGTTAACATGGTTGAGATCGTCAAGATGATCTTTAATTACTTTTATAGTTGAAGTATAGCGGTGACTCACTTTTTTGGACTTATTTTAACTTCAAAGAGCTTACTCCAGTTTTTTCCAGTTATAAAAAAGGTTTTTCTTTTCGGGTTATAAGCAATACCATTTAAGACATCCAAATTACTGACTTGTTCTACTCTTTTTTTAAGGCCTGAAAAATCAATAACACCCTCCACTGCACCTTGAGTAGGGTCTATTATAATCCCTACTTCTTTATTGTATTGATAAGTGTTAGCAAATATTTTACCATTCACCCACTCAAGTTCGTTGATCTTATTCAAGGCAGTCTTGTCTGTCATGACTTGTATTTTAGCCACTTCCTTTTGAGTCTTAGAATCGAGAATCCATATTAAGTTGGAACCATCTGATTTATATAATCTTTTTCCATCATTACAAAGTCCCCAACCTTCTTTACTTTTCTGATAATTAAAAGATCGCTCTACTTTTAAATTATCTGGATCATATTGAAAACCAATATTTCCTTGCCAGGTAAGTTGATAAAGTTTATCATTTAAAAATGAAATTCCCTCTGCAAAGTATACCTTATCTAGAGATTTTTTTTCTAGGACTTCTCCAGTTCTAAAATTTACTTTTCTAATACTCGAGTTTCCTCTAAGACCTGTGCTTTCATAGAGTGTATCGCGATAAAACTCTAGCCCTTGTGTGTAAGCCTGCTTATCGTGAGGATATTCATTAATAATAGCGTATGTATATAATTTAGGCTTAATTTCAGACAATAAGGTAATTTGAGTTTTATATTCGATTTTATTGCCCTTATAATATACTGAGGAGGTAAGTAGATGAATACCCAGTTTAAAATTTATTAAAGGAAATCTTTCTGGAATGCGCTTTTTATCTAAGAAATAACAGATTGAGTCAATCGTGTGATTTTTTCTATTGGAGATTTTAATTTGAAGGGTATCACTTTGGATGAATTTCTTGTCTTTTTTAGATACCAAAATATCAAAATCCTTGGAAATATCGGAATTACATTTGAGTAATAGCAATGGAAATAAAAGCAAAAACCAGATTTTCATTGGCTTGTTATTGTTTTAAAAGTGTTTAAAATTAAGAATTTAAAATAATTGCTGAACAATGTAAACGTATTATATTTGTTGTGGGCAAGTCCTGCACAACCAGCTCCTACCGAATCCCCCCAGGGCGGGAACGCAGCAAGGGTAGGTGGTTGTAGCGGTGTGATGTAGATAGCTTGCCCTTTTTAATCACCCATGACTAAAATAATCCTAATTACGGGAGCATCCTCTGGCCTTGGTAAAGCTACCGCCGACTATTTGGCTAGGAAAAATTACAAAGTTTTTGGAACCAGCAGAAATCCAGAGAACTATCCTAAAAACGACAATTTTGAACTTTTACCATTTGATTTAAATCAACCTAAAAGCTCAAAGCTTTTAGTGAAAAAGGTGATGCAGAAATATAAAAGAATTGATGTGTTAATCAACAATGCAGGGGTTGGAATTACTGGCGCGATTGAGGAAACTGATATTGCTGCCATGGAGTATAACTTTAAAACTAATTTTTTTGGCCCTTTGGCTTTAATCCAAGAGGTTCTGCCTATAATGCGATCACAAAAATCAGGATTGGTAATTAATATCACTTCTATTGGAGGATATATGGGATTACCCTTTAGAGGCATCTATTCTTCTGCAAAAGGTGCTTTAGGTACGGTAACAGAAGCCCTGCGAATGGAAGTTAAGCGATTTGGAATTGATGTAGTCACCTTGGCTCCAGGAGATTATGCTACTGATATAGCTTCCCGAAGACATTATTCACCACTAAGGGAGGCCTCTCCATACTACGATATCTATAAATTTTCCCTAGACACTATTGACCATCACGTTGATTCTGGAGCTGATCCTGAGGATTTAGCCAAAATTGTATTTAAAATAATCAAAACCAAAAAAAGAAAAGTACACTACAAGTCAGGTTCTTTTTTACAGAAGATCTCTATCATACTTAAAAAAATATTACCCGATACCATTTACGAAAAACTAATAATGAATCACTACAAACTCTAAAACTAACCAAATGAAATTTTTTATAGACACAGCGAATTTAGATCAAATCAAAGAAGCTCAAGACCTAGGTGTATTGGATGGGGTTACCACTAACCCCTCTCTTATGGCCAAAGAGGGGATTACAGGGGGTGAGAACATCCTGAAGCATTATATAGATATCTGCGAAGTTGTAGATGGGGATGTCTCGGCTGAAGTTATCTCGGTTGATTTTGAAGGTATGATTAAAGAAGGGGAGGAGTTAGCTTCCTTGCACTCTCAGATCGTTGTTAAAATTCCCATGATTAAAGATGGTATCAAGGCATTAAAATATTTTTCTGATAAGAATATTAAAACCAATTGTACTTTAGTTTTTTCTGCAGGTCAGGCGTTATTGGCAGCCAAAGCTGGAGCAACTTATGTTTCGCCTTTTATCGGTCGACTAGATGATATTTCTACTGATGGACTAGGATTGATAGATGAAATTCGTTTGATTTATGATAATTACTCTTTTGAAACAGAAATATTAGCTGCCTCTATTCGTCATACAATGCATGTTGTTGACTGTGCAAAATTAGGAGCTGATGTGATGACAGGACCCTTGAGTTCGATTGTAGGTCTGCTAAAGCATCCACTTACTGATATTGGTCTTGAGAAGTTTTTGAAGGACTATAAAAAAGGAAATTAGTATTTTCTGAGTAAATTGGAAAATTTAGGGGAGCTAAAATTTCCAAAACCATCAATTATGACCCCTCTTTTGTCCAATACAATAGCACGATTTAAAAGGGAAACAACCCATTGCTTACTCCCTTTCTCAAAATCAATAAATGCTAACTGAGTTTCTGCTGGAATTTCCATCATTTTATGTACTTGAAGAACAATCTCATTAAATGGCTGCAAACAAACACCTTTAAACTGATACTGAGGGAATTGTTTGGAAAGTTTTTTAGCCTTCTGAATAGTGTTTCGGTAGTGTCCCATTTGGGTTTGAGACCAAAAGTAGAGAACGGTTGGTCTTCCATAAAATAAATTACTACTAATCGTATCTAATTTATGATTTTGCAAAGCCAATTCTGGTAATTTTCTTCCTTTGGACATATTATTAATATCGTTGTGGAGACCTAAAACCTCATTAAAATGAGATTTAGAGTTGTTAACCATTAGAAATTGTTTTAGAAATTCATCATGATTTTTCTGATTCTCAAGATTTAATAGCTCCTCAAAAGCCAATGCTCGAGCAAGGTTATTTTTAAGTACAGAACCTGAAATATATTGATTGATTAATTGTAAACGTTTGATGTTGTGAATTGTGGTTTGTTTATTTCTAAAATAGTTTTGGGCGCTGTCCAAGGCTTTTTCACTTAAATAGTTCATCAAATAATTTATATAAGGATCAAAAAAGGCCAGGTCCGTTTCTCCAAAGCTTAGGTATTTTCTATAATCGAAGTAACTCTTGTTTTGTGTTTCATTCCAGTTTGTCCCCCTTAGTAATGCGTAACGTTCTTTTCTTGTTGCGTATGGATATATATACGCTGCCTGTGTTATTTTTTGGGCAATTGGAGTGAGATGGTTGATCGAATCCATTTCAATCCATCGTCTTTTTTTTTGATTGAGTAAGGAATCTATTAAGGATTTAAAATTGACTCCATCTTTAGAATATTTTGAGGATAGAAAGGAATTTTCCTCTTCAAAATATAATAATAAATCCATCATAAAGTTGTTTTTTGCAGCACCTCTTCCAGAATAAACAATGGATTCATTAAAAGATGAAGCATTGATTCTAACCCAGATACTATCTCCTTTTTCCAAAAAAACTGATTTATACTCTGGAATATGTTCTAATTTATAAATTCCAACTTCTAGAGAGTCGTAATATTTAAAAAAGCGGTAGTTTTTATTCAACGACAGGCAATCAATGGTCTTATTGTCTTTATACAAAGTAACAAAGCTTGCCGAGGGGTTAATGATTTGTCCACCAAAGAAAATTCTATTAAATTTTTTATCCGTTTGACAAGATGAAACCCCAATCAGAATAAAAAGGAATAATAACCAAAAAATATTAATGTTTTTTTTTAACATATTCATTGCAATTTACATCAACTAATGTTTAAAAAAAAGCTTAGTCTCAAAGAGAAATATTTACTTTTGTCAAACCAATATTAAAGTTATGCTTTCGGTAAACAATCTATCGGTTCAGTTTGGAAAAAGAATTCTTTTTGACGAGGTTAACATCACCTTTTCCCCAGGGAATTGCTACGGGATCATTGGTGCAAATGGTGCTGGTAAATCAACATTTTTAAAAATACTTTCTGGCAAGAAAGAGGCTAATTCAGGGTCTGTTTTTTTAGAGCCAGGTAAACGGATGTCTGTGTTGGAACAAAATCATAATGCCTTTGATAATCACCCTGTTTTGGACACAGTACTTAGGGGGAACCATCCCTTGTTTAAAATTAAAAAACAAATTGATGACCTTTACGCTAAACCCGATTTTTCAGATTCTGATGGAGTAAGGGTAGGGGAGCTACAGATTGAATTCGAAGAAATGGATGGTTGGAATGCTGAGAGTGATGCTGCTTCCTTACTCTCTAATTTGGAAATATCCGAACACTTGCACCACACACTAATGGCAGACCTTGATGGGAAACAAAAGGTTAGGGTATTGCTTGCGCAGTCACTTTTTGGCAGCCCTGATGTATTGATTATGGATGAACCAACCAATGATTTGGATTATGACACAATAATGTGGTTAGAAGGTTTTTTAGCCAATTATGACAACACTGTTATTGTTGTTTCTCACGATCGTCATTTTCTTGATGCTGTTTGCACCCATATTTCTGACATAGATTACGGTAAAATAAATCATTATTCAGGTAATTATACCTTTTGGTATCAATCAAGCCAGTTAGCCTCTAGACAACGCTCACAGCAGAATAAAAAGGCAGAGGAAAAAAAGAAGGAATTACAGGAGTTTATTGCGCGTTTTTCTGCTAATGTTGCCAAATCAAAACAAGCAACTTCGAGAAAGAAAATGATCGACAAACTAAATATAGAAGAAATCAAACCTTCAAGTAGACGTTATCCTGGAATCATTTTTGAACAGGAGCGAGAAGCTGGTGATCAAATTTTAAATATTGACGAACTTTCTTATAGTTTGGAAGGTCAAAAGCTTTTTGATAAGCTACATTTTAATATGGCCAAAGGAGATAAAGTTATTGTTTACTCTAAAGACACTCGAGCAATCAATGCTTTTTATGAAATTATCAATGGAAATCTTAAAGCAGATTCAGGAAAATTCGAATGGGGAATTACAACAGCACAAGCTTATTTACCAATCGATAATGGGGATTTTTTCACCTCTAATCTTTCTTTGATCGATTGGCTACGCCAATGGGCATTAACTGAGGAAGAGCGTGAAGAAGTTTATATCCGAGGATTTTTAGGGAAAATGCTATTTGGTGGTGATGAAGCATTAAAAGCTTCCGATGTATTATCAGGAGGGGAGAAGGTAAGATGTATGTTATCTAAAATGATGATGTCTCGTGCTAATGTGTTAATGCTCGATGAACCTACAAATCATTTAGATCTAGAATCCATTACTGCTTTTAATAACGCTCTTAAGAATTTTAAAGGAACTTTACTTTGTTCAACACATGACCACGCTTTTGCACAAACAGTGGGTACACGAATTCTAGAATTAACGCCCAAGGGAATCATTGACCGCTACAGTAGCTTTGATGATTACATGAGTGATCCTAAAGTAAAAGAGCTTCGGGTAAAAATGTACACCTAGATCTAACAACTAGGTTTTTATGTTATCACCAGTACTATTTCTTTAAAATATAAATATTAAAGCCATATTGAGGATGAATATCAATTAAACCATAATTTTAAGTGAGATTTACTTTGGTAATTAATGTCAGGTCGTATTTAAAAAGAATGGTGGATACTGAACTGTAATTGGTTTTTACCAGAAAGATTAGTTGTTTGTCTCATCAAACCAAATTGTACTTTTAATCCCTGCCTAATCATATAACCAAATGCACTATACAATCGATTTCGATCTAAAAATTCAACAGTTCTGCCCATACCAATGTTACGTTGCCCATTGATGAATAGCTCATTGTAGAAAGCGATATAGGGTGTTTTTGCAACAATCGTTTCTCCTTTAAGAGGGATATTTATAAACAAGTTGTAACGATATCGGGTTCTGGTATTGTGATCATCTACAAAACGCAATTCATAACGAAACCGATGATTTGAGTATATTTTTTTACCGAGTTTAAATGCAAAGGATGTTTCCTGATAAAACCGGTTTTCAGCAAATATTTCGTCCGAAGAACCTTGTGTTCCAGTCGTTATATTAGCATAACCTAAAACCAGTTTTAAAGGGGTATTTTTAGGTTTGTAATTTATTCCACCTCGCAACATAATTTGTTGCAAATCACCTAATATATTAAAGTTACGGTGCTGAATGTCTCCCTGAAACCCCCATTTGCTATCGTTAAAGCTGGTATTAAAAACATACATATACCAGGAGCCTAATTCGTCATGGTCATCTTGTGCCTTGGATTGATGAAAGATAAACAAAGCCAATCCAAAAAGAATTAATAATATTTCCTTTTTCATTCGGACAAATATAAAAATAAATAAAAAAAACAACCAATAATACTATCAAGCAACTCCAGAAGTTTATTAAGCCTATTAATATGGTCAGATAAGGTGTTTGATTTTATATGTTTCAGAAATTAGCAAATCTAGCTGATTCACTTAAATTTTTCATATTGTAAAACATAAAACAGATTTAAACTAACTTTTAAGCCAATTAAAGCAAAAAGAATTCAATTTAAAAGGTTAACGCAATTTTGCGGAATATTAAGGTTTAGGACTTGTTGTACCGATTATTCCAGATGGCAGGGTTAAAATTTTTTCCCAAAGCAAATCCATAAAAAAGTACTATGGAAGCTATAGCTTTAAACATAAAAAAATAGAGCATCCAAAAAGTTGATGGAGATGGTGTTTTGGTAAAAATTTGATAAGGTGTTATATATGTTGCAAAAAGACTGACAACCAATACTGTAAAGAGTAGATTCCAAATATTTTTGAAAGGCCACGCCCAAACTTTTCTAGCTGGAGAAAGATCATTTCCCCATTTATGGATTAAATAGTAATAACCATTTCCTAAAGGAACAAATAAAAGGGGGTCGTCTGTCTTTTTAAGACGAAAAAGCACTGAAGGGGCCATTATTTTAAAACCTTTTAGAGCGGTTTCATGGGTTTTTTCTAAATCGCATATCTTTTCAATCGCTGAAGGAGGAATATTTCCCTTGAAATACTTTATATCTAAAAACCTTAAGCGGTAATCTATACAAACCTTTCTTATTTGGTCAACGTGGAAGATTTTATGGGGAACCAAGAGATCAAAATCAAATTGATTGATATTGCCTTTATTTGGCTGAAGTAAACTATTAATTAGACTATCAAAATCTTTTGAAGGTTCCTTTTGAGCTACTTTTTCAAGTATTTGATCTATCTGGGTTGGGGGGAAAAGTTTCATCTACATTAATCTTTATCATTTTTGTAAAATTATGAATAAAAATAGATTTTAACAAAAAACGAAAAGGATTAAAATTTTAACGCAACTTTGCTCCTAACTCACTTTGAAACTGCTGCTGAAGCTTCCCCATGATCTTGTCGATATATTTATCTGTCAATGTTCTTCTTGGGTCTTGGAAGTAAAAACTTACCCCATACGACTTTTTTCCCTTAGGCACATTTTTTCCCTGATAGTAATCAAAAAGTTCGACAGCAGAGAGAATGTTTTTTTCCGTTTTAAAAGCAATTTTCTTCAAGCTATCGAATTGAACCGAGGTATCCACTAATAGTGAAAAATCTCTCTTGGAAATAGGAAATTTTGATACTTCTTTAAATTTTACATCATTATTCTTAGTAAATTCAGCGAGTAAATTAAAGTCAATTTCTGCATAAAGTACTTCTTGATCTATATCAAAAGACTCGAGAAGCTGTTTTTTTATAAAACCGAATTCGATTAATAGTTGGCCATTCATGAAATAGGATAATCCCTCTGAAAAAATATCAAGGCTAGTATTTTTTTCTTCCCATTTTAGCTGGGTGTTTTTTCCAAGTAGTTGATTAATTAGTCCTTTAAAGTAAAAGAAAACCTCTGGTTGTTTAACAATATTCCAATTTTCATTATAAACTTCGCCAGTTAAAGTAAGAGATAGATATTTAGATTCATTGTAAGATCCATTAAATTCCTCATAAGTATTTCCAAGCTCAAATAGTTTAAGGTTTTTAGATTGTCGGTTAACATTAAACTTAACAACCTCTAGTGCACTAGGAAGGATTGAGTTCCTCATTTGTGCAAGCTCTTTTCCCAATGGATTTATAATATTGACACCTTTTTTAGCTTTAAGTTTTGGAGTTAATTCACTGTACTTTGGGGTGGTGATAGAGTTATTTATCATTTCATTAAAACCTAAGCCAACCAACTGATTTGATATTTGTTCATCGACTTGGTGGTGATCATGTGCATGATATGAAGGGATATTACTCCGCATCGAAGATGATATTTCAATATTATTATATCCATATACCCTTAGTATCTCTTCAATCACATCTGCTGGACGAGTGACATCTACGCGATAACGAGGTACTTCAATTAGTAAGCCATCTTCATTGGAATGTTTAATACTAATTTCAAGTCCATTTAAGATTTTAGAAATATTTTCTTTAGAAATTTCTTGCCCAATAATTTTATTAATATCATTATATTTTAACATAAATTTTGGTGCTTCGGGAAGCTCATTACTAACATCACGAATCTCTCCTTTAATTGCTCCACCAGCTAGCTTTATAATCATATTTGCGGCATGTTTAAGAGCATATTCGGTAAGATCTGGATCAATTCCTCTTTCGTAGCGGAAAGAAGCATCTGTACTCAGCCCGTGTCGCTTTGCAGATTTTCTTACACTCACTGGATCAAAATAAGCGCTTTCCAAAAATATACTTGTAGTATTTTCATTAACTCCAGAATCTATGCCTCCAAACACTCCAGCAATACATAGTGGTTTATTGTGATCACAGATCATTAAATCTTCAGAATCTAGCTTATATTTCTCACCATCGAGGGTTACAAAAGAAGTGTTTTGGTCAACTGTCTTTACAATAATTCCTTTTTCAATTTTACTTAAATCAAAGGCATGAAGAGGCTGTCCTAGGTCGTGTAAGACAAAATTGGTTATATCTACAACATTATTTTTTGGATTAAGTCCAATAGACTTTAACCGATTTTGTAGCCAATTTGGAGAAGGAACTATTTTTAACCCTGTTATTGCTAATCCAAGATAACGAGGGCATTTGTCGGGAGCTTCAACAGTTACTGAAAAAGTATTTTTTGAACCTTCTGTTTTAAAATTTTCGATTCCAGGTATTGACCACTGGTGAGCAATTTCTTGAAACTGACAAAGGGCTTTTAGGTCTCTTGCTACACCCATGTGGCTCATGGCATCAGCTCGATTAGGTGTTAAACCTATTTCAAATATTTGATCTGAATCTATTTCGAAGACTTCATTGCAAGGAGTACCAATTTTTAAAGCTTTATCTAAAACTAATATACCATCATGTGAAGCCCCAAGTCCTAATTCATCTTGAGCACAGATCATACCAAAACTTTCTTCTCCTCGTATTTTACTTTTTTTTATTTTAAAAGCATCGCCATTCTGATCATAAAGCTCAGTTCCTAAAGTTGCGACAGCAACTTTTTGTCCTTTTGCTATATTGGGAGCGCCACAAACAATTTGTACTTTATCACTACCTAAATCAACTTGAGTTACCTTGAGGCGGTCCGCATTAGGATGCTGAATACAATTCAATACTTTTCCTACAATTACTCCTTTCAGTCCACCTCTAACGGACTCAAATGGTGAGACCCCTTCGACCTCGAGTCCGAGGTCGGTTAGCATCTCCGATATTTGATCATGGAGAAGGTCTACTTTTAGAAATCGTTTAATCCAATTGTAAGATATTTTCATCTGAAATATATAGACTTTTTAATAAAAACATAAAGATAAGAATCTATGATAAATGATCGTTTTTAACTGATGTAATTCCAAATGTTTTTGAAGGCCTTCATTTTGGCAAGCGTTTGTCGCAGCGGTCTATTTTCGGGATCTTCCATTTTTGAGTCCAAACGCAAAAGTTCATAGGCATCATTTCTTGCAGTTTTAAGCCATTGGTTGTCTTTGATAATATCGGCTATTTTTAATTGCAATACCCCACTTTGTTGCGTACCCATTAAATCGCCAGGTCCTCTAAGTTTTAAATCAACTTCAGCAATTTTAAACCCATCAGTCGATGTGGTCATCGTTTCCATTCGGGTTTTGGCATCCGAACTAAGTTGATGACTGCTCATCAGAATACAAAAGCTTTGATTATTTCCTCTTCCTACACGTCCTCGAAGCTGATGTAACTGAGACAGACCAAAACGTTCGGCACTCTCAATAACCATAGTAGAAGCGTTAGGTACATTTACTCCAACTTCAATAACAGTTGTAGCCACCATGATCTGGGTTTGTTTTTTAATAAATCTATCCATTTCATAATCTTTGTCTTTGACTTTCATCTTTCCATGAACGATACTTATCTGATATTTTGGGGGAGGGAAAGCTCTAGAAATACTTTCATAACCATCCATTAAATCTTTATAATCCATTTTTTCGGACTCTTGTATTAGGGGATAAACGATATAGATTTGTCTTCCTTTTTTGATTTCATCACTAATAAACTTAAATACTTTTAAGCGGTTATTGTCATAATAATGAAGGGTTTTAATTCTTTTTCGACCTGGAGGAAGTTCATCTATTACAGAAATATCTAGGTCACCATACACACTCATGGCAAGCGTTCGAGGTATTGGTGTTGCAGTCATGACCAATACATGTGGTGGTAGAGTATTTTTTCTCCAAAGTTTAGCTCTTTGAGCAACACCAAAGCGATGTTGTTCATCTACGATCGCTAATCCAAGGTTTTTAAATTTAACAGCATCTTCAATTACAGCATGGGTTCCAATTAGAATATCCAAGGTACCGGATTCTAATTTTTCAGCAAGAATTATCCGCTCACTTTTTTTAGTACTGCCAGTTAAAAGGGCTATGGAGATATCAAGCTTACCGATAAGATCTTTGAGGGATTGAAAGTGTTGCTTGGCCAATATTTCAGTTGGAGCCATCAAACAGGATTGAAAATTGTTATCCAAAGCAATAAGCATAATCATTAGAGCAACAATTGTTTTTCCAGACCCTACATCACCTTGAAGTAACCTATTCATCTGTTGACCGCTACCCAAATCTTTTCGAATTTCTTTGACAACTTTTTTTTGGGCTTTTGTCAAATCAAAAGGTAGGTTTTGCTCAAAAAAAGTATTGAATTTAGCACCTATTTTTTGAAAAATATAACCTTTAATCTTTTGCTTGTGTTGAAGGTTTTTGATCAATAATTGTAATTGTATAAAAAACAGTTCTTCATATTTTAGCCGATTTAAGGCTGCGGTTAATTTTTCTTGACTCTTAGGGAAATGAATATTTATTAACGCTTCGTTTTTATTGGCGAATTTATATTTATCGATTATTCCCGGGGGTAGCGTTTCAAAAAAAGGAATTTTTAGGGAATTCAGTAATTCCATTATCATTTTAGAAATTACCTTTTGAGAAATTCCTTTGGAAAGAAGTTTTTCCGTGCTAGGGTAGACCGCTTGAAGTGATTTGGAAAAACCTTTATTAAAACTTCCTTCGGTTTCCATTTCAGGGTGAGGCATACTTGGCTTTCCAGCGTACCAGCTTAGTCGACCAAAAATAACATAGGGTACATTAGTCTTTAGACTTTTTTTAATCCATTGGTGTCCACGAAACCAGATCAATTCCATTTGTTGGTTGCCATCAGAAAAAACTGCTATAAGCCGCTTACCTTTTTTTTGGTTAGTCGTTTTTACACTGATAATTGATCCCTTAAGTTGGACCTCTGAATTATTTTGAGGAAATTCATTGATTTTGTAAAATTTTGATCGATCTATGTAGCGATGAGGAAAAAAATGTAGCAAATCCTGGAAGCTAAAAATATTGAGTTCTTGCTTTAATAAATTTGCGCGGTTAGGACCAACGCCACTTAAGAATTCTATCGGAGTTTGTAACACGTCCATCTTTAAAACGAAAATAATTGATTTAGTAAAGAATTAATTAGATTGTTTAAAACTTCTTTTATTTTGAGACAAGGAGCCCCTATAAAATTAAAGAAGCTGCTTTTTAAGTTTGGATGTTTATAATTATGTAAAGTTTAAGAAATTTAAATGGATTATTGCTTTAATTTTAACTATTGATGTCAAATCCACTAAAATCATCCTTATCAGAATTAAATGAATCCCAACAGGGGCCAGTTCTTCATCTTGAAGGTCCACTTATGGTTATAGCAGGTGCGGGATCCGGAAAAACCAGAGTGTTGACCTATAGGATTTCAAATCTGATGCTTCATGGTGTAGATAGCTTTTCTATTTTAGCGCTTACTTTTACCAACAAAGCAGCTCGTGAAATGAAAGCTAGAGTTGCTGAAATAGTTGGAGAGGGGGAGGCCAAAAATCTTTGGATGGGAACATTTCACTCGGTTTTTGCAAGAATATTGAGACAGGAAGCAGATAAGCTTGGTTTCCCTAGAGATTTTACAATCTACGATACCCAAGATAGTGGACGTTTAATCGCTTCTATCATCAAGGAAATGGGGTTAGACAAGGATATTTATAAATTTAAACAGATTCGAAACCGTATATCGGCTTTTAAGAACAGCTTAATTACAGTTAAGGCTTATTTTAATGATCCTAATTTACAAGAAGCAGATACCATGTCTCGCCGACCAAAAATTGGGGAAATTTACAAGGAGTATGTCGATCGATGTTTTAAGTCAGGAGCGATGGATTTTGATGATTTACTTCTGAAAACAAATGAGTTACTTAATATGCATCCCTCAGTTTTAGCAAAATATCAAGACCGTTTTAAATACATATTGGTCGATGAGTACCAAGATACTAATCACTCCCAATACCTGATCGTGAGAGCCCTTTCAGATAAGTTCCAAAATATTTGTGTGGTTGGCGATGATGCTCAAAGTATTTATGGATTTCGTGGAGCAAACATAAATAATATACTCAATTTTCAAAAAGATTACGATAATGTTAAACTTTACCGATTGGAGCAAAATTATCGTTCTACAAAAAATATTGTCAATGCAGCCAATTCAATTATAAGTCATAATAAAAATAAAATTGATAAGGTGGTTTGGACCTCTAATAAAGAAGGGAGTAAGATAAAAGTCCAGTGCTGTTCAACTGACGCTGATGAGGGCAGGAATGTTGCATCCAGTATTTTTGAAATTAAAATGCAAGAGCAAAGACAAAATAAAGAATTCGCCATTCTCTATAGAACAAATGCTCAGTCTAGATCAATAGAAGACGCTTTGAGAAAGCGTGATATTCCCTACCGCGTTTATGGTGGACTGTCCTTTTACCAAAGAAAAGAAATAAAAGATCTTCTGGCTTATTTAAGGCTATTAGTCAATCACAATGACGAAGAAAGCCTTAAACGGATAATCAATTATCCTGCTAGAGGAATTGGTCAAACTACACTAGACAAACTTATAATTGGGGCTAAAAATAACGATATGTCTTTGTTTGAGACTGTTAAAAATTCTTCTAGGCTCAATTTATCTCTAAATGGAGGTATACTAAAAAAACTGTCAGACTTTTCAAATTTCATTTTGAGCCTTCAGATTGAGAATCAGAAATCCAATGCCTTTGAAATTACCGATTTGGTTGTAAAGAGGACAGGGCTGGTTTTGGAGTTGAAAAAAGAAGGTACACCAGAGGGCGTATCTAAGATTGAAAACATTGAGGAATTACTCAATGGTATTCTTGATTTTGTTGAGGGTCAAAAAGAAATTGCTGATACTAATGGAAGTTTAGCGGAGTTTTTGGAGGATATTGCTCTGGCTACTGATTTTGACAATGATAATAATAATGATATTGATCGCGTATCCTTGATGACAGTACATTTATCTAAAGGATTGGAATTCCCCATAGTATATATAGTCGGTTTGGAGGAAGATCTATTCCCCTCAGCGTTAAGCCTAAATACAAGGAATGAGCTTGAGGAAGAAAGGCGTTTATTTTATGTTGCCCTTACACGTGCGGAGGAAAAGGCATTTATTAGCTATGCATTGACACGTTATCGATGGGGAAAATTAGTGGACGGTGAACCTAGTCGATTTATTGATGAAATGGATGAAGACTTTTTGGATTATGTCGCTCCTAAAGATGGCTATGTATTCAAGCCTATTTTAGATAAAGGAATTTTTGGTGGAGTTACCCGCCCATCAGATAAAAGTGTTTCTACAAAAGGAGGTGTCAAGGTCAATACCATGCCCAGTCAAAAACAATTGGGAAAAATCAGAAAAATAAATTCTGATGAAAAGCCTCCAACAGTCTCAATTGATCCAAAGTTTACGGACCTACAAGAAGGAGTAAATGTTGAACATTTACGATTTGGATATGGAAAAGTAATAAAAATAGAGGGATATGGAAACGATAAGAAAGCACTGATAGACTTTAAGGGTGTAGGTAAAAAAAACTTGTTACTTAGATTTGCCAAATTAAAGATTAAAGTTTGATGGCTAAAATTTTAAATTTTTACAACTCGAGTCCAAACTTAAAACAGCTCAAAGAAGCTGCTAACTTACTTATAAAGGGGGGTTTGATTATTTATCCAACAGATACGGTTTATGCATTGGGATGTTTAATAAACCAACCAAAGACCTTAGAAAAATTAGCCAAATTAAAGGGGTTAAAGTTAGAGAAGGCACCGTTCAGTTTTTTCTTCAAAAATTTTGAAGAAATTTCAAAATACTTAAAACCACTTGATAACACAACGTTTAAACTACTGAAACGCTGTTTGCCAGGTCCTTATACCTTTATTTTGCCAAGTTTAAAATTACCCAAACCGTTCCAAAAGCGAAAATCTATTGGTATCCGTATTTCTAATCACCCTGTTCTTGACGCACTCCTTGATTTTTTACCCGTTCCTTTAATTACTACATCACTTCATGATCAAGATAAAATTATTGATTACACTACAGACCCTGAAATAATTTTTGATCGATGGGAGAGCGATATTGATTTAATGTTGGTAGATGGTTTTGGGGGAAATATTCCCTCTACTGTCATTGATCTGCGTGAGGGCCACCCTTTTCTGGTTCGACAGGGTAAGGGTGATTTAAATTTAATATATAAAAAAACACGCTATTTATAAGCGTGTTTTTTATGAGTAGTTGAAATTTATTTAGATGCTTGATCCATCCCTTGTTGAATTAAATCGTAAAACTGATCTAATTTTGGCAGGACAACAATTCTAGTTCTTCTATTTTTTGCTCTTCCAGTAGCAGTATCATTGTCTGTTAAAGGCATGTAAAAGCTTTTTCCAGATGCAGTCATTCTTTCTGGACTTACATTGAAATCGTTTTGAAGAATTCTAATTACTGAAACAGCGCGCTTGACACTCAAGTCCCAATTGTCTTCGATTCCGTCAATTTTGATTGGAACATTGTCAGTGTGACCTTCAACCATAAATTCTAATTCAGGTTTGTCATTTACAACTTTTGCAACTTTTCCTAAAACCTCCTTAGCTCTACGGGTAACTGTGTAGCTACCACTTCTGAATAGAAGTTTATCAGAAATTGAAACGTATACGACACCTTTCTCAACATTAATCTCAATGTCATCATCACTCATATTACCTAAGACACCTTTGAGGCTGGTAACAAGAGCAAGGGTTACAGAATCTTTTCTGGTAACTGCGTCTTGCATGTTTTGAATTTTTACATCTTTTTCTTTCATGCTCTCCAAAGACTTCTCAAGATTTTCAGCACCTTTTTGAGAAAGTGTAGTCAGATTACCAATATTATTGATAAGATCCTGATTGTTGGCTTGAAGGAAGTTAACTCTATCTTGTAGTGAAGCCAATCGAGCAACTGCGGCTTCCTTTTCTTCATTACAAGTATTCAATTTAACGGTCGCGCTATCAAGTAGACTTTTGGTATTTTGCTGTAGTGATTCTAATTCAGAAAATTTTTGTTGAGAAACACACGAAGCGAGCAACACCCCTGCCATTGTAGCTATTGCAAAGTAATTTTTCATAATTAACTATTGTAGTTTTTTGTTTTACACGCGTAAAAATAATATAAAAACCGAAAAATGCCATTTAAAGGTGTAAGATTTTCTTTTTTTTAGTAAATAAATAACGTATTGGAAGCAATTTTATGTCGTAATATGTATTTATTGACGATTGATTATATCTTTTGGAAGCAATTTTAGTAAAGTTTTTATAAAATGAAAAATGAGCTTTTAAAATTGCTAAAGCATTTTTAAATTCAAGTTTAAATAGAAATAAAAAGAATACTAACCCATCCAACATTATTCTTTCAGAAATTCTTAGAAATCTTTTTTCAGGTAAGTTTTTTAACAAAAGATAAAGATTGTTCCGAAAATTTAGGAAAGTTTTTTTTGGCGATAATGATAATGTTCCTCCACCCAAATGGTAAACTTTACTTTTGTAAAGAGAATAAACTTCTAGATTTTTATTAAATGCTCTCCAACAAAGGTCAATCTCTTCCATATGCGCAAAAAAATCCTCATCAAACCCTCCTAAGAAATCAAATTTGGATTTTCTTATGAAAAAACATGCGCCACTGGCCCAAAATATTTTTTTGTCTTCATCATACTGACCAACGTCTTTTTCGATATGTTTAAAAACCCTTCCCCTGCAATATGGATAGCCTAATCGGTCAACAAATCCTCCGGCTGCTCCAGCATATTCAAAATGTTTAGGGTGATTTAAATCCATGATATGGGGCTGGGCAAAAGCGGTTTTTGGATGGGTTTTAAAATGATCCAAAATAGGTGTAAGCCAGTTTTCTTTGACCATTACATCATTATTTAATAAGCAAATTAATCCTGCATCAATCTTTTTTAATCCTCGGTTATAACCCCCTGCAAAACCATAGTTTGCATTCAATTGAATTAAGTGAACTTCTGGATGATTTTGTTTAATGTAATCCGTAGAGCCATCATCAGAGGCATTATCTATTACAAAAAGATTAGCTTCATGACTATTCTTAATGACAGATGGTAAAAAACGTTGAAGTAGTTTTTTTCCATTCCAATTTAAAATTGCAATGGCTACCTTCATTTGACTAATGATTTAAATAAAGGTAAGTCTTTTAGAAAAATATACCTTTTTTGTTTAAAGTCCATTTGGCAATAATAGTGATCTAATCCGTTAGTTATCATTAAGTATTCGCTGTTTAAAGTAAAATTATATTGTGCGATTTGATCGAAAGTTTTTTGAGTAATCGGGACATTAGTTCGCTTGCATTCAACCAGAAGATTGATAGCCCCTTCTTTATTAAAAATCACTATATCATACCTTTTTTCTAGTTTATTAACTTTTAATTTTTTCTCTACTTGTATTAATCCCAAAGGGTAACCTTTTTCATTTATTAAATAATGGATGCAATGTTGCCTCACCCATTCCTCAGGAGTAAGTACAAGCCATTTTTTCCTTACCAGGTCAAAAATAAAGTGTTTATTTTCCCTACTTTTAATGTGTAAACTAAAAACAGGGAAATTCAGCTTTTCCATATCACAAAATTGCATATAATTTTTAAAGATGCGTGAATTTAATGAGTTAATGTCTTCAATAGAAGAGGGAAATTACTTGCCTTTTTACTTGCTTTCGGGAGTAGAGCCTTATTTTATTGATCAAATTGAATCCAAAATCACAGATCATTTGCTTGATGAGGCATCAAGATCTTTTGATTATTCCCTTTTTTATGGAAAAGAAGTTGAAGCTTCCCATATTGTAGAAGCAGCAAAACGCTTTCCGATGCTTTCCAGCCATCATCTAGTAGTAGTAAGAGAAGCACAACACCTAGACAAGTATATGGATGTTATTGCAGATTACCTTTCAAATCCTCAACCCAGTACTGTATTGGTGCTTTGTTATAAGTATAAGATATTTGACAAGCGAAAAAAACTATATAAAAATGGAAAAAAAATTGGTGTTATATATGACAGCAAGCCATTGTATGACAACCAGTTGGGACCATGGATTTTAGAAAAACTTAAAGCTTCAGGTTTTTCTACTGACAACATTGGATTACAATTACTATGTGAAGCATTAGGTAATGATTTAAATAAAATAGAAAAAGAAATTGATAAGTTAAAGATCGTATTGTCGGAAGGTACAATTGTCTCACCCGATCTCATCCAGAAGCATGTAGGGTTTAGCAAGGATTACAATAATTTTGAACTCTATAAGGCATTAGGTAAAAGAGATTTTAATAAGTGTTGTCAAATCGTTAAATACATGTCTGAAAACTCTAAAAATCATCCTTTGGTTTTAACTATTTCTGGTTTAAATACTTTTTTTAGAAGGGTATTGATATATCACGGTTTAGAAGATAAATCTAAAGCTGCTTCTTCACTCGGAGTTAATCCCTATTTTTTGAAAGATTATCAACATGCTGCTAGTGTTTTTAATTTAAAACAAGCAAGTAAGGGGATTTATTTTACTTTGGAAGCTGATCTAAAAAGTAAAGGAGTTGGAGTAAAATCTGGTAATTACAAAGGTGTCATACAAGACCTTTTAGTGAAGGTTTTTGCTGTTTAGGCTTAAAGTTTTTTGTATCTAGCAGGATTCGTTTCATGCATTATTTCATATATCTCTTCAAAAATATCATCAGCTGAAGGCTTTGAGAAATAGTCGCCATCTTCTCCATAAGCTGGTCTGTGAGGTTTTGCAGAAATTAGTTTAGGTTGAGTATCTAAATAATGATAAATATTTTGATGATCCAAAAGTTGTTGAAGAATATATGCAGAGGCACCACCTGGCATATCTTCATCAATGATCACAATCCTATTTGTTTTGGCGACACTTTGCTTAATCTCACATTTAACATCAAAAGGTAACAAGGTTTGAATGTCAATTACTTCAGCACTTATTTCATATTTCTCTAAATCTTCGGCGACTTGACGAACTATTCTAAGGGTAGACCCGTATGAAATAAGTGTAATATCACTTCCAGATCTAAGCACTTCAATTTCTCCTATGGGTAACGAAAACTCTCCTAAATTGGAGGGCATTTTTTCTTTAATTCTGTATCCATTAAGAGATTCAATAACAACTGCAGGTTGATTCGCTTGAATGAGGGTGTTGTAAAAACCTGCTGCTTGAGTCATATTTCTAGGAACAAGAATATGTATTCCTCTTAAAAGATGAATCATTGCTGCCATCGGTGATCCAGAATGCCAAATGCCCTCTAGGCGGTGTCCCCGCGTTCGAATAATTAATGGAGAAATTTGCCTTCCTTTTGATCTGTAACTTAATGTTGCCAAATCATCACTAAGGATTTGTAAACAATATAATATATAATCAAGGTATTGAATTTCAGCTATAGGCTTAAGTCCTCTTAGAGCCATGCCGATTCCTTGACCTATTATGGTAGCTTCTCTAATACCTGAGTCTGAAACACGAATTTCACCATATTTATTTTGTAATCCCTCCAAACCTTGATTTACCCCCCCTATTTTTCCACTATCCTGACCAAAAATAATTAATCGATCTTCTTTATCTAAAAGCTTATCGAAGTTTTCTCTGAGTATAATTCTTCCATCAACCATTTTAGGATCTTGAGAATATTCAGCGTCAACTGATTTTACTTTGTCAACTGAATTAATACCACCACTGTACAAATGTGAAGAGAATTTTTCTTGTAAAAGTTCTTTCGATTTATTAATCCAAGCTTTAAAATCCTCTACGTCTGTAAAACTATTATTCATCAAGATTTTTCGAGTTTTCCTGGCAGCTCCAATAACCTCGTGATAAAATAGCTCAGTTTTTTCATTTAACTCTTTATGAAGAAGTTTTAGTGCAACGTCATTGTTTGTCTTTAACATGAAGTCTTCTAAAAAAACATTAAGTTCTTTTTTGAGCCCTATAATCGGTTTTTGGTAATTATTCCATGCTGATCTCCTAGCAAGTTTAACTTCATTTTTTATTTCACTTTCGATTTCAATGAGATACTTTTCATTACAAAACCCGTTAGATAAAATCCACTCTCGCATTCTTTTATTGCAATCATTTAAATTTTCCCATTCAAGTCGCTCCTTTGATTTATATCGTTCATGCGATCCAGAGGTTGAGTGTCCTAGAGGTTGAGTAAGCTCAGTGACATGAACGATAACAGGTACATGATCTAGTCTAGCTAATTTAGAAGCATAGGAATATATTTTAATTAATTCTGGGTAATCCCAACCATTAACAGTTAATATTTCAAGACCACTTAAATCCCCGTCTTTTTTAAATCCTTCCAGCGCTTTTGAAATACTTTCTTTTGTAGTTTGTTGTTTATTTTTAACAGATATACCATAACCATCATCCCATATACTCATGACAACAGGAATTTGAAGTACTCCGATAGCATTTATAGCTTCAAAAAAAAGCCCTTCACTGGTACCTCCGTTACCGATAGTACCCCAAGCAATTTCATTACCATTTTTGGAGAATTTTTCTGACCCTTTTATATCTAACTTTCTATATATCTTAGAGGCTTGAGCTAAACCTACAAGCCTTGGCATTTGAGCTCCAATGGAAGAGACATCAGAAATATGATTTTTTTGTAAAGTTTGATCAAGCCAATTTCCATTTTTATCAATTAATTGATTTGAAAAATGTCCTACCATCTGTCTTCCCGAAGACATAGGTTCATATTTAGTATCAGGGTGAGCATAAAGAGCCGCAAAATGATCCTCAGGAGTTAAATATCCCTGTGCCATCAAAAAAGTTTGGTCTCTATAATAACCAGATCTAAAATCCCCGTTTTCAAAGAAATGATTCATCGCAATTTGAGGAAGTTCTTTTCCATCTCCGAAGATTCCAAATTTACCCTTTCCGCTTAAAACTTCCCTACGTCCAAGGATACTTGTTTCTCGGCTCAAAACAATTGTGTGGTAGTCTTTGATTACCCTTTTTTTGTAGTCCTCAAAGCTAAAAATTGTTGTTTTTTCTTGGTTTTGAAAATTCATAATAACAACTAAAAATACAACTTTTGAATTGTTTAATCTTGTGAAATGTTAACCAAATATATAAAGTCTAATTATTAAAACCATCTTCTAGAAAATAGACTGATAAACTGTTTTGAGTTTAAGGTTAAAACAAATCTTATTTTTCTTTCGTAGTTCTCTTGATTTATTTCCCAGCCATTTGAGCTTAGAAAAGGAAAATATAATTCAAGATAATCAGGGATTATATTTAAACGAATACCAGAGCCAAAAAATGTATGTACTTTCTCCCTTATGTTTTTAAGAGATCCAATTTCTCCATAAGCTTCAATCCACTTCCATAAACCTAAGGTTATATTAGCTGATAATAAATAATCATTTGCCGTTGCCCTAGAGTGAGTAGATTTGAAACCCCCTTCAGCCATGACAATTTGTTGACTATAGAACCCTCTATCTTCTGATCTTCCAAAATAATTATACCTGAAAAGATAATCTTGAGGACGGTTAAGATTAAAATCAAAGAAATTTGTTTGTCTGCTACTATGATTTAAAAATTTACCGATAAAAAACCTCGCAGTTACTTGACTTCCACTAGGCAATAACCTTCTAATATCGAATTCGAATTCAACTTTTGAGAATTTGTCAGCAAATTGGAAATTCGTGTCGAGGGTCAAGTGTTTGATTGCACCTCGATTAGAATAAAGATGTCTGAGGTTAATGACTTTGTAGTTTGGATTCGCATTAGAATCTTTAGTTTTTTCTCTACGTACATCAAAATAATATATCCCTAATAAATGTCTACTATTGAGTCGAAAATCGTCTGTTCTAAAGTAAAAAGATAGAGCGGGTCTAAAAACTTGGTACCTCAATGCCTCGTCATAATGATAGCTACTAGCAAAAAAATTAAATACTGTAGCATAATTATTTTTGTTTTCATTGTGTATCAATAATGAAAAATTCATTTTACCGACTAAATTTTTATTTACTGATGAGTATTGAGGCATAACTTCAAAAGTAAATTTCTGGGCTAAAATTCCTTTATCGTAAAACTTGGAGCCAAATGAAACTCCATCGTATAGGTTGAAGTTCGCAATAGGATTATAAAATATTTGATTTCTCTTGGATGATTGATAATCTTTTAGAAAATTAAAATGTAGTGGTTTAATATTTAGCGAATTACCCAAGTACTTCCAATTGTTAATCTTATTTTTTTCGGTAAAACGAGTTTCAGGGTTTATGGCAATATAATCTGGATTGTGATTTTTTAAATATACATTACCTTGTTTATAAATATTATTAATCCACTTTTTATCAATAACACTGTCATTTTTAATTTGCGCTAATACAAATGGTAGCTTATTTTTTTTAAATTTTTTAATATTTACAACAAGGCTGTCTTTTGTCTTCTTCACTGATCTTATACTAAGATCTATTGAAGTTCTTTTTGCTAAATAGAAATCATTAAACCAATCTATATCCTTATTTGATTGTTCTTCTAAAATTTTAATCAAATTATTATTTCCTCCCTTCTCAAAATATTCTTTTAATGCAATTCCAAAGTCATCTCCAATATATTTCTCCAAATACCTAAGACCTGTTCCCACGTGATAGGGGGAGCCAAATCGCTCATTAAACTTAACCAGTTCATCTTTTGGCAATAAATCCGATTGCTGAAGATTCGTTTTTTCCATTAGTTCATAATACATGTAAAAACTTTCATTAAATTTTATTTTTGCAATGTTATATGCTTTCATCAATTTAAAGTCTCCAATTCTGCCAATAAATTTTTGTTTGGGATAAAACTTTTCAATGTATTTGATAATCACATAAGTTTGAAGCCCTCCAATTATCCAATGATTTTTTCTTAAATCAAACTTGGTATTTGAATTTAGATAAAAATGAAGATAGGCTTTTAAAAAGGAAATCTCAGCTAAGAAATCTTCACTGAAAGGAGTTAAAAAATCCGGAAGGTCATTTAGTCCAAAAAATGGATTTCTTTCATACATTATTTGCGGTATTATGTACTTTTTATTTTTAACATAAATTAATTTTTCTCCAATAAACTCATAAATCTTGTTTATTGTTTTTTCAGATTCAGTACGATTAATTCGATTAAAAATATCTGTTACGATAATGTTTCCATTGTCAGTATTGAAAGAATTAAAATCTTTCCCGATAGAGGAGTAGAGGGTCAATTCTTTTATATTATTACCAATGAAATATTTTTTTTGATTTTCCTTTTTAACTAATTTTAGATTTAGATCGATATTGACTTGATTTTGATCTGTTATCTCAAGATCGTATTTTGCAGGAATAGGACTTAAGTCATCTAAGTCTAGGTTACTATAGTTTAACCATTTTCCTTTTAGGTTTTGATTTAGAATTATATGCCAATTCCTCAGAAAAATATTTCCCTTTTGGTCATAACCATAACGATTAAATTTTGAATCGGGTATCTTAATAATATATACTAAGTTTAATTTATATAACTCATCAATTTTTAACGGTTTTTCAAGTATCACTCTTATAATATCCGATTGATTTTCAAGTCGATTCCATTTTAACTTTTTTTCTTGACTACCAATATGATTTATTTTTGAATACCCTAATTTTGTTTTTTTTGAGAGGTAAAAGCTTCTATCATATTCTTCTCCAAATCTTTGTGCTAATGGGGTTTTAAAACTAGAATAGGAATTAGACCAATCGGAAAGATAAATAGTGTCTAATGCTTTACTAGTATTGTTTACAAACGAAATATCTTGATTTATACTAAGCGTTTTTTCTCTATGATTATAGTTAACCAACATCTTGTATTCCAAATTACTTTGTGACTTTACAATTTCACAAGTAGCTAAAAAAATAATAGTAATTAAAATCTGTTTTTTAATAATCTAAGTTTTAATGATTATAATCTAACTCTTTAGAAAGAAATTTACCAGTATAACTCTCCTTGATTTTAGTAATTTGCTCAGGTGTGCCTTGGCCAACAACTTCTCCACCATTTTTTCCTCCATTTGGACCGATATCAATTAGGTAGTCTACTGATTTAATAACATCCATATTATGTTCAATCACTAATACTGAATTTCCTTTTTCGATTAAACGGTTTAATACCCCCATAAGAACCCTTACATCTTCAAAATGTAATCCAGTAGTTGGTTCGTCAAGGATATAAAGTGTTTTCCCAGTATCTTTTTTTGATAATTCTGATGCAAGTTTTATTCTTTGTGCCTCACCACCAGAGAGAGTAGTAGAGGATTGCCCTAAAGTAATGTAACCTAGCCCAACATCTTTTATTGTTTTTAACTTTCTGTATATATTGGGGTGACTCTCAAAAAAGGTACATGCTTGATTTACAGTCATGAATAGTACATCAGCAATTGATTTACCCTTAAACCGAATTTCCAATGTTTCTCGATTAAAACGTTTACCGTTACAATTTTCACATTCTACATGAACATTCGGCAAAAAATTCATTTCAATTGTCTTTATTCCTCCTCCTTGGCATTCTTCACATCTTCCACCAACTACATTAAAACTGAATCTACCAGCTTTATATCCTCTAATTTGTGCCTCTGGAGTGAGGGCAAAAAGCTTTCTAATTTCTGCAAAGACTCCACAATAAGTAGCAGGATTGCTCCTGGGTGTTCGGCCGATAGGAGACTGATTTACATCAACAACTTTATCTAGTTCTTTTAGGCCAGTTATAGATTTATATGGCAATGGCTTTGTAACGCCTTCATAAATATAAGAGTTTAATATAGGGTAAAGTGTCTCGTTGATTAGTGATGATTTTCCACTTCCTGAAACTCCTGTTATTCCTACCATTAAACCTAGAGGTATTTTTACATCAATATCTTTAAGATTGTTTCCAATACAACCCTTAAGGATCAAACTTTTTCCATTCCCCAATCTTCTGACTTTAGGTATATGAATTCTCTTCTTATTGTTAAGATATTTGGCTGTTAGGGTGTCTTTCTTTTTTAGAAGAGATGGCGTTCCCTCAGAAATAATTTCACCCCCATTTTTTCCTGCCATCGGACCTATATCTATAATGTGATCGGCTCTTAATATCATATCCTTATCGTGCTCTACGACAATTATGGAATTACCCATATTTCTTAGCACTTCTAATGAGTTAATAAGTTTCTCGTTATCTCTCTGATGTAATCCTATGCTTGGTTCGTCCAAAATATAAAGAACACCAACAAGTTTTGATCCAATTTGTGTAGCCAATCGAATTCGTTGTGCTTCACCACCAGACAATGATTTAGATGATCTACCAAGGCTCAGGTAATTAAGCCCTACATTCAAAAGGAATTCAAGCCTACTCTTAATTTCCTTTATTATTTCTTCAGCTACAATTTTTTCTGAATCTGATAACTTGAAGTTTAATTGATCAATCCAAGAGTATAAATCATCTAAATCCATACTACTAACTTTAGCAATACTTAGATTATCAACTCTAAAATTTAAAGACTCTTTATTTAATCTCATTCCATTACAAGAAGAACATTTTTTTTCATCCATAAAACCTAATGCCCAGCGCTTAATCCCTGCTGATTCTGAGTTTTCGAACTGGTGTAGAATGAATTTTTCAATACCCTCATATTCAATTTTGTAGTCTCTGGTAATACCTAATGTTTTTGATGGTAAAGAAAACCTTTCATTTCCGCCTCTTAAGATTACTTCAAGTGCTCTTTTTGGTATTTCCTTAATTGGATCTGATAATGAGAAGTTGTAACGTTTTGCAATAACCTCGATTTGTCTGTATCCCCAATTATTTTTCTTTTCGCCAAGGGGTATTATGCCCCCTTTGTCAATAGAAATGGTATCATCGGGAATAATTTTTTCGTGACTAATATCAAATTGATTTCCCAAACCTTTACATCTTTTACACATTCCTTTTGGAGAATTAAACGAAAAGGAATTAGGTTCAGGATGTGAATAGGATATACCTGAGGTTGGACACATCAAATTACGGCTTAAAAATTTTATTTTATTTGTTTCATAATCAATTAACATAATGGAGTCATCTCCATATTGCATTGCTGTTTTTACAGACTCATTAAGTCTCTTTAGATCACCTTTATCTTTATTTATGCGCATCCTGTCAACGACCAATTCAATATCATGAGTTTTGTAACGATCTAAACGCATTCCAGATTTTAAATTTACGATTTCACCATCAATCCTAACCCTTATGAATCCTTGTCTAGCCATCGAGTCGAATAGCTCTCTATAATGTCCTTTCCTCGATCTTATTAATGGAGATAGAATTGTAATTTTTTTGTCAGCATATTCATTAACAATTAGTTCTATTATTTGATCATCACTGTAATTGACCATTTTTTTTTGAGTAATATAACTGTATGCCGATCCAACTCTAGCAAAGAGTAAACGGATGTAGTCATAGAGTTCGGTTACTGTTCCAACCGTTGATCTAGGACTTTTTGATGTTGTTTTTTGTTCAATTGCAATGACTGGAGAAAGTCCATCAATCTTATCCACATCAGGTCTTTCTAAATTCCCTAAAAATTGCCTGACATAAGCCGAAAATGTTTCCATATAACGGCGCTGACCTTCTGCATAAATTGTGTCAAATGCAAGAGATGATTTACCACTTCCAGATAATCCAGTAATTACAACTAGTTTTTCCCTTGGAATCTTTATACTTACATTCTTTAAATTGTGGACTCTTGCGCCCTGAATATCAATAAAGTTATCGTTTATGCTCATAATCAATTTTGCAAAAATAATACTTTAAGACTATTATTCGAACATGAATTTGGCCTTAACTTTTAATTAAATTATTACTGAAATTTCATATGAATTTATAATCAGTTTAAAGGTTTTTTAATTTTGTCTTGTTTTTAAATTTGTGTTAAAAAAATAAATTGAAAAAAGTCAACTAGATTAGTGTTTTAAAACTTTCATTTAATCAATAATTCTTTAGCTAAAATCTTTTTTAGTAACATTTAAGTAATAACTACATTTGTATATGACTTTAATAAAATCAATATCAGGAATAAGAGGAACCATTGGAGGTAAACCTTTTGAGAATTTGACTCCTGTCGATACTGTAATATATATTTCCGCTTTTGCAGGTTGGTTAAAATCAAATATAGACTCTATTCAACCAAAGGTAGTTGTAGGTAGAGACGCTAGAATCTCAGGCCCAATGATCCAATCATTAGTAAATCAGACTCTTGTGGGGTGTGGTATTGAAGTTATTGATTTGGATTTGTCAACTACTCCAACAGTTGAAATATCAGTAATTGAATTAAAAGCACAAGCTGGAATTATCATTTCTGCAAGCCACAACCCAAAAGATTGGAATGCCCTTAAGTTTTTTGATGGAAATGGTGAAATACTCGGCGCTAAATCAGGAGGCGAGATATTAAAAATTGCTGAGGACAGAGACTTTAACTATTCAAGTGTGGATAACTTGGGAAAGGTAATTTGCTTGGATGGAATGATTGAAAGACATGTAGCTAAGATTCTAGAGCTTTCATTGGTCAACGTGAATGCTATCCGGGAAAAAGGATATAAAGTTGTTGTAGATGCTGTAAATTCCACGGGAGGAATTGCAGTTCCTATGCTACTTGACTCCTTGGGCGTTGAAGTTGTAAAATTGTATTGTGAGCCCACTGGATTATTTCCCCATAATCCCGAGCCACTAAAAGAACACCTCTCCGTATTGTCTCAACATGTAGTAAAAGAAAAAGCTGATTTTGGAATTGTTGTGGATCCAGATGTCGACCGATTGGCATTTGTTGATGAAACTGGAGAGATGTTTGGAGAAGAATACACATTAGTTTCTTGCGCCGATTTTGTCTTAACGCACACTCCAGGTAGTACTGTTTCCAATCTCTCTTCAACAAGAGCTTTGGCTGATGTTACTAGATCCAAAGGTGGACAATATTTTGCTAGTGCAGTTGGAGAATTGAATGTAGTTGAAAAAATGAAAACTGAGAATGCTGTCATTGGTGGAGAAGGAAATGGGGGAATTATTTACCCTGAATTGCATTATGGCCGAGATGCTTTAGTAGGTATCGCTTTATTCTTGAGTTTATTGACTGAAAAAGAAATAAAAGTTTCAAATCTGAAAGCATCTTATCCAGAATACACCATGAGCAAGGCCAAAGTGGTCTTATCTCCTGATGTTGATGTGGATAGACTTTTACAGTTAATGGAAGACAAGTACAAGGATAAAAATCCTATTACTATTGATGGTATTAAAATTGAATTTGAATCCGCTTGGGTACATTTAAGAAAATCAAATACTGAGCCGATCATAAGGGTTTATGCTGAGGCACATAACGAAGAAGCCGCTCAGTCCTTAACAAATAAGTTTATTAAGGAAATTAAAGGATTTTATTAATCTTTAGGAGCTTTATGACGATGTTTGAACCTATTATGGGTCCACAGATACTGTGTGGGATCTTTATAAATGTCCTTTTCTAGCCATTTTGTAAAGATATTTGTTATCTCATATTTTTTTGTTTTTTTGGGATTATCAGTTAATAGTTCAAATTCAGCTTCATAATAACCTCTTTTAATTCGATTGACTCGTGTATAAACTATTGCAAAATTTAATTCACGGGCAATCAATTCAGCACCCATAAAAACAGGTACTTTAACTCCTAAGAATTCTCTCCAATAACTTTTAGGCTTTGGTTTGGGTGATTGATCACTAGCAAACCCATAAAAAGCTAATTCGCCATCAGCGTCTTTTTTCTTCATTGTTTCAATAGCACTGTAGCGAGAAATTAAAAAACAGTTATGTTTTTTTCTAATTTTCTGAACTAATTTATTAAAATATTTATTCATTAGAGGTGTATAAATTCCATATCCTTTTAGAGATAGATGATATCCTAATGAAAGCATCCACTCCCAGCTAGAATAATGGCCTATAATAACAATAACGCTTTGTTTCTTTTCTTCAAACTGCTTAAGGACCTCAATGTTTTTAAAAACAAATCTCTTTTTCATTTCATTTTCACTCATTTTTAGAGATTTAAATGCCTCTAGAGTAATATCACAAAAGTGAGTGTAAAATTTTTTTTCAATTTGTTTCAGTTTTTTCTTCGATATATCCTTGTATGCGAGCTTAATATTTTGTCTAACAATGTGTTTTCGATACCCCAAAAGATTGTAGATTAAAAATCTGAAAATATTTGAAACTAAATAGAGTATATTAAAAGGGATTGAGGCAAATAGATAGATAAATGGATAAACTAAGATATAGAGAAGTATTTGCAACGATATTTTTTTTCAAAGATACTATATTTGCTTTATGCAAGGACTCCCAACTGTTGTAGTTGTAATTATTATTTCAAATATATTAGCTTCTTCAGCTGGATTTAGAAATCGAACATTTTTTGATAAGTATAAGTTTCAGGTTGCAAAAATAAAGGCAGGCGAGCAAATTAGAATGCTGACCTCGGGCTTTTTACACGTAGATTTCAATCATATACTTTTCAATATGCTTTCGCTTTATTTTTTTGCTGGATACGTGGTGTATAGTCTTGGAGCTGTGAAGTTCTTGGCCATATATTTTTCTAGCCTTTATTTGGGTAACTACGTGTCATTGCGATACCATGAAAACCAAGACGACTATACCGCAGTAGGAGCAAGTGGAGCAGTTTCGGGTATCGTATACAGTGCGGTCCTCTTATATCCTGATATGAAATTAGCCTTTCTGTTTTTCCCTATCCCATTACCTGGTTATGTAATTGCAACATTGTATTTGATATACACTTTGTACGGTATGAAAAGGCAACAAGATAACATAGGGCATACTGCACACTTTGGGGGAGCAATTTCTGGACTTTGCGCTACTATTGCTTTTCAGCCAAGTGTAATAGCTTCTTCGGCCTTTACACTATCAATATTGACAGCTACTATTATAATTGCTGCCTATTTTTTTAAGAAATTAAAATAAAAGAAGCTAGGATTATTCTTGAAGTAATTTTGCAACTTTTTTATCTAAAGCACTACCTCTTAGGTTTTTAGCAATTATTTTTCCATCTTCATCAAGAATAAAACTGGCAGGTATAGCCCTAACTTGATACATTTGTGCAATAGGGTCACTCCAATATTTTAAATTAGAGACATGAGACCAGTTTAATCCATCATCTTCAATAGCTTTCAACCAATTGGGTTTATTGCGATCTAGAGAAACACCTACTATAGTTAGCCCTTTATCTTTAAACTTATTGTATGTTCTAACTAGGTTGGGGTTTTCAACCCTGCAAGGTCGGCACCAAGATGCCCAAAAATCTACAATAGTTATTTTACCTAAATTTTCTTTAAGGCTCACGATTTCTCCTTTTGGTCCAGGCCCTTCAAATTCGGGTGCGATTTGCCCAACTTCTGCGGGATCTGGCTTTACATTTATAGCATTGTCAAGATTTTGTCCTGATTTGCTTGTTTTTAAACGATCAGTGAATAAATCAAAAAGAGGCTTAGCTTCTTCGATATTCATTTGATTACTAATTACAAATCGTTCGAGAATCAAAACAGAAATGTATGAATTATTATTTTTTTTGATAAAATTCACTTCGTAATCCCTAACCTGATTCTGAACATCCCTGTATTGTTCTTGTAAGTCTTCTAATAATAGTGAATCCCTGCTAAGACTAGCCTGCTGTAGGTCCTTCGATATAGCGTTCATTGATGATACAAAAACTTTTGTTTCAGCTTTGTATTCCATAAAATCATCATTGGAAACTGTTCCATAAGCCTTTGAAGAAGTTAAGCTATCCTTGTAAAGACTTACTTTTACTATCCCGGATTCAAGCACAAAAGGAAAGTTTCCATTAATGCCTTGTAAAGACAAAAAGTTGACATCTGGTGATAGCGATTCACCTATCATGGCAAAACTACCGGATTTAACTTCAACAGAGTCAATTACTTTGGGTTGTTGATTTGAATCTGCTACGATTCTATAAACCATATCTCCGTCTTTTAAATCAACAGAGCCTTTTACTTTAAATTCCCCATCTTTAGATGAGCAGCTGTAGATAAACAACAATAAAACTATATAAAATGTATTTTTAATCATGTAGCTAAAATATTAAATTATTTTAGTTGAGGGAATTAAAATAAATCCATAATAGAAGATTTTAAATAATTCTTCCAGTATTTAAAATATTTTTTGGATCTAATGATTTTTTTAATCTATTCATTAAGTCAATTTCTCCGTTTGATCTCGATGTTTTTAAGTAGGCTTTTTTATCAATACCTATTCCATGTTCAGCTGACACTGATCCTAAGTTCTTCCTTAAATTCTCATAAATGATATCATTTATTTTTTTTGTTTTTTCCTCATCATTTTTACTCTTACCAATTATAAAATGAATATTACCATCCGCTAAATGTCCAAAAACAAATATATTTTCTACATATGGTAACTTATTTAGTTTTTTTATTGCAATATTGACCTCATTCTCTATGACTGGTATTGGAAGACTAATATCAAAATGTTGATCATAAGTTGATTTCTTTGCCAAAACGGATACATCCTCTCTCAGGTTCCAAATCATTTTTAACTCCCTTTCGTTCTGTGCTAAAAGAGCATCTTCTATAATATTTTCTTCAATTGCTGAATAAATAAGCTCCGATAGTCTTTTATAGTCATTATCTGGATCGGAGCCTAATAGTTCAATTATAACATAATATGGGAAATTGGTATCTAATAAAGAAGAATATTCCGAAGAGGAATCCCTCATAGTTTTATAAGTTTCTTTCCAAATTAATTCGAATCCTGATAAGCTTCCAGAAAGACCTTTTTGCATAAACTTTAAAAAATTTATAACGTTTTCATAATTTGTTAGACCAGCAATTGCGGAAAATCTAGAACTTGGTTTTTCTTCTAGTTTAAATATTACTTTTGAAATAATTCCCAATGTTCCTTCAGATCCAATAAAAAGTTGTTTGATATCATAACCAGAGTTGTCTTTTGTGATTTTTTTCATAGAAGAAATTATTTCTCCATCAGATAATACCACCTCAATTCCAAGAATTAGATTCCTAGTCATTCCATATCTGATGACTCTTAAACCTCCTGCGTTTGTTGAAACAATTCCGCCAATTTGTGCTGAACCTTTAGCACCAAAATTTAGGGGAAGCATTAAATTTTTTTTATCTACTGCAGATATTGCATCCTCTAAAATTACTCCTGATTGAACTGTAATTGTTCTGCTTTTTTCATCTATTTCCTCAATTTGATTCATCTTATCAAGAGATATAACAAGATCATTTTTTTTTGTTATTGTTGAACCAACTAGATTTGTTAAACCACCCTGTATTACTACTTTCTGGTTATTATAATGGCAAAGCTTCATTATTTCAGATATTTGTTGCGTTGATTTTGGAAAAATTACCGCAAAAGCATTTGTAGGAATATCTGTTTTCCAAATATGATCAAATCTTAATTTTTCTTTTCCATTTGATAATATAGAATCTCTACCAACAATTTTCTCTAATTTATTTATCAATTTTTATTTTATTTTAATATTTTAAAAAATTTTTTAAACATTAAAAGATTGATTTTTCGTCTCTCTAATAAGATTTAAATTGATTTAATTTACATTTAAATTATATCTTAAAACCTAATAATAATTATTTTGTTTAAAATATTTAAAAAATATAAAAGGTTTGAGCATTTATTTTTAAGTAAAGTATTTGAGCCAAAAACTTTAAGATCTTTAAAAACTATAGCAGTTGCTGTGGATACTATTAAAGCTTTTGAAAAAGTTAAAAATAATACCCATTCTTCAACAGATAAAAAAATATTGAATTTTCTTGATGAATATAGAGTCGAGTTAAGTAATAATGAAAATAAAATAAATTTTAAAGAAATAGGTAATAATAAAACTTCTAGTGTAGCTGAAATATCATTAAAAGCCGCATCGTCAAAAAAATGGACTTGTTTTTTTTATGAATTATCTAAAATAAAAAATATTAATAATATATTAGAAATTGGAACGAATTTAGGAGTTTCTGGTCAATACTTTCTAAAGGGACTTGACGAGAAAAAAAAATCAAATTTTATTACTATCGAGGGAGTAAAAAAATTGTGTGATATAGCGACAGAACGTTTTAATAGAATAGGTAATAAAAAAAAATTTAAAGTAATTCATGGTTTATATGATGAGAAATTATTAGAATTAAAAAAATCTAATATTAAGTTTGATTTGGTATTTATAGATGGTAACCATCGATTTGACGCTACAATAAAATATTTCGAATTATTAAAAAAACAATTTGCTCAAAATGCAATTGTTGTTTTTGATGATATTCATTGGAGTTCTGAGATGACTAATGCATGGCGGAGGATAATGAAAGATGATTCTGTTTATTTAAGTATTGATTTTTTTAAGCTGGGTATAATTATTTTTAATTCAAAACAAAAATCTAATTGTTTTAAAAAATACAATTTATTTTTATCTCACTAATATTGATAAATGTTTACAATTTCTTCTGAGTTTAAACAAATCAAAACTTTCCATTTATATTTGTCTTAATAATTATATAATGTCAGGAAATAAATTTGGAAGCCTATTTCAATTGACCACTTTTGGGGAGTCCCACGGTGAGGCTATAGGAGGGATTATCGAAGGGTGTCCTTCAGGAATAGCATTAGACATGAAAGCTATACAACTTGATTTGAACCGCAGGAAACCTGGTCAATCAGCGATTGTGACTCAACGTAAAGAACCGGATGAAGTAAAATTCTTATCAGGTATTTTTGAAGGAAAAACCACTGGTGTACCAATTGGATTTGCCATTTTTAATACCAATCAAAAATCCCGAGACTACGACCATATCAAGGATCAATATCGACCTTCTCATGCGGATAAGGTATATGATGAGAAATACGGCTTTAGAGATTATCGTGGTGGTGGAAGAAGTTCCGCTAGAGAGACCGCCAGTAGAGTAGTGGCAGGCGCCATTGCCAAGCAGTTTCTTAGAAATATTAAATTTACGGCCTATGTTTCTTCAGTAGGAAAAATCAATTTAGATAAGCCTTACCAAGAACTTGATTTTAGCTATATCGAGAAAAATCCTGTTCGCTGTGCCGACCCTGAAAAAGCCGCTGTGATGGAGAGTTATATTAAACAAATTCGTAAGGAAGGGGATACTGTGGGTGGAATCATTACATGTGTGATCCAAAACATACCATTAGGCCTAGGAGAACCTGTTTTTAATAAGTTACATGCTGAGTTAGGTAAAGCAATGCTTTCTATTAATGCTGTCAAAGGATTTGAATATGGTAGTGGTTTTGAAGGTTCAAAAACAAAAGGAAGCCTCCACAATGACTTATATAATGCAGATGGCACTACCCAAACTAATCGATCGGGTGGTATTCAAGGAGGAATTGCAAACGGTATGGATATTTACTTCAATGTGGCTTTTAAACCTGTAGCTACAATTATGCAGTCTCAAAAAACGATTAATAAAAAAGGAGAGGCTGTTGATATGCAAGGTAAAGGAAGACATGACCCTTGTGTTGTTCCCAGAGCTGTTCCTATTGTTGAGGCCATGTCTGCACTCGTACTTGCGGACTTTACACTTCTTAATCGAACGATTAAAAAATAAACTATGAAAAAGCTGCCGTTGCATTGGAGGATCATGATAGGAATGGTACTCGGTGTTGTTTTTGGTGCTGTTTTCACTCAATTTGAGGGCGGTGACGAGATCATTTCGGATTGGATCAAGCCATTTGGAATCATCTTTATCAATACCCTAAAACTTATCGCTATGCCCTTGATACTTGGCTCCCTAATTAAGGGGGTTTCTGATCTTAAGGACATATCTAAACTCTCACTTATGGGAGGGAAGACGATTGGTATATATCTACTAACCACTATTTTGGCAGTTTCCATTGGGTTATTTATGGTGAACACCATTCGCCCAGGTGATTCTATTGCAGACTCAACCCGTATGGATTTAATTGCTTCTTATGAGTCAGATGCCGCTGAAAAATATGAAGTGGCTCAAAAACAAAAAGAAGCAGGTCCTCTTCAAGCTCTTATAGATTTGGTTCCTGATAATATTTTTAAGGCAACTACTGAAAATGGTAATATGCTTCAGGTTATCTTCTTTGCTTTGTTTTTTGGAATTGGTTTGATTCTTATTACTCCTGATAAAGCCAAGCCAGTCAAAGAGTTTTTCGATGCTTTTAATGAAGTGATTCTTAAATTGATCGATTTGATTATGCTTACAGCACCTTATGGAGTTTTTGCACTTTTAGCCACTTTGATTGTTGAATCACCCAGTTTTGATCTCTTTAAAGCACTGGGCATGTATGCGATTACTTTACTAATCGGCCTGTTATTAATGATAGGCCTTTATACCATGTTTTTGCGACTTTATGTAAAAATGGAACCCACTAAGTTTATAAAAGGGATTTCTCCCGCTCAGCTCCTAGCGTTTTCCACTAGTTCTAGTGCGGCTACTTTACCAGTAACAATGGAACGTGTTGAGGAACATTTGGGAGTAGATGAAGAAGTGGCTAGTTTCGTTTTGCCTATTGGCGCCACTATAAACATGGATGGTACCAGTCTTTACCAAGCAGTTGCTGCAGTTTTTATTGCTCAAGCTTTTGGGATGGATTTGTCTTTAGGTACACAGTTAGGGATTATTTTAACGGCGACATTAGCTTCTATTGGGGCAGCTGCGGTTCCAGGCGCAGGGATGGTTATGTTGGTTATTGTATTGGGGCAGGCAGGGATTCCTGAGGCAGGATTAGCCTTGATATTTGCTATTGACCGACCCTTAGATATGTGCAGGACTGTGGTAAATGTCACTGGAGATGCCTCAGTATCGATGATTGTTGCAAAAAGCTTAGGGAAACTTAAAAAAGATACTTTAAGAAAAAAAATGGGATGATCACTATACTAAGGATTATTTTTTTTTAATTCTTATTCTTATATCCTTTTCCTTTCAAATTCATCACTGGTTTTGTTAATAATAAACCTTACTATATCACTACCGTATGAATTAAGATTATTTAAAATAATTTTGTATTTTTCAACTATTCTTTTTCAAGATATTAAACAGATTACTGTTAAGTTAAACATATTTATTTCATGCTTTTATTGGAGTTTTTTTTATAAATGCAGAGCTGGTTTAAAGTTATTTTCAAACTTCGTTTAGAAGAAATTTTAGCATTTATATTGTTGGTTCCAATGCTTTTTTTTCTCTTAATCTATTACGGTGAAGAGGGTTTTAGAGATTCTAATATCGATCGTTTTTTAATAACCGGAGCGGTTTTTTTGCTGTTTTTAGGAATCATTAAGCTTAAGGATTTAAAACTGCTTTTGAATTATAAAATCGGTCGCTTAACAAAAGTAGTTCTTGATTTCTTGAGAGAATCACTTCCATTTGCTTTTTGTATTTCTATCTACACTAACATGCACGATATGGTACATTTAGTAAATCCCAATGATATAGATTTAAGTTTAATGGCTTGGGATGAATATTTATTAGGATTTCAACCAGCGATTTACTTAGAACAATACATCAGTCCCGGCCTAACAGATTTTATGTATTCTTCTTATAGTGCATTTTTGATTTATATTTTGGTTTTCTCTATGTATTTGTATGTTAAAAAAGAAAATACAGTTTTTCGAGAAACACTTGTTTCCGTCATCCTCACTTTTTACATTGGCTATATCGGTTATGTTTTTTTTCCAGCTGTCGGCCCTAAATTTACTATGTCACATATGTTTGAAACTTCATTGATGGGCACTGAAATAACAGATAGACTTTCATTTTTGATGAATTATGAAATTTCTGAATATACAAGACGCGATTGTTTTCCAAGTTTACACAATGGAATTATATTTTTAATTCTACTTTTTGCATTCAAACAGAGTAAAACCTATGCTTTATTTTTCTTGCCATTTGCCATATCTCTTTTTATTTCAACCCTATACCTTCGATACCATTACTTCATAGATATGATTGCAGGCTTTGCACTCGCCGCCATCATTTTCTATTTGGGTCCAAGACTTAACAATTGGTGGGAGGAAAAAAGAGTAAGTAATACCCTTTTATGAAAATTCTTTATAAATTCTAAAAATTAATTTTTTAAAAGTTAATCATCATTAATTAGCTAACTATTTCAATTCATAAAATCAGATTTATTCTGGAAATAAATATCTTAAATTCTGGCTTTTCCTAGTCTAAAAATCTAGAGGCTAAATCTGCTCGCGGCACAGGACAATATTCAAGAGGTTTTCGAAATACAAAACGATTACTTGCGATAAGATCGTAGAAAAAATTTCTAATAAAAGTTGGTAAGAACTTAAAAACTAAAAGTATTTTTCTGACTCCACCAAGTATTTTTATGATTCTAAAGATCGCATTTGACTTTGTGTAAATCCTTTTTTTGTCCTCTAGTAAAACAATCGTATCGACTGACATGAAGTAAGAGGGCAATAGCTCATGTGCCGTTTTTCCTTGGAGTGGGGCAAAAAGAAATTGATGATTCTCATCTCTTTCAAGTAAGTACTGCACCCAATAGTGACAAAAAGGGCAGAGACCATCAAAAAAGACAATACGCTCCATTATTTAACTAATTCGAGTTGATCTATATTCACTTGGGTTGTAAAGATTCCATAATTTACAATAGCTTTCTTCTTTTCAATTGCATCTATACTACCGACAGATTTCCCATCAAATAGCCTGACTTTATCACCTACCTTTAATATTACAATAGATTTAGGTTTTGGTGGGGCTTCTTTCTTGATCTTTTTTTCCTTTCGGATAGTTACCAATTCTTTGGTAACCTCATTTTCTATACTTTTTTTGACTGCTATAGCTTTTTTGGTTTGGGCCGAAGATTTTCTTTTTCGTTTAGAATTCTCGGATTCAATGAGTCGGAGAATTTCCGCTATCATAGGTCTTTTTTTGTTGTTTTTAAAAAACAACTCCGCTAAGTCATTCAATTTATTACCCAAAACAATCATGCGCTGGTTGTGATCGAATAACTCTTGGTAGCTGATAAGTTTGGTCTTAAGTTTTTGATTAAGTTTTTCAAGCCGATCAGATTCGTCTTGAAATTTATTTTCCTTTTCTCGGAGTGATTTACCAGTTTTAGCCATTTGATGCCTTTGTTTTTGTAGTTTGGCAATTGTTGCATCAAACCTGACTTTACCACGTTCTATTTTCTTTTTTGCACGATTAATTAGGTTGAAAGGAATCCCGTTTTTTTGAGCGACCTCAAAAGTAAAGGAGCTACCAGCTTCCCCCAGAATTAATTTAAATACAGGCTCTAAGGTACGATCGTCAAACTGCATATTGGCATTAACCATTGCTGGTTGCTCGTCAGCTAAAAGCTTTAAGTTGGAATAGTGAGTGGTAATCAACCCAAATGAGTTCCTTGCATAAAAATCCTCTAAAATCACCTCAGCTAATGCGCCTCCTAATTCCGGGTCGGAACCTGTTCCGAACTCATCAATCAAGAACAATGTCTTATCATCACATTTTTTTAAAAATCCCTTCATATTTTTCAGTCGATATGAATAGGTACTCAAATGATTTTCGATTGACTGGTTATCGCCAATGTCTGTAAGTATGGAATCAAACCAACAGACTCGACTTTTTTCGTGGACGGGAATTAATAGACCGCTTTGAATCATTAATTGGAGTAATCCAACGGTTTTCAGAGTAATGCTTTTTCCTCCAGCATTAGGACCAGAGATTACAATAATCCTACTTTCTGTATTGAGATAAATTTCCTGGGGATAGGTTTTTTTGTCTTCTAATTTGTGAGAATGGTAGAGTAGGGGGTGATAAGCGTTTTTAAGCCATAACTCTTGATCCTTGGTAAATATGGGCAACAATGCATTAATCTCTTTGGCATAGCGAGCTCTTGCGTAAAAGGTGTCTATTTGAATTAAATATTGTTGATAGGTTTTGATTAAATCCAGGTGAGGCCTAAAGTAGTCGGTGAGTTGGCTAAGAATTTTTTTAATTTCTTCGGTTTCCTCAAACAATAAATTTTGTAGTTCACGGGTTAGGTTTAGTGTAGCTTCAGGCTCAATATATACAATACTTCCTGTTTTTGAGCTCCCTAAAATTCCACCTTTAACTTTTCGTCGGTGCATGGATTTTACTGCCAATACCCGCTTGTTCTCCATCACTGACTCCCTGATGTCATCCAAGTAATCTAATCCTTGAAAATGACTAAGCGCTTTATTAAAGCTTTGGGATATTTTTCCTTTGACTGTCTGGATTTGTTTTCTAAGCATGAATAGAATATCCGAAGCGTTATCTCTAATTTCTCCGAATCGGTCAATGACATTATCTACCTCCAGTTTGATTTCTTTATTAACCTCAATGTTTTCGCCCCAAGCAGAAAGGCTAGGATAGTAAGTTTTTAACTTTTTAAAAAACAATAGTAGGGTATTTATTGTATCGGATGCAGAGGCGATATTTCTAAAAGAACTTATTTCTAAAACACTGTTTTCGATTTTAAGTAACTGGAACGAGGGGGATAAATCCTCAAAGCCGTGATTGGGTATTCTATTGTCATTTTCAAAAGAAGCTAAAAACTCTGAGACACAATTAAGTTCTGTAAGTAAGGCCAACTGATCGGGTAGAGGGACTATTTTTTGACAAGCAATTTTCCCAAGTGGAGTAATGGCAAAGCTTGATAGCTGTTCGGTTACTGTAAAAAACTCTAAATCCTCTAAAGTTTTTTTTGGAATATACCCCATCTATTTTTTTAAATTAGCAAAGCAAAATTAATAAAATCATGTCGGTAAAGATACATCCCCAATGGAAAATAGTATTGTATAATAATTTTGACCATCCTTATTTTAAGGCTTTAATAAGCTTTGTAAAGACAGCTTATCATAAAGGACAATGTTACCCCCCGGGGAAATTTATTTTTAATGCATTCGATCTTTGTCCTCCAAATGAAACACGAGTCGTTTTGCTTGGCCAGGATCCTTACCACGGACATGGGCAAGCCCATGGATTGTGCTTCTCTGTTCCAAAAGGGGTGACGCATCCACCTTCATTAATCAATATTTTTAAGGAATTGGCTAAAGACATTGGTTGTGATTACCCTAAAAACGGTGAACTCTCTTGTTGGGCAAAACAAGGTGTACTATTACTCAATTCTACCCTAACGGTAGCTGCTGGAAAAGCAGGTAGCCACCAGGGGAAGGGTTGGGAGGTTTTTACTGACAGGGTGATCAAAACCCTATCGAATGATTACGAAGGTATTGTTTTCATGCTATGGGGGGGGTATGCCAGGCAAAAAACAAAATTGATTAATGCTAAAAAACATTTGATTTTAACTGCTGGTCATCCATCCCCCCTTAGCGCAAACAGAGGGTATTGGTTTGGTAACAAACATTTTAGCCAGTGCAATGAATATTTAATTTCTAAAGGAAAAATACCCATTGAATGGGGTAGAGTGATTTAACCGCCTACTCGTTTTACATCGTGTCCCATTTTTTTAAGTACGTCCATTATCTTATCACGTGAATTTCCTTGCATAATTATTTCCCCGTTTTTTTCAGTTCCTCCAACACCTAACGAATTTTTAAGAATTTTACTTAAGGTTTTTAACTCCAAATTACTTCCTTGAAATCCTTTAATAACTGTAACAACTTTTCCTGCTCTTTTTTTCTTGCTATAGTGGGCTTCCAAATTCTGTTTGCGTTGATTTATTGATTTAATATTATAAGTATTAGGGTCAGGTGCGAGAGAATCAAATTTAATATGGGCCAAGTCTTCAAGACTGTTCAATTTTTTTGACATATCAATATAAAATCTATTTTACATAATATTAATTATAGAAAACTATTGTTTAACTAAAAACGTACGATTCAACTCATTAATTGAAATAGAAAAACTACCATTTTCAATAATTTTCTTGTTTTGTGCGTTGTAATAAGCGAGTTTATCTATTGGTAAAGAGAAATTAATGGATTTAGTTTCACCTGACTTTAAAAAAACTCTCTTAAAATCACGAAGTCTTTTAATATCTGGTGTAATTTGTGCAAACAAGTCGGATGAATAAAGTTGAATTATTTCATAACCATCTATATTACTGACATTTTTTAAATTTACATTTATTTGTATCGTATCTGATGTAGATTGAAATATGTCTTTATTTATGTTTAGATCTGAGTATTCAAAATGTGAATAGCTTAAACCGTATCCAAAGTCATATAAATTATTTACTTCTCCGGTATAATTATATGCTCCCTGATTATTGTTTTGCACCTCAGATGGCTTGTAATAATATGGTAATAGTGAGTTAGGAAAAGCTGGGTATGTATATGGTAATTTACCAGATGGATTTATTTTGCCAGATAAAATATCTGCTAATGCATCACCGCCATGATTTCCAGGTAAATAAACATTAATAATTGCACTCATAAATGGCTCAAAATCAGTTATTAGCCTTGGTCTTCCTGAATTAATAATTAAAACTATTGGTTTACCAGTTTTACTTAATTCTAGTGCTAGTTTTAATTGAAGTTTATGAATGTTTAAATCATTTAAATCACCTGGTTTTTCAGTGTAGGAATTTTCACCAATACATAAAATAATAACATCTGATTTTCTGCCCTCATCAACTGCTTTTTTGATATTGATTTCATTCATTTCGTAATAATTACCCCCATTTTTGTAAGCCACTCCAGGAATAAATTTCACATTACTTGTCCCGAAAGAATTACTTACAGCCTCATAAATAGTATTGTAATTACTTGTAAATTCATCAGCAAGGTCTCCCTGCCAAGAATAAGTCCAGGCACCATTAAGAGTTCTCATGCTGTTAGCGTTTGGACCAGTAACTAATATTGATGGGTTATTTTTTATTGGTAAAATTTTATTTTTATTTTTTAAAAGAGTAATTGATTCAGAAGCGGCTTTATATGCTAATTCTCTATGTTTTTTTGAGCCAAAATCTTTGTAATTATTAGAGTCTATGATAGGATTATCAAATAAGCCTAAATCGTATTTTAGCTTTAAAATTCTTGATACTGCCTCATCAATTCTTTCAATTGGGACCTCCCCTTCTTTTACTAGCTCAATTAAAAACTTACAAAATTGTTCATATTCATAGGGAATCATTGACATATCAATCCCAGCATTAATTGCGATTTTTACGGCCTCTTTCTTATTTTCTGCAACTTTATCTCTAGTATGAAGTTTATTAATATCTTCCCAATCTGAAAGAATAACCCCTTCAAAACCTAGTTTTCTTCTAAGTACTCTTACTATTAAATCATAATTTGCATGAACTGGAATGCCGTTAATTAAACCAGAACTAATCATAACCGTTTTTGCTCCGTCTTTAATCGCCTCCCTAAAAGGTTCAATATGATATTCGGAAAGAACATTGTCAGGAATGTATGCTGGAGTTCTATCTTTTCCTGATATGACTGATTGATATCCAACAAAATGCTTCAAACAAGCAGCGACATTATATTTATTTGAAATATCGTTATTATCTCCTTGGAACCCCCTGATCATTGACCTGCTTAATCTTCCTGCTAGTAACGGATCTTCACCAAATGTCTCAAACTGTCTTGGAAATCTAGGGTCAATACCTAAGTCTAGGACAGGAGAAAAATTCCAAGGAATTCCTATAGCCCTTGTTTCATAGGCACAAACCTTTGCCATGTTGTATGCGTTTTCATTATTCCAGCTGGCAGCTAAATTAATTTGGTGTGGAAACATAGTTGCTCCATCTGCATATGTAGCACCATGAATACCATCAACACCGTAAATAATAGGAACTTTTGATCTGGTACTATCAACAGCGTACTTTTGGATCAATTTAATGTTTTCACGCCAGGAAGTCGGTTTAAGAGCCCTTCCATTAATGGTGTTTATAATTGATCCAACCTTGAAGTCTAATATTGCTTTTTTTAATCTTTTTAGATCTATTTTTAGAGGATACGATGAACGCCATTTTGATGGTCCTTTTGCTATAACTGTTAAATTTATTTGAGCCATTTGACCTACTTTTTCCTCTAGAGTCAAATCTTTAAGAATATGATTGATCGTGAAATCTTCGTTTGAGACCTGTTCAGATTTTGATTTACACGAGAGAATTATAAAAACAGGAATTAAAATATATTTCATGATTTTTTTTAAAGTCATACCAAAAATAGTTTGTAAAAGAATTATATATAATATTTAAATTTTTGTACAACTGCAATTTAATCTATTAATAAATTATAATTGAAATGAATTTCGTGAAATAATTAAAAAAGTGATTACATACTCAATATCTTAATAAGAGAGATTAAATAGTTGTATATCTAAAGATCAAATTTATTAAGAAGGTTATTAAGAATTAAGGAGTCGTATTTAGAATCTTTTTGAAGAGTATATAACATTGCTCCATCAAGTACCATTAAAAACGATCGAGTCTCTGAAATGGGATCGTCATAGTTGAGCGCTTTAAAAGAATTTAAAATCATAGGTTTAAAGACGTTTGATAAATCCATCCTATTGTCATCTATTTTCCATCGCATACTAAATATTAATGTAAAAAGCTTCTTTTCGTTAACTCCTATATTTAATGGGATTGTTAGTATGTGCTTTAGGATTACTTTTGGATGAGTTAAACTTTCTATTGGTTTAATCATCATTTGAATTTGATTTTCACCCATCATTATCAATTTTTCTAAAAGGCCCCTTTTGTTTTTGAAATGTTTAAAAATTAACCCTTCAGAAACACCTGCTTTTTTTGCAATTGAAAGTGTTGAGGTTCCATCATATCCTTCCTGTGCAAATAGAGAAATAGCACTATTTATTATACTTGATTCTTTTTCAGTCATAAGTGATTAATTACTTATAAAAGTACTAATAAATATTCAACAATTTATTCGAATGCTAGCGTTTTGGAAAAGTAGGGTACTATATTATTTAAAATACGCTCATTATTCTTATCACCATGACCCCCTTTAAAAACATCAAAATAGTGGTCAATTTTTAGCTTATTGAGAGCTAATGAAAAAGCTTCACTTCCCTGTTTATAGGGATCCATTGTACCTACTGATATTATTATCCCTCTTAACTTTTTGAGGTTTGATATATTTTGATCAATCATCCAAAGTGGTGTATTTGCTGTCCATTTTGCCATTACATTTTCATTAATTTTTATTGAATCTCCCATTAACTTATATGGTAAATCTAGATAAAAAAGAGCCTTTTCAGAATTCGGTGAATATGCGGCTGAGATAGCAAGCGTTCCCTTTGCATAAAAACTGGCTTTTCTCCTATCCTCCCAAGTCTTGATATTTATGGTTTCCTCTATTACTTTTTTATTAAATAAAAACCCCAAATTAGATAAACAACAAGAGTTGTAAGCATAAATAGCAGAAAAAACATCAGAGTGTTTCATAGCTATCCTCATAGCTCCAGATCCACCCATTGAATGTCCAGCGATACCTCGACTTTCAGGTTTGGGTAGCGTTCTATAATTCTTATCAATGAATCCTGGTACCTCAAAAGCAATTAAATCCTCCCAATTTCCTGTTGTGACCGAATTTGCATAAAAACTACCTCCAAACTTGTTCGATGAGTCGGGCATAACAATTATCATTGGTTTTATTTCTCCGGAAATCATTTTTTTAATTAGAGAGTTGATCCTTTCCTCATCCCATCCAGATTTACCACTAGTATTTTTCCATCCAGAAAAACCATGTAGCCAATATATCACTGGATACCTTTTACTTAGCTTTTCATAATAACCCGGAGGTAAAAAAACACCCACATTAATTTCTGCAGATTCCCCGATTAAGTTATTTTCAATTGAACTACTCTGGAAAGTAATAGCAACCATCTCACCATCCTGACTTTTAACGGTAATAAAAGGAATTATAACAAGTAGAATAAAAAGAAATATTTGTTTCATTTATTTAAATTATGCTTTCTCCATTTAAATCTGTTGTTAGAAGGCAACTCATATAGTCAAAAAAAGGTCTGATGGCTTTAAAATGATTCTCAATTAAAGAAAGAAATTCGAATGAAATAACCTCTTCATCAGTTACTTTTTTTATAAAAACATATTGCTTCTTTCTTATTAAATCAATATTTAAATGGTCTTTATTAAATCCTTTTGGAGAAGTTTTGACTTCTTCACCTAATAAATAGCCCCATTTTTCCTTTAAACTCTTTTCATTTATTATTTTCCTAAATTCAAACGCATCTACCTCCAGCTCTTTACGAATACGAAATAAATCAGATGGATTAGGCCCCCAAAAGCCTACACCAAGAAAGCTATTGTTAGGCTCTAGGTGTATATAATAGCCTCCCCTAAGAGAGGGCTTCTGTCGATGAAATGCCATTCCAAAATGAGTTTTATACGGCGTTTTATTTTTAGAAAACCGAACATCCCTGTATATTCTAAACATTTTGGCCTTTTCAATATGATCATGATCATTAAGTTTATGATTAACTTCTAAAAGAAATTCTTTTACCTCGACTTCAAGTTTTTTAAAACGAAGTTTATTTTTCTCAAACCAATCTCTATTATTGTTATCAGATAATTCTCCAAAAAATGAAAAAACTTTTCGGTTTATAGTTTGTTTTGACATTGTTTAACTTAAAATTTTTAAAAGTCTATCGTTTCCTTTCCTCCAAAACCTGAATAATATCCTCCAGACTTTTACCTTTTGCGCGCAATAAAATTAGATAATGAAAAAATAAATCTGCTGCTTCTTCCTTAAAAAGTAATTCGTTATTATTCATCGCTTCTATAACAGTCTCAACAGCCTCCTCTCCTACTTTCTGAGCAATAATATTTATCCCTTTATCAAATAAACTACTTACATAGCTTTTTTCCTTAGGATTTAGCTCACGATCTTTAATGGTTTTTTGAAGTTCATCAATAAAACCTAGAGATGCTATATTTTCTTCTTCCCAACATGTATCTGACCCTGTGTGACATGTAGGGCCCTGAGGATTTACTTTGACTAAGAAACTATCTAAGTCACAATCAATGGCTATATCAACTAAGTCAAGATAATTACCACTCTCCTCGCCTTTAGTCCATAACCTTTGCTTGCTTCTGCTGTAAAAAGTTACATGTCCAGAGTCTTTGGTCTTCTCTAGAGCCTCAGCATTCATATAGCCCAACATTAATACTTTTTGAGTTTTTGCATCTTGAATGATTGCGGGTAAAAGCCCATCGTGGTTCTTATTAAAATTAGCTGTTTTCATCTGTTATTCTAATTTCTATATTTTTTTGTTTTAACTTTTTTTTCAGATCTGGGATCTTAATATCTCTGTAATGAAATACACTCGCAGCGAGTGCTGCATCTGCTTTTCCTACTTTAAATACATCTACGAAATGCTTAATTTCTCCTGCTCCACCTGAGGCGATAATTGGAATATTGACCAATAATGAGAGATCAGCTAATGTTTCGTTGGCAAAACCATTTTTAGTACCATCATGATCCATTGAGGTAAAAAGGATTTCACCTGCACCGCGACTTTCAACCTCCTTTACCCAATCTTTAAGCTCAATTGGCGTAGGAACTTTCCCTCCGACCAAATGAACCATCCAATTACCTTTAATTTTTTTGGCATCAATAGCCACTACAATACATTGACTACCAAAGGCTTCGAAAAGCTCGTTAATTAAATTAGGAGTTTTTACTGCTGCTGAGTTGACAGCTATTTTATCTGCGCCGTTACGAAGTAATATTTTTGCATCTGCTACACTACTAACTCCTCCTCCGACAGTAAAAGGAATGTCCAATGACTCTGCAACACGCAAAACTAGATCTGCTAACGTTTTACGCTTTTGCTCTGTTGCTGATATATCCAAAAACACCAATTCGTCAGCACCTTCCTCTCCATAACGTTTAGCAAGCTCTACTGGATCTCCTGCATCGCGCAAGTTTAGAAAATTGACACCTTTTACTGTTCTTCCATCCTTAATATCCAAACATGGAATGATTCTTTTAGTTAGCATACATCAAGAATTTAAAGTGTTAAATTCGGACAAGGCTTTCAATGTAATTTTCTTTTCATATATCGCTTTACCAACAATGACAGCTTCACACCCCATTTTTGATAATACGGGGAATTCTGATTCAGCGGATATACCTCCCGAAGCAATTAAACTTATCTTAGGATTAGCAGTAATTAACTTTTCATATAAGTCAAATGCAGGCCCTTCTAGCATTCCGTCTTTGCTGATGTCAGTACATATTACATATTTAATCCCCTCTTTTTGATATTTCTCAATAAAAGGGTTTATTTTTTCCTGTGAAGTTTCTAACCATCCGCTCACAGCGATATTATCTCCCTTGACATCTGCACCCAGTATAATCTTATCCTCGCCATATTGTAAAATCCATTGTTTGAATATTTCAGGATTTTTTACGGCAATACTACCCCCTGTAATTTGATTGGCGCCACAATCAAAGGCTATCCTTAAATCTTCATCTGACTTAAGTCCACCGCCAAAATCTATTTTTAGATCGGTTTTCGAGGCCAGTCGTTCTAATATATTATGATTTACAATGCTTTTTGCTTTGGCTCCATCCAAATCCACTAAGTGAAGATATTTCAAGCCATAATCCACATAGGCCTTTGCTACTTCCAATGGATCTTCATTGTAAACTTTTCGGGTAGCATAATCCCCTTTGGACAAGCGTACGCACTTCCCATCAATGATATCTATAGCAGGGATAATTCGCATTTTAAATTTTTAAAAAATTTTTTAATAATTGACTACCAGCTTTACTACTCTTCTCAGGGTGAAATTGAACACCATAAAAATTATTTTTTTTAATTGCCACACTGTATTCGCCGGCATAATTACTTTTTGCCAATGTTTCGGGCTCAAGAGGAACAAAATAACTGTGCACTAAATACATGTAACAATTTTGTTGAATGTCCTGAAATAATTCTGAATTCGAATGCCTGACAACATTCCAACCCATCTGAGGAGCCTTAACTGAATAGGGAAATCTAATCACTTTAGATGATATAATTCCAAGTCCTGTAGTGTCTCCTTCTTCGGTTTTATCGCATAACAACTGCATACCCAAACATATCCCAAGAACTGGCTGCTTTAGTTTTGGAATTAGCTTATCTAAGCCATATTTTTTAAGTTTCTTCATGGCATTAACAGCCTCCCCTTGACCTGGAAAGATAACTCGATCAGCATTAGCAATAAGATCGGTATCGTAAGTCAAAAGAGCGTTAACACCTAGTCGCTTAAGGGCAAATTGAAGGCTTTTTACATTCCCGGCATCGTAGTCAATTATTACAGTATTCATCTTTATATAGTACCCTTGGTTGAGGGTAAAATCATTTTTTCTTCATCCCTTTTAATTCCCATTTTGATTGCTTTGGCAAAAGCTTTAAAAATAGCTTCTATTTTGTGGTGTTCATTTATTCCCTCGGCCTTTACATTTAAATTAGCTTTAGCTCCATCTGTAAAAGATTTAAAAAAGTGATAAAACATTTCAGTTGGCATTTTCCCTATCATTTCTCGCTTAAAATCAGCCTCCCATACCAACCAGCTCCTGCCTCCAAAATCAATTGAAACCTTTGCCAAAGCGTCATCCATAGGTAATGAAAAACCATAGCGTTCTATCCCTTTTTTATTCCCCAATGCTTGAGAAAAGGCTTCTCCCAAGGCGATGCCCGTATCTTCAACAGTATGGTGTTCGTCTATTTCAAGATCACCATCTGTTTTGAGAGATAAATCGATTCCGCCATGACGTGATAGTTGATCCAGCATATGGTCAAAAAATACTAGCCCAGTTTCAACTTTGCTATTCCCTACTCCATCTAAATTTATTTCAATATCGATTTGAGTCTCTTTAGTTTTTCTTTGGTAAGAAACAGCTCTTTCCTTCATCAGAAATTGTCTGTATATCTCATCCCAAGTTTTAGTTTTTAGCACAATTGTATTTTCCAAATCTTGATCAGTAGCTTCGTCTGCTCCCAAAGTGGGATTATTATTTATAAAAATCCCCTTGCAACCTAGGTTTTTAGCCAATTGCATATCGGTCAGCCTGTCTCCAATTACAAAAGAATTTTTAAGATCATAATTGTGATTATTGATATAGTATTCAAGCATAGCAGTGCCAGGTTTTCTTGTGGGTGAATTGTCTTTGGGAAAAGTTCGATCGATAAAAACTTCTTTAAAGACTATCCCTTCGTTTTTAAAGGTATTGATAAGAAATTTTTGGGTGGGCCAAAAGTCCACTTCAGGCAAGCTTTCAGTTCCTAAACCATCTTGATTGGTGACCATAATCAGCTCATAATCTAAATGGCGAACAATATTGCCTAAATATTGAAATACACCTGGATAAAAAACTAGTTTGTTATAAGCGTCCAATTGAAAATCACTTGGCTCAAGTGTTAACGTGCCATCGCGGTCGATAAAAAGTAATTTTTTCATTAGTCAATGATTTTACAAATCTTAATAAAGTTAGTGTTTTCTTCAGGGGTTCCTACAGTAACCCTTAGAGCATTATTACATCCTTGTAAACGTGACCGATTCCTCAAAACTACACCAGCATCCAAGAATTGATCATACCTTTTATTAGCATCATCTACGACCACTAGAAGAAAGTTAGCATCACTAGGATATATTTTCGAAACAAAATCAAATTGTTTTAATTCTTGCTCAAGCTTCTTTCTTTCCGAAATAAGTGAGATCACCTGATTCTGAATAGATTCAGAAGTTTCCAATTGAGCTAGCGCTCGACTCTGAGTTAGGGAATTTACATTGTAAGGCGGCTTGATTTTATTGAAATAATCAATGATCAATGGATTAGCATAACACATTCCAAGTCTTATGCCTGCTAATCCATATGCCTTTGAAAATGTTTGACAAACCAATAATTGAGGGTACTGATCTAAAATACTCAATGCACTTTTCTGCTCAGAGAAGTCAATGTAGGCTTCATCAACCACCAAGATACCCTTAAAACGATCTAATAGTTGCTCTATTTGGTCAAGCGGGATAGCATTTCCTGATGGATTGTTAGGAGAACAAATAAAAATGATTTTAGTTTTTTGATTTACCGCCTCAAGAACTGAATCTATCTCAATTTCAAAGTTTTTATTTAAAGGAACTTCTTTAACGATTATGTTGTTTAGTTTAGCTAATACACTATACATTCCATAGGTTGGAGGTAATATCAAAACCTCTTCCTCGCCAGGCTCACAAAAAGTCCGAAAAATTAAATCCAATACTTCATCACTTCCATTACCCAATAAAATCTGCTCTGATTTCACCTGTTTAACATCTGCCAAAGTTCGCTTGAGTTTTCTTTGTAAAGGGTCAGGGTATCGATTAAAACCATTTTCAAAAGGATTTTCATTTGCATCCAAAAAGATCTTTTCGGCATCAAAGTCCTCAAACTCGTCTCTTGCAGAACGATAGGGAATAATCTCTTTGATTATTGGACGAACAAGTTGTTCTATACTTACTTGTTTCATGACTTTAATGTTTTTAATCGAATTGATACAGCATTTTTGTGAGCTTGAAGACCCTCAGCAGAAGCCATCAATTCAATTACAGGACCTAAATCAACTAGTCCGTTAGCAGTAATTTTCTGATAAGTGATAGCTTTAAGAAAGCTGTCAAGATTTACTCCACTATATTGCCTAACATACCCATTTGTGGGCAATGTGTGGTTAGTGCCCGAGGCATAGTCTCCTGCACTCTCAGGAGTATAATTACCAATAAAAACAGACCCTGCGTGTTTAATTTTGTCTACAAATTCAGATTCATTATCTAAACAAACAATCAAGTGTTCGGCTCCATAAAGGTTAACAAATTCAAGCATGTCTTTATCGTTATCGAAAAAGATAACTTTAGAATTGTTCAAAGCTTTTTGAGCAGTAACCTTTCGTTCTAGATTTTCCAACTGTTTGGAAACTTTTTCAAAGGTAGCGTCAGCAATTATAATATTGTTGGTGACCAGAATTACTTGACTGTCAGGTCCGTGTTCAGCCTGAGATAGTAAATCTGAGGCTATAAAATCAGGATTTCCAGTTTGATCTGCAACTACCATAAGCTCGCTGGGTCCTGCAGGCATATCTATAGCAACTTGATATTTAGTGGCCAATTGCTTTGCTACCGTTACAAACTGATTTCCTGGGCCGAATATTTTGTCCACTTTAGGAATAGATTCCGTTCCTAGGGTCATTCCCGCTATGGCTTGCATTCCACCAACCTTAAATATATAGTCTACACCACACAAATTAGCAGCATAAAGTATTACATCAGATAAAACACCTTTAATACTTGGTGGTGAGCATAATACGATTTCATTACATCCTGCTATTCTTGCAGGGATTGCTAACATCAACACCGTAGAAAACAAAGGAGCAGATCCAGCAGGTATATACAAGCCCACTTTTTCAATTGGTAATTTCTTTTGCCAGCAAGTCACCCCTGGCTGGGTTTCAACTTGAACAGTTTCAGTAGCTTGTGCTTGGTGAAACAATTCAATATTGTTCTTTGCTTTTTGAATCGCTATTTTTAAATTCTCGGGTACTCTTTGAGCTGCATTCGATATCTCATCAGGACTTACTAAGTTTGATTCGAGCTGTACCTTGTCAAACTCCAGTGTATATCCTTTAATAGCAAGATCACCATCTTTTTCAATTTTATTAAAAATCGCTTTAGCGAGTGGCTCTAACGAATCATAGGAAGCTGATGCTCTTTGGGTGAGCGACTTCCAAGTGTTCTTCTCAGGATTAATATACCTTTCCATTACAAAACCATTTTTTCAATTGGACAAACTAATATATCTTCCGCCCCAGCGGCTTTAAGTTCATCAATTACATCCCAAAAAGAACCTTCATCAATTACTGAATGTAAAGAAGACCACCCCTCTTGAGTAAGGGGTAATACGGTTGGACTTTTTAAAACAGGGAGAATATTACTGATTTCATTGATTTTATCATTAGGAGCATTCAAAAGAATGTATTTAGATTTTTTAGCTCTTAGCACAGATCTCAATCGAAAACTGAGTTTCTTCATAAGTACAAGCTTTTCAGCTGACAAATCAGGAGCTTGAACCAATACTGACTCTGACTTTACAATCGTGGCTACCTCCTTCAGATTATTTTTAAATAATGTACTTCCGCTTGAAACGATATCGCAAATAGCATCTGCAAGTCCAATATTAGGTGCGATTTCAACAGAGCCATTAATAATGTGAAGGTCTGCTGAGATTCCTTTTTCACTCAAATATTTATTGACAGTATTTGGATATGAAGTAGCTATTTTTTTTCCTTCTAAGTCTTTAATTCCAGTAAAATTAAAATCTTTAGGGACTGCAATACATACACGACATTTAGAAAATCCTAATTTTTCAACAACAATAAGATCTTTTCCTTTTTCAAAGACTAAGTTCTCTCCAATAATTGCCAAATCTACGACCCCATCTCTTAAATACTGTGGAATATCACCGTTACGTAGGTAGAGAACCTCTAAAGGAAAGTTTCTGGCAGCAGCCTTCAGTTGATCTTTACCATTGTCAATGGAAATACCACATTTTTTTAGGAGGTCAAGAGATTCTTTGTTTAGACGTCCAGATTTTTGAATTGCAATTTTGATCATGATTAAAATAGTTTAAAAAAAAACCCGTTTGAATGACTCAAACGGGTTTTAAGTATGTATAATAGATTACCTCTCACCTCAATTGAGCGAATGTAAGAAGATGTATATGTATTTTTAAAAATTTCATTAAGCAAATATAATAATTTTTTTAATTCAAATTAATAGTCAATTTATTGCCCTCCTAAAATGATTGGCATTCCGTCTTTTCCACTGCCAATTACAATAACCTTGGCATTTGGCGAAGTAGAAAGTTCTTTAGTAGCTTCAATTCCTTTTTCCTTAAGGATCATGCTAGTTATAGAAGCGCTTAAAATACGGTTTGCGGCAGCCTTGCCTTCTGCATCGATTCTTTGTTTCTCTGCTTCTTGTTTAGCTTTCTCAATACGAAACTCATACTCTAGGGCTTCTTGTTCTTGGATAAGCTTTCTCTCAATACCCTCTTTAATCGCTAAAGGAAGAGAGACATCCCGAACTAATACTGCGTTAAGCTGAATGTGTTGGTTTTCAACTACTTTTTGAGTTTCTTCATATATTTCGTTTTGAATTGCATCTCTTTTAGTAGAATATAATTGTTCTGGAGTATATCGTCCAACAACACTTCTAGCAACAGCACGTATCTGAGGAATTAAAACAATATTAACATAGTTTTCTCCTTTAGTTTTATGTAACAATCCTAATTCATTAATCATTGGTTGATACAATACTGATACATCCAATGAAATTTCTAATCCATTAGATGAGAGAACTTGCATGTTTCCTTCAAAATGCTCTTGTTGCTTGACATTATATATGTATACTTTATTCCAAGGAAAAATGATGTGAAACCCTTCACTTAAGGGAACTTTGTCTGTCACTACTCCTCCACCAAAAGTTTTAAATAATACTCCAGCCTCACCATAGCCAATATTTATTGATGATTTTGAAATAAATATTATCAGCACAAATGCTAATAAAATAATAGGTAATCCAATTTTAGGTAATTTTTGCATAATATTTTTATTTAATTTAATTTAAGTTAACATTCCTCCGTCTACTTGAAGAACTTGACCAGTTATATAATTTGATAAATCCGAAGCCAAAAAAACGCAAGCATTTGCAACATCTTCGGGTTTTCCACCCCTTTTTAAGGGTATTCCTTCCCTCCATTTTTGGACCACATCCCCTGCTAATTGATCTGTCATTTCTGTCTCAATAAATCCAGGAGCAATAACATTACTTCTTATGTTTCTTGATCCTAATTCTAATGCAATAGCCTTTGAGAAACCAATTATTCCTGCTTTAGAGGCAGCATAATTTGATTGGCCTGCGTTTCCTTTCAATCCAACAACAGAACTCATATGAATCAAAGATCCACTTCGCTGTTTTAGGAACGCCCGCTGAATAGCTTTGGTCATATTAAAAACGGATTTTAAGTTGACTTCTATAACCTTGTCAAAGTCTTCCTCTATTAATCTCATTAAAAGGTTATCTTTTGTAATTCCAGCATTATTTACTAAAACATCAACCATTCCAAAATCTTTAAGAACCAGATCAACCAATTTCTGGGATTGAATAAAATCAGCCGCATTGCTTCTATATCCTTTGGCCTTTACTCCAAGTGCATTCAATTTATTTTCCAACACCTGTGCTGCATCTACAGAATTATTATAGGTAAAGGCAAGATTACACCCTTGATTAGCGAACGCGATAGCAATACCATGTCCTATTCCTCTTGTGGCACCGGTTATAATTGCTGTTTTACCCTCTAATAATTTATTCATAAGATATCTTTAAGATAAAACTTCGGCTACTTTTTTTCCTATTTCTGCGGGAGAATCGACTACATAAATACCACAGGAACGCATTATTCTTTTTTTTGCTTCTGCTGTATCATCTTTACCTCCCACGATTGCACCTGCATGCCCCATTGTCCTTCCCTTAGGAGCAGTTTCCCCAGCAATAAATCCAATTACAGGCTTTTTGTTTCCTTTAGCTTTTATCCAATTAGCTGCATCTGCTTCTAATTGACCTCCAATCTCTCCAATCACTACAATAGCATCTGTTTCTGGATCATTCATAAATAGCTCAACAGCATCTCTAGTTGTTGTTCCAATAATGGGGTCCCCTCCAATTCCAATTGCAGTAGTTACTCCAAGTCCCTCTCTTACTACTTGATCAGCCGCCTCATAGGTCAGGGTTCCAGATTTTGAAACAATCCCAACATTACCCTTTTTAAATACAAACCCAGGCATAATACCCACCTTTGCTTCCTCGGGAGTAATAACTCCAGGACAGTTCGGCCCTACCAAAGTACAGTCTTTATTTTTAATGTAGTTTGCTACTTTTACCATATCTGAAATTGGAATTCCCTCAGTAATTGTAATAATTACCTTAATACCAGCTTCAGCAGCTTCCATTATAGCATCTGCAGCAAATGCTGGAGGAACAAAAATAATTGTGGTGTCAGCCTTAACTTTATTTACAGCTTCAAAAACAGTATTAAATACAGGTTTATCTAGATGAATTTGGCCGCCTTTACCAGGTGTTACTCCACCTACAACTTGGGTGCCATATTCAATCATTTGGCTAGCATGAAAGGTTCCTTCGCCTCCAGTAAAGCCTTGAACAATTACTTTTGAATCTTTATTTATAAGTACACTCATTACTCTATAAAAATTAATATAAAATTACCTAATTATATTAGGTAATCTCTTTAAAATGAAGTTATTCTTTTATGCGTTCAATATAAGATGCTTTTTCAGTGTCAACTTTGATCTTATCTCCTTCATTTATAAATAACGGGACATTAATTTTAGCGCCAGTTTCTACTGTAGCTGGTTTGTTAGCATTTGTAGCTGTATTTCCTTTAATTCCTGGTTCTGTATGTTTAATTTCCAAAATGACACTGGTAGGCATGTCCACAGAAAGAGGTAAACCGTCTTCCGAATTGATCGAAATACTTACAATTTCTCCTTCTTTGAGTAAATCTGAGTTGTCAATAGAACTTTTACTTACCATTATTTGATTAAAATCATCTACGTTCATGAAGTTAAACTCATCTTCTTCTTTGTAGAGATATTGAAATTTATTTGTCTCGACTCTAATATCTTCAATTTTGTGACCTGATGAGAAAGTATTGTCAATTACTTTTCCATTAGTAACGCTTTTTAATTTGGTTCTTACAAATGCTGGACCTTTACCTGGCTTCACGTGAAGAAACTCTATGATTTTGTATATGTCGTTGTTGTACTTTATGCACAGTCCTTTTCTGATATCTGAGGTTGTAGCCATTATAATGATTTAGTTTTTTTGAAAGTAACCCTTCATTACTCCTCTTTGAGAGTTTCGAATAAATTGAAGGATTTCATCTCTCTCGGGTGATGCTACCATTTCAGCTTCAATGATATCCGCTGCTTGGGAGTTATTAAATTTCTTTTGATAAAGTATCCTGTAAATATTCTGAATTTCAGTTATTTTCTCTAAACTAAAACCTCTCCTCCTTAAACCTACTGAATTTATTCCAACGTATGATAAAGGTTCTCTTGCAGCTTTTACATATGGAGGTACATCTTTTCTAACCAAAGATCCACCAGCTACAAATGCATGATCACCTATCGTGGAGAATTGATGAACAGCAACTAAACCAGCTAGAATAACAAAATCTCCAATTGTAATATGACCAGCAAGTGTACTGTTGTTCGAAAAAATACAATTATTTCCTACAAAGCAGTCATGAGCGATGTGACAATAAGCCATTATTAGACAATTGTTTCCAATTTTTGTCAACTGCCTATCTGAAGTTCCACGGTTAATAGTTACACACTCTCTAATAGTAGTATTATCACCAATAACAGCGAGAGTGTCTTCTCCTTCAAATTTTAAATCTTGAGGTACTGCAGCAATTACTGATCCAGGAAAAATATTACAATTCTTTCCAATTCTTGTGCCCTCCATTATCGTTACGTTCGATCCAATCCAGCTTCCCTCGCCAATTTCAACATTATTGTCAATTGATGTAAATGGCTCTATAACTACATTTTTAGCTACTTTAGCTTCAGGATGAATATAAGCAAGAGGTTGTTTCATTTCATTTCCGTTTAATGATTTGGGCCATAAGTTCTCCTTCAGTCATTAAATTATTATTGGCATAAATCTCCCCTTTCATGTGACATATTCCTCTTCTTATTGGAGAAATTAGTTCTAATTTAAATATAAGAGTATCACCGGGTTTTACTGGTTTTTTAAATTTTACATTATCCATTTTCATAAAGAAAGTTAGATAATTCTCAGGATCTGGAACAGTATTTAAAAGCAGTACACCTCCTGCTTGGGCCATCGCTTCAATCTGAAGTACACCGGGCATTACAGGAGCACCAGGAAAGTGACCTGCAAAGAAAGGCTCGTTCATTGTTACATTTTTCAACCCAACAACATGTTTGTCTGATAATTCAAATATTTTATCAACTAAAAGAAATGGTGGGCGATGAGGCAGCATTTTAATGATTGCATTAACATCCATTATAGGCTCTCTATTAATATCAATCTTTGGAGCGTTTTGTCGTCTATCTTTTTTAATAATTTGAGATAATTTTCTAGAAAAAGCTGCATTAACTTTATGTCCAGGTTTATGGGCGAAAACTTTCCCTCTAATCGGAACTCCAACTAAGGCTAAGTCACCTATGACGTCTAGAAGCTTATGTCGGGCAGCTTCATTTGAGAAATGAAGACTTAAATTATCTAAAATCCCATTAGGTTTAACAGAAATATTTTCTTTGCCAAATGCAACTTTCAAACGATGCATTGTTATTTGTGAAAGAGGTTTGTCTACATATACAATAGCATTATTTAAATCTCCCCCTTTTATTAAGCCATTTTCTAACAACGTTTCTAATTCATGCAAAAAACTGAAAGTTCTCGAAGGGGCGATTGTTTCTTTAAAATCGGTTATTTTATCAAGGGAGGCATTTTGAGTTCCTAATATTTTTGTATCAAAATCAACCATTGTTGTAACTTGGAATTCATCTGAAGGTATTAAGGTAATTTCACTACCAGTTTTCTCATCTTTGTATGATATAGGCTCTGTTACTATATATTCATCTTTAATTTCATCTTGTTCTACAACTCCCGCAGATTCAATTGCTTCAACAAAAGATTTGGAAGAACCATCCATTATTGGTGATTCTGCCGCATCCAACTCTATATAGCAATTATTTACACTCATTCCTACTAATGCGGCTAAAACGTGCTCAGAAGTTTGAATACTTACGCCATTTTTTTCTAAGTTGGTTCCTCGGTCTGTATTAATCACATACTGGATATCAGCGGCGATTTCTACGCTAGGAACTAAATCATTCCTAACAAAGATAAAACCTGTGTTAACAGGTGCTGGCTTAAAGGTAAGATTAACTTCTTTTCCAGTATGCAGACCTACCCCTTTTAAATTTACTTCATTGGCTAAAGTTTTCTGAAGGGAACTATTTATCATAGTTTGAGTTTTTTTAATATTGAATTTATCTCTTTACCCAAATTAGGAAGGTTTTTAAAATAAACATATGATTTGTTATAATCATTGTAGGAAAAAGCTGGAGTTCCCTGAATCTTCATATCATCTTTAATACTACTAGTTACTCCTGATTGACCTTGAATTTTAACATTATTTCCAATACTTATATGTCCAGCTATCCCTACCTGACCACCAATGACACAATTTTTACCAATTTTAGCAGAACCAGCAATACCAGTTTGAGCCGCAATCACAGTATTTTCTCCTATTTCAACATTATGTGCAATTTGAATTTGATTATCAAGTTTTACTCCATTTCCAATTGAGGTAAAGCCGAGAGTAGCTCGGTCAATTGTGGAATTTGCTCCAACATCAACATTATCACCAATAACAACAATTCCTGTTTGGGGAATTTTTTTGTAAGCACCATTTTCTTGTGGTGCAAATCCAAATCCGTCTGAGCCAATAATTACTCCAGAGTGAAGAATACAATTATCACCAATTATGGATCCATCTAAGATCCTAGCTCCAGGAAAAATTAAAGATCCTTTTCCAACGGTGACGTTTGATCCAAGGTAACACTGTTCAAATATCTTAACGTTATCGCCTATTTCGGTTCCCTCTCCAATTATTGACATATCTCCAATAAAGCAATTCTTGGGTAATTTAACAGAGGAGTCAATTAAGGCGCTTTTAGAAATTCCAGTTTTACTAATTTTAACCTTATTGTATTGATCTAATAAAATTGTAAAAGAGTCATAAGCATTTGGGACGCGCACAAGTGTTGTGGATATATCACTTTCAGCAACAAAATCTTCATTAACAATAGTGATAGATGCCTTAGTCTTATAAATGTAGGGTTTATATTTAGGATTAGACAAGAAAGTCAGTGATCCTTTTTGTGCTTCCTCAATTTTGGATAACTGAAACACTTCAGCATTTGGATCTCCATCTACAATGCCTTCTAGTTGAGAAGCAATTTGTTGGGCAGTAAATTTCATTTTGCAAAAATATAAAAATTAAGTTACATGTCTTCGCCTCCTTATTTAATTAACAAAAACCAAGTGTTAATTTTTATATAAGCTTTAATACAACACAATAAATAGTCACAAGCTTATATGGAAACAGAAACAAATTAATCCGTAAATTAGAAAATTAAAGAGTTTACCTTTTTGTTTTTTAATTTGTTGATCTTAACTTAAAATATGTAATATGAGCTCAATAAAAATTCTTTGGGTAGATGATGAAATCGATTTATTAAGACCTCACCTATTGTTCTTAGAACAAAGAGACTATAAAATAGTCCCATGTAATAACGGTCAGGATGCCTTGACGAGAATTAAATCGACTTTGTTTGATGCCATTCTTCTAGATGAAAATATGCCAGGTCTAAATGGTTTAGAAACGCTCGATGAAATTAAATCGATATCCCCTAACCTTCCTGTAATTATGATAACTAAAAATGAAGAAGAGCAAATCATGGAGGAGGCGATAGGAGCGAAAATTTCAGATTACTTGATCAAACCTGTCAATCCCAATCAGATCTTACTCGCATTAAAAAAACTCTTTCAGCATAAAGATTTAATTCAAGAAAAAACGATTAATAATTACCAACAAGAGTTTCGAAAAATATCTCTTGAGTTAAATGAGATGGCCACCCATGAAGAATGGACTGATTTTTATTTAAAAATGGTCTACTGGGAAATGGAGCTAGAAGGTTTAGAGGATCTTGGAATGCTTGAGATTTTCCAGAATCAAATGAAAGAAGCCAATAGATTTTTTTCCAAATTCATTTCCCAAAACTATAGTAATTGGATTCAAAACAACAGTGGTCCATTATTGTCTAATCGTATTTTAAAGGAAAAATTGTTCCCAAAAATAAAAACTGATGATGAAAAAACAACTTTACTGCTTGTTATAGATAATTTGAGATACGATCAGTGGAAAATGATATCGCCTATCATAAAAGATTATTATCAGGTTGAAGAAGAACTCCCTTATTTTAGTATTCTCCCCACAGCAACCCATTATGCTAGAAATTCTATTTTTTCTGGATTGATGCCCTCAGAAATGCAGAAACTTCATCCTAATCTGTGGGTAAATGAATATGAGGAAGGTGGAAAAAATCTCAATGAAAGAAGTTTTCTAATGTCGCAGCTAAAAAGAAACCAGCTTGATTTAAAATTCAATTACTCAAAGATTACCAATCTTAAAGCAGGTCGAGAATTAG
>ERZ802830.186-NODE-186-length-60683-cov-15.5099_pt1 | contig 60683 bp, 56 predicted proteins | sample MGYA00345654_ERZ802830 | MGnify/ENA primary metagenome ERZ802830 (study PRJEB30503, sample SAMEA104212375) | marine metagenome | biome: Westerlies Biome; feature: [SRF] surface water layer (ENVO:00010504) within the epipelagic zone...; material: water...
ACGTTGGTCGCGCCTTTGAACTTGTTGGCGGCTTGCTCCAAGCCTGCGAGTGCCAGCGCGGCCGACCCTTCGACCAACTGGTGCTCTTCATGGGCCAGACGCCGCAGGCTTGCCGTGATTTCCGCCTCGCTGCAGGTGATTACCTCGTCTACGGTTTTGATCGCCAATGGTAATGTCACGCTGCCGACGTCCATGCCGCCTGCAACCCCGTCGGCCAGCGTTGCATAATGTGCGGTCTCTACCACCGTGCCCGCCACCATTGAGGCCGCCAGAGCCGCAGAGTTCTTGGCCGCCACGCCGATGATCCGCGTCTTAGGAGAAAAGCTTTTGATGACCGATCCAATGCCGCTGATCAGACCACCACCGCCCATAGAGATGAAAATATTATCGATGCTGTCATGTTGGTCTAAAAGCTCCAACCCGATGCTGCCTTGGCCTGCGACCACATCGATGTCGTTATAGGGCGAGACATAAATTAACCCGTCCGTCTCTGCAGCCAGTTTCTGGGCATGCAGTTCTGCAAGTCCAGATTCGGCCCCTTCAAGAATCACTGTAACCCCGTAAGATTTGATCTTTGCGAGTTTGGCCTGTGCAACCGTTTCCGGCAGCACAACCGTCATATCGCGATTGAAGGTTTGCGCCGCGCTTGCGCAGGCGATCCCATGGTTTCCGGAACTGGCGGTAATCAGCTTCTCGCTCCCGGTCATCACGCTCATTTTGCTGCTGGCGCCCCGGATTTTGAAAGAGCCTGTCCGCTGAAAGTTATCCGCCTTGAAAAACAAATCACACCCCAGAGCGGCACCAATGGTTTTTGATGGCAACAGCGGGGTTTTATATATTTGTTGCGCGATCCGTTTATGGGCGATGACCGCATGCGCCGCGATTTCTGCAGGGCTGGTGTCTTGGCTGTCTTGTAACGGTGATGTCATCTTCTATTCCTTGGTGTCTTTGGTGTCTTTGGTGTCTTTGGTGTCTTTGGTGTCTTTGGTGTCTGGTGTTTAGGAGCGGTTCTGGCGCGCATATGCGTCAAGCGCTGTGCGCGCAATTGCGATATCCTGACTACCAAGCCCGGTGAGATCGGCGATCGTGATTTGTGAGGACGCGCTCCGCCCCGCCTGTTGACCCGATAAAATTTTGCCAAGCGTGCGATACCGATCAGATGACAGCAGACCAGCCTCGGCGGGAATGGCGACTTCGCCGTGATCAATACATTGTGCGTCACTGTCCAGGATCAGCAAGTCGGCGCGGGCGGTCAGGGCGCTGTCCAGCTCTTGTTTTCCGGGGGCGTCGGCGCCGCTGGCGGTGATATGGGTGCCTTTTGAAATCCAATCTGAGTGGATCAAGGGTGTTTTGGTAGAGGTGGTCGTCAACAAAATATCTGCGCTGGTGCAGAGCGCCTCGAGGTCTGGTTGGACTGTAACGGAGATCTGATGGGCCGCTAAATCCTGTGCGAGATGGTTCATTTTTTCCCTTGATCTGCCCCAAACAGAAAATACGAAACCAGCGTCGGGCATCAGCGCGTTGAGACAGCGAATTTGAATGCGGGCCTGAATGCCGGTGCCGACCACACCGACCCTTTGGGCGTCACTGCGACATCCCGCCTTAGTTGCCAGTGCGGCGCCGATGCCGGTTCTAAGGTCGGTCAGATAGCCCTCATCTTGCAGGATTGCCATAATTTCACCGGTCTGTGCCGACAAGGCCAGCATCACGCCATTGCTTGATGGCAATCCCTTGCTGGGGTTGTCGTAAAAGCCCGTTGCAATTTTAATCACAAACACTGGGTCGCCGATGATATGACCGTATTTGATGTGACAATCACCCTTGGCATCGGGAAAGCCGAGATATCCCACCGGAGGTAAATCACAACGGCCATCTGTCACAGCGATATAGGCGTCTTTGACGGGCTCAAAACCGTCTTCGATCTGCAAAAGAGCTTCGATTTCTGGGCGCGAGAGGGTAAGGATTTCTGACATTTAAGGTCTTTCTCTTATGCACATTCCACAGATGGTTTCGTATCAAACGTGGATATGTGACGAACAGATTGCGGCTGGTGATAAGCCGTATGATGTTGTGTCCCTGTGCCAATGTCTAGTGGCTATCGCCGCGATGAGACACTGCCGGGCACATGAGCTGTTCCAACTGGGCGCTTTTTGCAGATCCTGCAGGTTTTAAGTATTGTGCGACCGCCTGTGTTCTGCTCTGGCAGCGATGAACTGCGAAATGACTTTGGTGTCTAGGATTTTTCGGGATACCAGTTCCCTCATGCAGTGAATTGCCAAATCTGGGCTGTCAAAGAAAACTTCAGACATGACCGCAAGCATCTTCAATTGGCCAGATGTGCGTTTTTTCATATTCAGGGGATCCCTTACATAGACGATATCTGCTTCTAGCAATTGGTTGAAAGGTCGCCTGAAATTATTGCCATTTATCGTAGGGGTAATCGACCAGCGCTTGATGTCCAAGAAACGATGCGGTGCAAAGCCTATACTACGCATCCACATATCAATTTCGCCAAAGCCGGGTTGGTTTTCGTAAAGACAAATAAAGGAAACCTCTAATTGTACAGCCACGCAATTTGAGAGCTTTTTGAGACCATTTTTCAAGATGTTCAGTTCTGAGCCTTGAACGTCCATTTTGACAAAGTGAAGATCACCAATCTTGTCGATGTCATCCAGCCGCGTTGTCTGTACCCGTTTTTCCTTTAACACCTTGCCGAATAATGAAAAATTATTAAAGAAAGCAAGAGCGGTTTGATTCGGCTTGAGAAGCGAGGTCATGCCAGTGTCTTCGCGACAGATATAGGCGGTATGCGGGTCACCGTCCGCCAAGAAATGATTAAGAACAGTGGCATGGTCTCCATATAGCTTCCGAAGCGCTGGAATCTGCCGACTGTCGCCATCAAAGGCAAAAAGATGTCCATATCCACCCATAACCAAATCCGAGTATACCGGTGTTTCATTGATTGAAGCGGCGCCAATATCGGCGACGTTTATCAGGTCAGAAAGCTGCACCTGCTCAATCAATTTCATAATTCTCATTTGAGCTTTTTTGGTATCGAGGCTCAATGGAGCACTCCTTTCAATATACTATTATTTGTCTGATCCGCTCAGACTGGCAGGAACAGAATATTCTGGGTCAATCCGCTTTGTGTTGACCGAAAACGAAACTTGATGCTTGGCGTTGTTTCTGAGATATTTTACTTAAAAGTAATATTAGCGTTAGATTTGTGTCTATTTTTGGACCTAAGCAATAGGTCTGCGCTTTGAAAACCGTCAGAAATGAAGTTTCTGTCACAGGTGGTTGCAGGGCAGGCTTGGTTTTAATCCTAAAGTGGGAAGCGTTTATCACCCATTTTCTACATGGGCTGACTTTGGTTTGAGATGTTTTGGGCGATTGCAAGGCCCCCTGCTAAAGCATCGCCCCTTGGCCTGACAAGACTGTCCCGATATGCAGGATCCAGCACGCCGCTGACCGCCTGTCCCAACCCGCCACACATGCAAAGCGGTTGTTGACCGGTAAATCCCACCGCATCAAGCGCGGATTGAATGGCCTTTACTGTGGCAGTGCGCAGGTCGATACCCTGTGGGTCACCTGCGTCGGCGGCTTTGATGACCTGAGGAGCGTAACAGCCAAAATCATGGGGGCTTGCACTAAGCGCAAATGTCGAAAGCGCCGCGGGGTTGTCATCGAAGGCCTGAAGGACGGACCGCGTTAAATCACTGTGATGTTCAATTCCGTCGTGACAGTGCAGTACCCGTCGTAGCAGGTCCTGGCCCAATCGCGCGCCGCTGCCGTCATCGCCGACCGGAAAACCCCAGCCGCCAATTGATTGGATCACTCCGGCGCTTTGACTGCAAAAGAACGATCCGGTTCCCACCGCGGCCAGACAGCCATCTGCCCCGGCCAGTGCGCCGCGCAGAGTCGTTTCGCGATCATCGGTCACATAAGAGTGTGTAAAGGGCAGGCTGCGTTTCAGCCGCTGAGCCACATCGCCAAGATTCGCGCCTGCTAGTCCTAGTACCGCAACGGCCTGCGGCATTGTGGCAGCCTCTAAACCTGCTTTTTGCCAGGCCTCAGAGGCGGTCTGGATGATTGTTTGCAGGGCGGTGCCAAATGCTGTCGCAATGTTTGCGGGCCCCGCCTCGGCTGAGGCCAGAATTCCGCCCTCAGGGCGGGCGATAACGACCCGACAGCCGGTGCCACCGCCGTCAACAGCAATGAGGTAAGGGATAGGATTTTTATTCACAGATTGAGTATAAAATAGCTTTTGAAAAAAACCAATCCTGATAATCGACAGAAGAAGAATAGGATTCTGCATTTAGCAATAATTTGCTTGACTCTGAGGGTGTATGATTTCAGCTAGACACGTTTACATAAATTTATGCTTGAAAATTTTTCAAAATGAGAATTTTAGACACGAAGGAAGAAAAGTTAATTTCTGGTGGCTGGGGAAGCGCTGGTCAGCATGTCGGTGGCATTATGGGAAGTGCTGGTGGATGGACCGGAGGGTCGCGGCCACAACCCAGCCAGCAGGCATCACAGTGGGGCCGTCCTAGCAGTGGCAGTTGCGGTTTGTCGTGATCAACATAGCAGGTACAGCCAGCTTGTCTCACAGAAGAGATCGCATGCTTACACCCGTCCTACCTGTGGTTGGCTTTTAAACCGATGGACGTCTTAGATCCTTTGTCTGATCCAGATAGTTTGAATTATAAGCGATCAGTTTGGAAATAAGCGTGGCCAATCGCATATTGGAATTGATTTCTTACCTTGTGGCGATGTCGCTGAGGTGCAAGCAAGATATGATTAATGCCTCCATATTCCTGATGATATTGCTTGGAAAAAATGAAATAGCTTCAAGAATTTCTGTAATGGAATAGACGTCTGCCCCAGATGGAGCAGACGTTTTGGATCAAAAAATTGTATTGGGCAAAAATACTTGGCCAGACGGCGGCACGATCCCATCATTACACGTGCCTTCAAACTGGGGACAAGATCGCCGAGCAGGCAACGCCTAAAATTATAAGCGCTTGGTCACTTTGCTGTCGACATACAACTGGGACGTTCAAAGATATGCATAACTCCAGCGCTTACGGTCAAATAGCTGAGAAATGCGTGGCCCGTTGGTTAATTTTAACTGGTGCGCCGCGTGCTTAGCGCGGTCATCTCATCGTGGAATGCTTCTGCACTGGTTCTCTCCTGCAGGGCTTTATGCATCAGATCGGCTTGACTGGCCGGAGCAAGACCATCAATTGGCGGATCGCGGTCGAGGTTGGTCGGAAAGGCATAGCCTTCGGCCGCCGCTGCGATAACTGCAGTCCGGGCACCTATATCCATGTCACTGGCCAAAAGCGTCGGATAGAGCGCCAGGCACATCGCAGTGCGATTCACCGTTTCCATCGCCCGACCAAAAGCTGAAGAAACCTGAAGCAAATTTGCCATGCGGTAGATATCTTTCGACGTATTGGTGCCTGCTGCATGCATCAAGGCAGGATTGAAAAAGACTGCATCGCCCTTTTCAAGCGGCAATTGCATATGATTTTTTTGGAAAAACTCCTGAAATTCTGGACGCGGGAACGCCAGATAACCTGCCTCCATATGTTGCGAGAACGGCAGATAAAGCGTTGGTCCGCTTTCCAGCGGCATGTCGCAATGTGCCACCGCGCCCTGCAGCGTTAAAGCCGGAGACAGCGCGTGCACATGCGCTGGATACCGGGCTGATTGTGTCGCTGTCATAAAGCCTAGATGGTAATCTCGATGCGCTGATTGGGCGGTGCCGCCGGGATTGACTCGGTTCATTTGCGCAGTCATCTGATAGGCGGGTCCCAGCCAGGCTTCGGCCACGGTGGCAATGGCGGGGTTGGCAAAATAGGAGGCAAACCCCTCGGGATCAGCCAGACAGTGTTTTTCAAGCACGTTCCATATACGGTCATTGGCACCGGGTTTGGCAAAATGATCTGCGGCGGACGCACCAGCGGCTTTTTCGGCGGCGATAATCGTCTCAAAGACTGCGGTGGCACGATCAATCGGCGCGGTGTCGGGAAAGGCGTGCTTGATCGCAATGATACCAGGACCGTTGAGCAGAACATCGGCCCATTCGCCCATCAATGCCTTGCGGTCGCAATCTGCCAAGCCAGACCCGTCGTAGACTGGTACATTGTTTTGAATATAACCGGCGCGCGGATAGTCCGCTGCTTGCGTCTGTCGTTTGGTCAAGGCCTTCAACTCGGCGAGGGCTCCGGATTTTTGATTGTACCACTGAGACATTACTGTGACCTTCCTCCTTATGCGATGCGCTGAGGCTGGCCGGTTGCCAGCGCGGTTGCCGCGGCATCTGCCAGCATTTGGGCTTTTAATCCGTCTTCGATGTTTGGGCTGGGTTGTACGCCGGCTTTGGTAGCCTCAATGAAATGTACCATCTCGAGGCGATAGGCCTCGCTGTACCGCTCAAGGAAAAAATGCTGCGCCGGGGCACGGCGAAATCCATCTTCGGTTGCAACCTCAACAGAGCTTTCCAACATATTATCAGCCCGCAACATGCCCTTACTGCCATGCACTTCGACACGTTGGTCATAGCCATAGGTGGCGCGTCGCGAATTGGAAATCTGACAGATTTTCCCTGAGGCGGTTTGCAGCATAACCGCAGCCGTATCGACATCGCCAGCGGCCCCAATGTCGGGATCGACAAGACAAGACCCGGTCGCCATGACCAAAACAGGGTCTTCGCCCAACATAAAGCGCGCCAAATCCAGATCATGGATCATCATATCGCGAAAAATTCCGCCTGAGGACCGGATATAGGACAAGGGGGGCGGTGACGGGTCGCGGCTGAGAATAGTGAGCAGTTCAACAGTGCCAATCTCGCCTGCGGCCAACCGGCTTTGTACCGCTGCGAAATTGGGATCAAAGCGCCGATTGAACGCGGTTAGAAAGGTGACGCCTGCCTGTTCGACCGCAGTTTGACATTCTTTGATACGCTCGACCGACATATCGACCGGCTTTTCGCAAAAGATGGCTTTGCCGGCCTTGGCAGCTTTCTGGATCAGCTCGTAATGCGTGTCGGTGGGGGTGCCGATGACCACCGCATCGATGTCAGGGCTATTGATCAGCGCAGCGCCTCCCATCACCGGGGCACCGGATTTGTTGGCCAACGCCTGCGCCGCCTCTGGCAAAAAATCGGCCACTGCAGCCACCCGTGCACCCGCAATCTGACCTAAACTGGCAGCATGCACCTGCCCGATACGACCACAGCCAAGAATTCCGATATTCAGCATTTTTAAGTCCTTAGATCAGGGGCCCCAAAGGCCGAAATAACACGCATCGCGGCCGCCTTTACGGGATCGGCGGTTTCCCGCAGAATTTGCACGCGGTCAAACCGGGTGGCATCTGCGGTCACAGCCGCACGCAGCGCCTGACCAAAGGCCATGCGCAATTCTGTGCCGATATTGAATTTGCAAATGCGGCTTTCAGCCGCCAACTGCGCACGCTGGGCCACCGGCACGCCCGAGCCACCATGGATCACCAGTGGCAGTTCGGTGACCGCCTCAATCGCTTTAATGCGAGCAACATCTAGCCCGCCCTGTTTGTCTTCTTGCAGATGCACATTGCCGCAAGAGATCGCCATCGCATCGACGCCGCTGTCTCGGGCAAAGCGGGCGGCCTCTTCAGGGTCAGTGCCGGTTGAGTTATCCCCATTGGCATAGCCGACAAAACCGATTTCGCCCTCGCAGGAAATACCTGCGTCATGGGCCATTTCGGCAATTGCGGCGGTCTCATCAATGTTTTGAGAGAGCGGTTTGCGCGATCCGTCGTACATCAGCGAGGTAAAGCCGTTTTCAAGTGCAATTTTACACTCTTCATAAGTATAGCCATGATCTAGATGCGCCACGACAGGCACATCGACACTTTCAGCCAGATGTCTGAACATATGTCCCAAGACGGGCAGGGGGGTATGTTCGCGACATGACGGGCCTGCCTGCAGGATCAGCGGCGCACCGAGCGCCTGCGCGGCCTCGGCATAGGCGCGCATATCTTCCCAGCCAAGGGTCACAAGCCCCCCCACAGCATAGCGGCCGTGCAGCGCTGGCTGCAGCACATCTGAGAGTGTTGCAAGGGTCATTTAAATTTGGCCACCATGTCCATAATGCCTGGAATAGTATGTAATTGGGCGGCGTGGGTCGGCTGAAAATACTGTTTCAACGACCGCTGGCTCAACCCGCCCAAAATAGTGAAGTAGTACATTTCATAGCCCGGTAGCACGCAGCAGGGGTGATAGCCCTTGTCGAGACAAATCGTTGACCCATCCATGATATGATAGGCATCGCCAGGTTTGTTATCCTCTCGTTGCAGCATTTGAACGCCAGACCCGTAATTCGGCTTGAAGCGGAAATTATACGTTTCGTCATGGCGGGTTTCATCGGGCAACCGGTCGGTATCGTGCTTGTGGCTGGGAAAGCCGGACCACCCCCCCTGACCGACGGTGAACAATTCGCTGACCAGCAGGCGACCGACCTTATCGGCTTGTTGTTGACCCAGAATATGCTTGATCTTGCGGTGGGTTTTGGTGTCGTCAGAGCCATATTGCACCTTGTCCAATTCGGCCACCCTGACATCAAACGGCTCAAGCACCTTGTCGTATTTGGCGCCAGCGATGAATATCTCTGCCCCATCGGTGAGGCAGGTAAACTCGGCTGTCATACCAACTGGCACATAGACCCCTTCGGGTTCGCCATCCCAGACATCGACTGTCCGGGTGCCCAGTGCATCATAGCTCTGTCCGCCCACAGTAACGTCAATTGTGCCGGTGGCCGGGACAATGCATGTTTCATATCCCGGCACCGCATAGCGAAACCGCTCGCCAGCTTTCAGTTTGACGATGTTGAAATAATTGAGCGGCACCAGCGCGTCATCGACATCAACGATCGGTTTATTTTCATTGTCAAACGGGGCGATATGCATCGGCTTTCCTTTTTGTATCATCTTTTGAAGACGGCTAAATAGTGGTGGGGCCCGGGTGGTTTTGTAAAAACGTGGCCAGCGTTTCGCTATCGGCCATAGCAGGGGCACAGCCGGGTTTTGAGACGGTGATCGAGGCGCAGGCAGAGCCGTGCAAAACTGCTTGCTGCAAATTGTGGCCCGCCGCAATCGATGAGACCAGTCCGGCCATAAAGCTGTCACCAGCCCCGGTGGGTTTCAACGCTTGAACCGGATAGATGCCGGTGCGAAATTCGGTCTCAGGCGTGATAGTGATCGAGCCGTCTTCGCCCATTTTGTAAATCACCAATTGCGCAGAGCTCTGCGCCAGATCGCGGGCTTTTTGTAAACCGCGGGCCTTGTCGCCGCTCATAAAGCCAAACTCATCGTCATTTCCAACGATGGCGTCAGACAGGGTGGCGGCTTTTGATAGAACCTCTTCTGCAATCTGCGCCGAGGGCCATGAATAGGGGCGGTAGTCGACGTCAAACAGGATCGGAAGTCCAGCAGCGCGCGCCAACTCAAAGGCCCGAAACGCGGCGCTGCGCGACGGTTCGGCAGCAAAAACGGTGCCGGCGGTGATTAAGGCGCCATAGGCGGTATAGTCTACGGCCTCGACATCTGCGATGGTCATCTCGAAATCGGCGGCCCCATTGCGGTAAATTACCGATTGATGATCCTCGACCCGGCTTTCATACACCGCCAGAGAATTGCGTGCCTCGCCTCCGACATTTTTCACATAGTGCGGGTCGATGCCGTAATGACGCAATTGGTTCAGGCAGTAGCGCCCGACAGAATCATCGGATACCGAGGTGACAAGCGCGGCTTGCCCACCCAGTTTGACGATCCCCGCAGCGATATTGGCCGATGATCCGCCCATGCCAACGGACATGGTGGTTGCGTCTTCGGTTTTGCAGCCCGGTGGATCGGGGAAAAAGTCGATACCGACGCGGCCGATGACCAGAAAATTATTCTCGCGGATGCCGTTGAACAGAGTCATCAGATGCCCCGACGCTGTTTGGGTCGACTCGATTCCCACTCAATATGAGCATTGCGAATTTTCACGCTGTCAGTGACATGAGGCGTGCCAACCTCCCACCACGTATGGCCGCCTTCGGTCCAACCTACGTATGGGTCGACCTGCATCACAATGACCGAGGTTTGATCCGCGCTTTGCGCCCGTTTAAAGGCAGCACCCAATTCTGCGGGGTTTTGCACGGTTTCGGACAGCGCCCCCATGGATTTTGCATGCGCCTCGAAATCCACGGCAAAGGGTTCAGGGATCGTGGGGCAGTCTTTTATCAGATTGTTAAAGCTCTCGTTTCCGGTGTTGTTTTGCAATTTGTTGATCACCGCAAACCCACCATTGTCGAGCACCAGAATAATCAGCTTTTTACCGGTCAGAACCGATGAATAGATATCAGAGTTCAACATCAGGTAAGACCCGTCACCGACAAAGCTTATGGTGTCTGCCTCGGGTTCTTTTTCAGATTGTGCAATCCGTGCGCCCCAAGCACCGGCAATTTCATAGCCCATGCATGAAAATCCAAACTCGACATCGACGGTGCCGGTTTTCAGGGTGCGCCAATTGGCGGTGACCTCGGCCGGCAACCCGCCTGCTGCGGCGACTACGCGATCGTGATCTGCGACCAGAGCATTGACCACCCCGATTGCCTGCGCATAGGAATTAGGCCGATTATCGCCTGCGCGTACCGTCTCTGCGACGGTGTGATCCCAAATTTGGCGCTGGGCCTGTGCCTCTTTGGTCCATGTCGGATCACTGCACCGCTCACCCAGTGTCTTTTGCAGCGCAGCGAGGCCCAGCTTTGCGTCACCAACCACCGGCAAAGACCGGTGTTTGGCGGCATCGTGACGCGCCGCATTCAATGAAATGAACTGTGCGTCATGAGAAAATGCAGTCCACGATCCTGTGGTGAAATCCTGTAACCGGCAGCCTACAGACAAAATCACATCGGCGCGCTCTGCGGCCCAGTTTGCGCTGTCGGATCCGGTAACACCGACGGGTCCGATATTCAGCGGGTGCGTCGCCAGCATGTTGGCGCGTCCGGCAATGGTTTCCACCACCGGTATGTTGAGCGTTTCGGCAAAAGAGCTCAGCTCTTTGATGGCTCCCGAATATTGCACGCCGCCGCCGGCGATGATCAATGGTCTTTTGGCCGATGCGACCAGACTTGCGGCGTCTTCAATTTCGGTGATATCGGGGGCTTGGCGACGTATGTGGTGCACGCGCTCTTCAAAGAAAGCAGCGGGAAAGTCATAGCTCCAGCCCTGCACGTCCTGCGGCAGCGCGATAAACGTCGGGCCACAATCGGCCGGATCCAGCATCGTCGCCAGCGCTGCTGGCAGCGACTGGATCACCTGCGCTGGATGGGTGATTCTATCCCAATACCGCGTGACGGCCTTGAAGGCATCATTGACCCCCATGGTAGGGTCGCCAAAATGTTCTAATTGCTGCAAGACAGGGTCAGGCAGGCGGGTCAAAAATGTGTCGCCGCACAGCATCAGCATGGGCAGGCGGTTGGCATGCGCCAGTCCAGCCGCCGTAAGCAGGTTTGCGGTGCCAGGGCCGGCCGAGGCCGTGCAAAACATAAACCGACGGCGCAGGTGGTACTTGGCATATCCGGCCGCAGCAAAGCCCATCGATTGCTCGTTCTGACCCCGGTAAAGCGGCAACGTGTCTTGGGCATTGTAAAGCGCCTCGCCCAGACAGCTCACGTTACCATGTCCGAAAATACCAAAACCACCGCCGCAAATGCGCGTCTTCTCGCCATCAATAATTAAGAATTGATTGGCCAAATACTTAATAATTGCTTGCGCTGTTGTCAGTCGCAGAGTGCTGTCGGACATCGCTAACGTCCCTCCGTTTGAGGCCAAGGTACATCTGCGCAGCGATTGCGCGTTGACCTTTTATTGGCTTTCAAGATACAAACTTTGCAACCGGTTGCAATCGGTTTTTCTTGGGGGAAATGCTATGTCGAACATTGGCATTGGAATTGTTGGTGGCGGGTATATGGGCAAGGCCCACGCGGTCGCTATGGCGGCGGTTGGCGCGGTGTTCGAAACTGGCCTGCGCCCCGTGCTCGAGGTTGTTTCGGCGTCGTCGTTCGATTCGGCCGAACACTACCGGAAAGCCTATGGGTTTAACCGGGCGGCGAGGGATTGGCGCGATCTGGTGCAGGACCCCAAGGTGGAGGCGGTGATCATTGCCTCCCCGCAGAACACCCACCTTGAAATAGCGCGTCTTGCCTTTGCACTCGGCAAACCGGTTTTTTGCGAAAAACCAATGGGTGCATCACGTCCAGAGAGCCGTGAGATGGTGGCTCTGGCCGCTGAATCTAAGCAGCCTAATATGGTCGGCTTTAACTATATCCGCACCCCGGCCAGCCAATACGTCGCGCAGTTGCTGGCCGAGGGCGCGATCGGTGAGGTAATCTGGTTCCGGGGTGAACATACCGAGGATTTTCTTGGCGATCCGGCTGCCCCTGCCACTTGGCGCACTGAGGGCGATGCCAATGGCACCATCGGCGATCTCGCGCCGCATATGGTGAATTGCGCATTGGCACTGTTGGGGCCGGTGGTCGAGGTGAGCGCTGTCATTGAAACCGTGTATAAAAACCGTCCCGGCGGTGAGGTAAGCAATGATGATCAGGCACAAATGATGTGCCGCTTTGCCAATGGTGCGATGGGGCATATGTTTTTCAGCCGTGTCGCGACAGGGCGCAAGATGGGCTATGCCTATGAAATTCACGGCTCGAAAGGCGCGATCCGCTTTGATCAAGAGGATCAGAACGCGGTCTGGCTGTACCGGTCCGAAGGGGCCGAAGCGACGCGGGGCTTTACAAAAATTCTGACGGGGCCCGCGCATCCCAATTATGCGGCTTTCTGCCAGGGGCCGGGCCATGGCACCGGGTATCAAGACCAGATTATCATAGAGGCGCGTGATTTTCTGCAGGCCATCGAAACTGGCACGCCGGTCTGGCCAACCTTTGCCGACGGCCTTGCCGTCGCGGACGTCATTGCGGCCGCGCGTACATCATCAAATTCAAAATCTTGGACCTTTGTCGAGGTCAGCTAAAGTAGAAAGGCTCAGGCTTATGAGTATCAGAATTGGCAATGCGCCCTGTTCTTGGGGGGTCGAATTTCCCAATGATCCGCGCAACCCGGACTGGAAAACTGTCCTGAAAGAATGCGCCGAGGCGGGCTATAAAGGGATCGAGTTGGGACCGGTCGGCTTTATGCCGGAAGATCCCGCCCAAGTCTCTGATGCTTTTGCCGAAAACGGACTTGAGATGATTGGTGGTGTGGTATTTCGGGCCTTTCACGATGCCACGCAATGGGACGACGTGCTGGATGGGTCTAAGCGAACCTGCGAGGCGTTGGTGGCGCATGGTGCTCGGCATCTGGTGCTGATCGACAGTATTTCGCCACGTCGCGCCCCAACTGCAGGACGTGCGCTTGAAGCCGAGCATATGGACGAGGCTGAATGGGCCGCATATGTCACCCGCTTTCGGGAAATTTGTAAAATGGGCGTCGATCACGGGCTGACGGTGGGCGTGCACGCCCATGCCGCGGGGTTCATGGATTTTGAGCCCGAGTTGGAGCGTTTGCTGGGTGAAATCCCCGAAGATTTGCTACAGATTTGTTTTGATACCGGACATCATTCCTATGCCGGGTTTGATCCAATTGCTTTCATGGAAAAATGGATTAATCGCATCAGCTATATGCACTTCAAAGATATTGACCCTAAGGTAAAGGCTGAAGTGATTGCCAAGCGCACCGGATTCTACGAGGCCTGTGGACAGGGCATTTTTTGTAATCTAGGGGACGGTGACGTCGATTTTCCCGCCGCGCGCCAGCTTTTGCTGGACCACGGGTTCGAGGGGTGGTGTACCGTTGAGCAGGATTGTGATCCAACCCTTGATGTGAAGCCGGTTGATGATGCCCACTTAAACCGCACATATCTACAGTCTATCGGGTTTTAAGGAGCGATATATGACACGTTTAAACTGGGGAATGGTTGGCGGCGGTGACGGCAGCCAGATCGGTCCGGCGCACCGGCTTGGGGCTGGGCTTGATGGGGCTTTTTCTTTTGTGGCTGGCGCTTTGGATCACAACCCAGAGGCGGGGCGCGCTTTTGCACAAAGCCTGGGCATTGCAGCGGACCGGGCCTATGGGGATTGGCGTGAAATGCTGGCTGGCGAGGCCAAACGCAGTGACCGGGTTGATCTGGTGACGGTGGCGACGCCCAACAACACCCATTTTGAGATTACCAAAGCATTTTTGGAAAGTGGCTTTCACGTCTTGTGTGAAAAACCGATGACCATGACAGTCGAAGAAGGCGAGGAAATTGTCAAAATTACCCGTGCGACAGGACAGATTTGTGCGGTTAACTATGGCTATACCGGCTATGCGCTGGTGCGCCACATGAAGGCGATGGTGGCGCGCGGTGATTTGGGCAAAATCCGCTTGATCAAAGCAGAGTTTTCCCATGGTCATCACGCCGATGCCGCCGATGCCGATAATCCGCGGGTGCGGTGGCGCTATGACCCTGCGCAAGCTGGCGTGTCAGCGCAGTTTGCCGATTGTGGCATCCACGCGCTTCATATGGCCAGCTTTATTGCTGGGCAAGAAGCCGAGCGGCTTTCGGCGGATTTTGTCTCAACAATGGAAAGTCGCATTCTGGAAGATGACGCCATGGTCAATGTCCGGATGCAGGGGGGTGCAACGGTGCGGTTGTGGACCTCTTCTGTGGCGCTGGGTCGGCAACATGGGCTGACCATGCAGGTGTTTGGTGAAACCGGTGGGCTGCGCTGGACTCAGGAACAGCCCAATCAGTTGTATTACAAACCCCTGCACGGGCGCGTTGAAATCATTGAACGCGGAGAGGGCAACCTGTCGCCCGAAGGCGACCGCGCCTCGCGTGTCACCGTGGGCCATGCCGAGGGGATGCCCTTGGCCTTTGCCAATATCTACAGTGACCTTGCCGAGAATATTGCAGCGCGAAAAGCTGGTCGCGCCGCTGACCCTGCGGCGATCTGGTATCCGACAGCCGAAGACGGGTTGCGCTCAATGGCGGCGGTACATCAGGCGACGGCGTCTGCCAAAGCAGATGGCATCTGGGTTGACGCAAGGCCGCCTATGTTTCGTTGACGGAGTTTGCTTTGCGGGTTCTTGCGGGGTCAAACCGCGCGACGCGGCAGGGTTAAACCGTGGGGCGCAGTGTATTACGTTCAACAACGTGGCAGGGAAACAGCCGCGCCTCTGGCGGTCGGTCTGGCTGTTCGAGGGTCGCGAGAATAAGCTCAATCGCCGAGCCAACGATCTTTGCTATGGGCTGGTGAATGGTGGTCAGCGCAATGTTTTCCCAGCCCGCCATTTCCATATCGTTCAATCCAATCAAGCCGATATCGTCAGGAACAGACAAGCCCGCAGAGCTGATCGCCGATAAGGCCCCGATCGAGAGTACATCGTCACCGCAAAAATACGCTTCGCAGGGGGTCATTTGCGCCAGCAGGCGGCACATCTCACTTCGGCCCGCATCAAACGAATAGGCTGTTGCAAAAGAATGGCTGACCTCGATCTTTGGGTGATTTGTCAGCTCTTCGATAAATCCGTCAAACCGGTCTCTGGTCGACGTGGCAATAGCCGGCCCCCCTAAAAAACCAACGCGTCTATATCCCCGACGCGCCAATTCGCGTCCGGCAATCCGGCCGCATTCTACGTTATCAATGCCCACGACATGCACTTGCGGGTTCGACGAACGTCGGCCAAAAGCATGCACCACCGGCATGTTTGAATCGCGGAATGCTTTGGCAAATGAGGGAGGTAGGGTAGAGGAGGCCACAATTACACCGTCCACCGAATATTGGCGCAGCATCTTTACCGAGGCTTCAGGATCGGTCTGGTCTGTCAGATTGACCAGCAGTGGGCGCAGGTCGCATTCCTGCAGGCCACGGGTGAACAAATCAAACACTTCTAGAAAAATAGGATTGTGAAAGTTGTTCGACACGAGGCCAATCATTTTTGTTCTGCGTGTGGTGAGCGAGCGGGCGAGAAAGTTGGGGCTATATCCCATCTCAGCAGCAGCGCTCTCGACTTTTTTACGGGTTTTTTCAGAGACAGACGCCCCTTGTGTGAAGGTGCGAGAGACCGCCGATGCCGAGACGCCAGCCCGCTTTGCGACTTGTTTTAAAGTGACAGCCATATTTTTCCCCTGTCGGTTTTGTGCACCCTGCGAGACAGTTCAATCATAACGCCTTAAATTTTAGCTTATGCAAACAAAAAAAGTTTTTGCAACCGGTTGCAAAAAGACTGGCTATATGGTTTCGTTTGTCGTGGAAGTTCGGGGGAATCCCCGGCCTTTAATGAGGCATCAAAACCTTTTTGGGAGGACAACTATGAAACTTTTAAAGAAACTTGGTTTGGCATCTGCGTTGATCGCAGCACCATTTATGGCAACCACTGCGTTCGCGGGTGGTCACGGCGCTTTGAAATATGTGCTCGTAAGTCATGCGCCTGACAGCGATAGCTGGTGGAACACCATCAAGAACGGCATCGCACTTGCGGGTGATCAAATGGGCGTTGAAGTCGAATATCGCAATCCGCCAACCGGAGACCTTGCTGATATGGCGCGCATCATCGAGCAAGCGGCCGCTTCTGGCCCGAACGGCATCATCACCACACTGGCGGACTATGACGTTTTGAGCGGAGCGATCAGTTCGGCAGTTGACAGCGGCGTTGACGTGATCATCATGAACTCCGGCACCCCTGCGCAAGCCCGCGAAGTTGGCGCGCTGATGTATGTAGGTCAACCAGAATATGATGCGGGCCACGCAGCTGGCATGCGCGCCAAAGGCGACGGAGTTGGATCGTTCCTTTGCGTGAACCACTATATTAGTTCACCGTCATCAACCGAGCGTTGTCAGGGTTTTGCCGATGGTCTGGGTGTGGATCTGGGCAATCAGATGATTGATTCCGGTCAGGATCCGGCTGAAATTAAGAACAAGGTTCTGGCCTATCTTTCGGCCAATCCAAACACGGACGCTGTTTTGACACTTGGGCCGACGTCTGCTGACCCAACGCTGCTGGCGCTTGATGAAAACGGTATGGCGGGAGATATCTATTTCGGCACCTTCGATTTGGGCACTGAAATTGTGAAAGGTATTAAAGCCGATGTGATCGCATGGGGCATTGACCAGCAGCCGTTCCTGCAGGCTTATCTGCCGGTTGTCGTACTGGCCAACTATCACCGCTATGGTGTGTTGCCGGGCAACAACATCAACTCTGGCCCTGGTTTTGTGACCAAAGATGGGCTTGAACTGGTGGAGAAATTTGCGGGCGAATATCGCTAAACGCAGACTTTGGAAAGGCGCCTGACGGGCGCCTTTCCTTAATATTCTATAAAATTACTGGAGTTGTTTATGTCAGAGACTAGACAGTCAAATGACAGGGATGAACGTATAAAATCGATGTCAAGTTGGCGCAAAGCTCTGATTCGTCCGGAACTGGGTGGTATTTGCGGGACGATCCTGGTTTTTATTTTTTTCATGTTGACCGCTTTTGACAGTGGTATGTTTGGTCCGGCTGGTGTGTTGAACTGGTCTGTCGTGTCTGCCCAATTTATGATCATAGCAGTTGGTGCGTGTCTGTTGATGATTGCGGGTGAGTTTGATCTTTCGGTTGGCTCAATGATTGGGTTCGCTGGAATGATCATTGCTATTTTCAGCATAACGCTCGGTTGGCCCGTGTGGTTAGCAATTATACTTGCCTTTGTGATTTGTGTCTCTTGCGGTGCGCTAAACGGCTTTATTGTGGTGCGGACCGGTTTGCCAAGTTTCATCGTTACGCTGGCTTTCTTGTTTATTCTACGTGGTTTTACGATCTTTTTCCCTCAGACATTTGAGCGCAAAACCATTATTGGCGGTATCAGAGATGCGGCCGAGGGCGATTGGCTTGCGCCGCTATTCGGTGGTAAAATTCTGACCGGGTTTTTCCAATGGCTTGGAGAGGTTGGTCTGATCGAAGTTTTTGTGCGCGGCAGCCGCAAAGGTCAGCCCATCGTTGAGGGTGTCCCGATGTTGATCGTCTGGGCCTTGGCTCTGGTGGTTTTTGGCCATTTCCTTTTGACCCGTACTCGGTTCGGCAATTGGATTTTTGCCTCAGGAGGCGACGCGCAGGCCGCGCGCTATGTCGGAGTGCCGGTCAACCGTGTGAAGATTTTAATGTTCATGTTTACCGCGTTTTGCGCCACAGTTTTCGCCACGTGTCAGGTGATGGAGTTTGGATCGGCGGGGGCTGATCGCGGTTTGTTGAAAGAGTTTGAGGCCATTATTGCCGTGGTGATTGGCGGTGCGCTTCTGACGGGTGGCTATGGGTCGGTGATTGGCGCGGCTCTGGGCGCATTAATTTTCGGAGTGGTGCAGCAGGGGCTGTTTTTTGCGGGTGTAGAAAGTTCGCTATTTCGCGTGTTTCTCGGCTTGATACTTTTGATGGCGGTGATTTTGAACACCTATATTCGCCGTTTGATTACGGGAGAGCGCTAAGATGCCGGAACCGATAGTTAAAATGGTGGATATCGAAAAGCACTTTGGATCAGTGATCGCCTTGGCCGGGGTGTCTTTTGACGTTCACGCCGGGGAATGTCATTGCTTGCTGGGGGATAACGGCGCGGGTAAATCGACGTTTATCAAAACCATGAGTGGCGTTCACGAACCCTCTGCTGGGCAGATTTTCTTTGAGGGCAATCCGATGCAGTTCGCGGATCCCCGGGATGCCATCACGGCTGGGATTGCCACAGTCTATCAAGATCTGGCAATGATCCCCTTAATGAGCGTCAGCCGTAATTTTTTCATGGGCAATGAACCGATCCGGAAATTTATGGGCTTGCCGTTGTATGATCACGAGCATGCCGAACGGGTGACGCTGGAAAAAATGCGTAGCATGGGGATAAATTTGCGCGGCGCGGATCAGGCGGTCGGTACCCTATCGGGAGGAGAGCGTCAGACGGTTGCGATTGCGCGGGCGGTACATTTTGGCGCAAAGGTTTTGATTTTGGATGAGCCGACCTCCGCCTTGGGCGTGCGTCAAACTGCCAATGTGCTTGCAACTGTGGACAAGGTGCGCAAATCGGGCATCGCAGTGGTATTCATCACCCATAATGTGCGCCATGCACTGGCTGTGGGCGACCGCTTCACTGTGCTTAACCGTGGCAAGACACTTGGCACCGCCAAACGTGGGGAAATTACCCCGGAAAAGTTACAGGACCTCATGGCCGGCGGCATGGAAATGGCCACGCTGGAAGGGTCGCTTGGCGGCACCGTTTGAAAATTATCCGCGGGGGGTTGTCGGCAGACTTGCTTAAAGCCCCCTTGGGGCGGCTTTAAGCAAGTCTGCAGTACAAGAAATTCGTTAGATAGTTGCAGCCCCAAATATATATATATATAGCGAGACGACGACGCGTATTGCAACGACCCAACTGACGGCCTGTATGCGCTTCACTGGTACCAGATAAAACAGAAGGACAGGAATATGCAGGTCACCGAGACACTGAATGAAGGCCTCAGACGCGGCTATAGGATCGTACTCCCTGCGAGCGAGCTCGAGGAGACGGTTAATGGCAAATTGGCCGAAGCCCAACCCACCGTCGAAATGAAGGGATTTCGTAAGGGAAAAGTACCAATGGCGCTGTTGAAAAAGCAGTTTGGTCAACGGCTCTTGGGCGAGGCGATGCAGGAAACCATTGATGGGGCGATGTCCAAGCACTTTAACGACAGCGGTGATCGTCCGGCGCAACAGCCTGACGTTAAAATGACCAATGAGGACTGGAAAGAAGGTGACGATGTTGAGGTCGAAATGAGCTATGAGGCTCTTCCGACCATTCCAGATGTGGACTTCAAAGCCATTGACCTGGAAAAACTGGTGGCCAAAGCCGATGAGGCGGCGGTTGACGAGGCGCTGGCCAATCTGGCAGAGAACGCACAAGATTTCAAAGACCGGAAGAAAACAGCCAAAGCCAAAGACGGCGACCAGATCGTGTTTGACTTCTTGGGTAAAGTCGATGGCGAGGCCTTTGATGGTGGTGCCTCCGAGGATTATCCGTTGGTGCTGGGCTCCAATAGCTTCATTCCCGGCTTTGAAGAGCAGTTGGTTGGCGTAAAGACCGGCGCGGAAAAAGATGTGGTTGTTACGTTTCCCGAAGAATATGGTGCCGCGCATTTGGCCGGCAAAGAGGCTGTATTCAGCTGTACCGTAAAAGCCGTGAAAGAGCCGGTTCCGGCCGAGATCAATGACGAGTTGGCAACCAAGTTCGGTGCCGAAGATCTGGCCGGTCTCAAGGTTCAAATTGCCGAACGTATCGAGGCCGAATATGCGGGTGCGGCGCGCGCAGTGATGAAACGTGCACTGCTTGATGCGCTGGATGAAAAGGTAAAATTTGAGCTGCCACCCTCTATGGTCGAAACTGAAGCAGGTCAGATTGCGCATCAACTGTGGCATGAGGAAAACCCTGAAGTGCAGGGCCATGATCACGATCCGGTTGAAACCACGCAAGAGCACAGAGACCTGGCCGAGCGCCGGGTGCGTTTAGGGCTTTTGTTGGCCGAAATGGGCCAGCGCGCGGAAGTGCAGGTCAGCGATGCCGAAATGCAGCAAGCGGTGATGGCACAAGCCCGTCAGTATCCCGGCGAAGAGCGTCAGTTTATGGAGTTTGTGCAGAGTAATGAGCAGATGCAACAACAGATGCGGGCGCCAATCTTTGAAGACAAAGTAGTTGATTACGCGTTTGAGCTGGCCAATGTTACAGAAAAAGAAGTCAGCAAAGATGAGCTGGAAAAAATTGTAGAAGCCCTTGAAAGCGAATAGCGCTTACATTTTCTATTGATTTTATAAAGGCCCGTCCCTCATCCGGAACGGGCCTTTTATATTATTGACCACACTCTTGGTTTGCTTGGCTGCGCGCGGGTTCTTTTAACGCTAGTTGCGTATGCCGGAAAACCGGACTTGCCAATCGGCGACCTCATCATCGGTGATTTTTCGAAATGTCACCTCGGGTACGCGAAAGGCATGGCCTGCGGGCAAAGTGGACAGGGCCGCGCCGATATCAAGCGGCCAGCTATGGTCGTCGGTGTTCATTGTGGTCATCAAACTTGCGGCAGCATCGGGAATAAACGGCTCGGAGAGCACCGCATAAAGTCGCACGAGATTCAGCGCCAGCCGGATTTGCATTGCTGCGGTCTCGGGGTCCAGTTTGAAGGTCGACCACGGTGCGGCGGCTTGCAGGTATTCATTGCCTGCGACCCAGATTGCGCGCAACTCGGCGGCGGATTTGCGCACCTCGATAGCGTCCATACAGCCCTCATAGGCGCGGACACGGCTGGTCAGTTCGGCGATTAGGGCCGTTTCCTGCTCTCCCCAAGCGCCGCCCTCTGGCAGCGACTCGCCAAATTTTGAGCGGCAGAATTTTGTCACCCGCGAGACGAAATTGCCCAGCACATCTGCCAGATCTTTATTGGTGTTGGCTTGGAAGTTTTCCCATGTGAATTCGCTGTCGGAACTTTCTGGGGCATGGCTCAGAAGCCACCAACGCCAATAGTCTGCGGGTAAAATTTCCAGAGCCTGATCCATGAAAATGCCGCGCCCTTGCGAGGTGCTGAACTGGCCACCGTCATAGTTCAGGTAATTGAACGATTTGATATAATCGACCAGCTTCCAATCCTCACCAGAGCCCAGAATTGTGGCGGGAAAACTCAAGGTGTGAAACGGCACATTATCCTTGCCCATGAACTGCGTATACCGCACGTCACCTGCACCGTGATCTGTGCGCCACCAACGCTGCCAATCAGCTGCGGATTTACCATTGGCTTCGGCCCACTCGCCCGCGCAAGCAATATATTCGATTGGTGCGTCAAACCAGACATAAAAAACTTTACCCTCCATTCCTGGCCAGTCTTCAGTGCCGTTCTTGACGGGGATGCCCCAATGCAAATCCCGGGTGATCCCACGATCTTGGAGCCCGTCACCATCATTCAACCATTTTTTGGCGATCGAGGTGGTCAGGATCGGCCAATCGGTTTTGCTGTCGATCCAAGCGCTCAGTTGGTCGCGCATTTGTCTTTGCATCAGGTACAAATGGGTGGTGTCGCGCACCTCAAGGTCGGTGGACCCCGAGATCGCACTGCGCGGCTGCAACAGATCAGTTGGGTTGAGCTGTTTGGTGCAGTTTTCACATTGGTCGCCGCGGGCCTTGTCATAACCACATTCAGGGCAGGTCCCCTCAATATAGCGATCTGGCAAGAAGCGGCCGTCAGCGTTGGAATAGACCTGTTGTTCGGTCACGTCTTTGATCAGACCGGCAGCGGCCAAACGACCGGCAAAATGCTGGGTCAATTCATGGTTCTGTGGGCTGGACGAACGCCCAAAATGATCAAACGACAGGCGAAAGCCCTGCGCGATCTTTTGTTGTGTGGCATGCATGGCAGCGCAGTACTCGGCAACCGGTTGCTCGGCCTTAGCCGCTGCCAGTTCGGCCGGTGTACCATGCTCATCGGTGGCGCAAAGAAACATCACTTCGTTGCCACGGGCGCGCTGATAGCGCGCAAACAGATCAGCAGGCAATTGGCTGCCAACCAGATTGCCTAAATGCTTGATACCGTTGATATAGGGGATCGCCGAAGTGATCAGATGTCTGGTCATGAAAATTGTGCCTCTTGCCTGCGTTTATACTCTTTAGCGGATGCAGACGGCGGGTGCTAGCGTTTGTCACGCATTCGCTTGAGCAATCTTCCGATGATAAATGAAGTGCGTGGCGAATAAACATAGGGCGTGCGTCCGGTGCGGGTGGGGCGCACGCGCATCCGGCTGAGCCCAAAAATAATCAAAAAAACATGACCGGATGCAATCAGTGCAAACAGTGCCGAAGGGCCAAAGCGGTTGATCAAAAAAGATGCGAGTAACGGCGAGGCAATTGCACCGAGAGCATAATAAAACATCAAGGCGGCAGACAGTTCGACCCGTTCATTGGTCTGGACAAAATCATGAGCATGGGCTGCGGCCACGGAAAAGATCGGGAAGGTTGTCATGCCGAAAAATAATGCTGTCAGGAAGCTGGCTGTGGTGCTGTAGCCTCCGATTAATATTGTGGCCAGACAGCTCATCACCGCCGCAACCGAGAGCCATATCAGCACTTTGCGCCGATCATATTTATCGGCCAGCCAACCAATGGGAATCTGAGCCAGCGCACCGCCAAGCACAAAGGCCGCTAGAAAATAGGCGATCTGGTCGATTTTAAGGCCTACCGCAGTGCCATAGATGGGGCCAACCATCCGGAACGAGGCCCCTGACAGGGCTGCAACTACCACCCCGGCGGCCGCCAGAGGGGAATTGCGCACCGCCAGCATCGGTCGCAGGCGTGGCGCTTTGGGGGTTTCTGGCGGACGGGATTTGGTCAACGCCAGCGGTATGAGTGTGGCACAGCACAGCAGTGCCAGAATGTTATATGATACATAACTGGCCGGTGTCAGCACGCTGATCATCAATTGCGAGGCCAGCGATGCCCCCATATCAACGGCCCGATAGGCACCCATGGTCCGCCCGCGGGTCTGGTTGGTCACTTTTGCCTGCAACCAAGCCTCGATCACGGTATAGCATCCCGCTACGCAGAGGCCTGTCGCAACCCGCATCACTGCCCAAGCGGTGGGGTCGATGATCAGCATATGCGCCAGCAGGCCGATGGCACCGGTGGCGGCAAAAGCGGCGAAAGCCCGCGAATGTCCCACGGTGCCCAACAAGCGCGGGGCCCACCAGCAGCCGATGAAAAAACCGACGAAATGTGCTGACCCCAAAAGACCAATTTGCGCGGTGGTGAAATTCAGCTCAAATCCCGACAACGCATCCAGCGGTCCAAGCCCGCCAGAGGAGAGCTGTAGTAAGATTACCGATAACAAAAGGGCGGCGAGAGATATTAAAATGCGCATATTATTTTAGCTTAGCAGCTTGTTGTGGCGCCTTATAGCTGTTTTTGACACGGTGGTTTCGTTTTGGGTGTGGTCGCGGCGGTTTTTATTGTCTGGGTCGGAGGCATAGGGCGGGGTTGTGTCTTTAGACCGGTTCTGGTTTTTGCCACCATCCATTGTTTGACAGGCGCGGTGCGCGCCCGGGTGCGTGTCAAATGCCAGCATTGTGCTGTAGGGCTATGTGCAGGGACCATATGCCAGCGACTTTCGACCCCCGGTGCGCCGCCATCACCATGCGTTAAAAGCAGCCCCAAAGGTGCGCTTGCGTTTTGTCCAGTGTTATTTTCTGCGGCCAGATGCAGCCGTCGCACTGCGGTTAGGCTGGGTGGGGTGGGCAGATCTGCCACCACCAAGGGAACGGCGCCACAGCGCAGCGCTTCTTCCATCACCCACAGGGTATCTTCGGGCCGGTCGGGGTTTATGAAGGTAAAGTTTTGGGGTTTGACGTAGGGGCGCATCCCATCTGGATTTAGATGATCCCGCTGCCATTTGGGGGCGATCCAGAACACAGGTCCCTCGACCTTTGCGGCCACCAACATGGCAAAAAATACGCGCGCCTGCCCGCAGCATTCATGCACCCGTGTCTTTTGTAAGGCAACGTCTTGCAAGATGTTTAAGGCCGGTTGTGTGCGCTGTAATTGTCGGTGTGATACACTGTATGATACGCTGTGTGGCAGATCGTTTGGCAAGTGGTGCGATACTGGTTTTAACATGTTTACCCTCATTTGTTCACTATTTGTTCTAATCCATCTTAATGAGATTTGGTATATATTTTTTGCATTATTTCAGAGTGTTTGACGTCCCTCGGGCCGCTGGTTTTTAGCTATGCTAACCGCAAGATCAATCCATAGGCTAACAGGTTATGGCGACCGTCGCTGTTTATTAGCCAACCCCACCCCATTGCTTTTCGGCAGAAGTTTAAACGCGTAGGATTGATAGAGGTGTTAGAACGGCTCCACCCACGGACGCAACTCGATCTCTCAGGCTCAGGCACTGCGGTGCCGGCGGTGAAACCGCAGATAGCATTCAGCGATTGCATCGGGATCAAGCCTGCTGTCGTTGCCGTCATCTTGCCGTTCGATCCGGTTCTCTGCGCGGATGCCACCATTGATCAAAAAATGCCAAATATAGATGTTTTGCGGATGTAATTCGCGGGCCAGAGCTTGTGCCAATCCGCGCAGGCCAAATTTTCCCATCGCGAATTCCGATGAATTTGCAAAGCCTTTTACCCAAGCGGATGCACCGCTAAACAGAATACTGCCATCGCCCTGTTGCCGCATCCGTTTCGCAGCCTGTTGCGTCACCAAAATGCGCCATAACAGGTGGTATTGAGCGTCTTTTTGGTGCTGTGTGGACCCAAGTCTTGACTGGGCCCGGGCACCCGCGCCGAGGGGTTATAGACCACCATGTCAGGTGTCCTGATCGTGTTGTCGAGCTCTGCAAATAAACTAGCCACTTGATCGGCGTCACTGGCATCGCATAGATGTTGGCTGGCGTCAGTTTCGGCGAATATAGCCTCACGTTTGTTGATATTGTGGGCCGCCACCGCCACAGCCATACCACTCTGGTACAGAGGCAGGCGAGGGCAGCGCTTAACCCGGGGGCCGCCCCGACGATCAATACGGAGTTTGCCATGTTGTTTCCATTTGGGTGTATGGTCTACAGTTCCCAAAAATGGTGCTTTGTTAACAGCCTCAAATCTAACGCTGAAAATTGCCAGAATATTATTTATTTAATCTGATGAATTTGCTGTTGAAGTTCAGATTTTTTATTATGCTATCCACTCGATTCGAAGACAGCTACGACCTCGGACCAGAGGAGCCTGGTCGCCGATCCCATCGGATCGTTCTAATGGGGCCAATCTAATGGGAGACAGCAGATGAGAATGAATCCTCTGGGCCGCAGCGGCCTGATGGTGAGCGAACTGTGCTTGGGAACAATGACGTTCGGGACACAAACGCCAGAGCAAGAGTCTCATGCCCAGATTGATTTGGCGCTTGAGGGCGGGATTAATTTTGTTGATACCGCAGAGATGTATCCTGTCAATCCGGTAAAAGCCGAAACCATTGGTCGCACTGAAGAGATCATCGGTGCCTGGCTGGGTAAGAATGCGAACCGTCGTGGCGACATGATATTGGCCACAAAACATTCTGGCGAAGGGCTGCAGTCAGTTCGCAATGGCGCGCCAATTTCATCGCAGACCATCCCTGAGGCGATTGAGGGGTCTTTGCGGCGCTTACAAACCGATTATATTGATTTGTATCAGTTTCATTGGCCCAATAGGGGCTCGTATATGTTTCGCAAAAACTGGATCTTTGATCCGTCCTCGCAGAATAAGTCAGAGACGCTTGCGCATATCGAAGACGCGCTTGAAGCGCTGCAAAAGCAGGTGGACAAGGGGAATATTCGTCATTTTGGGCTGTCTAATGACAGTGCTTGGGGCACAGCGCAATGGCTCAGGGTTTCTGAAGATCGCGGTTGGCCAAGGGTCGTATCCATGCAGAATGAATACTCTTTATTGTGCCGGCTCTATGATACCGATCTGGCGGAACTCAGCGTGAATGAACAGGTTGGATTGATCGCCTATTCGCCGCTGGCGACGGGGCTGTTGACCGGGAAATATCAAAATGGGGCGGTGCCTGAGGGATCACGGCTGTCGTTGAATGCTGATTTGTCGGGGCGTATGTCGGCCAACGCCGTATCCGCTGTCGACGTCTATCTGGCAATTGCCCGCAAGTATCATATAGATCCGGTTCATATGGCATTGGCGTGGTGTCGCACCCGCGTTTTCATGGCTTCGGCAATATTTGGCGCCACCCGTCTGGCACAATTAGACCATGCTTTAAGGGCCGCCCACGTCGAATTAAGCGAGGAGTGCATCACTGAGCTTGATCTGGCACATAAAGCGCATCCGATGCCATATTAGATGCGGTCGGTCACTTAATTTTCTAGCACTTAAGAAACGTGTTGCTTGCCTTGGATCGGTTGGCATCACGACAGCCTGATTTGGTCCGTTTGTCCGCGATTGCGGTGCTAACTAACCTCGAAGAGGAGCGCCATAATCGCGGTTGCCCGAAACCTGCTCAAAAGGGTCTGTCATTTCATTTTTTGAGATATTTTAGGCTGATGGGTGAACCCATTGGCTTGAACAGTCAAAACCTTATGCGTCGTTGTTGGTGTGGTTGACGAGACAGAGACAAACCTGCCCAGCAGGACATGCGCCGGGTTCCATATTGTTTCTGTATAACTGACAGGTTGGGGGCTGCTTTTTTAGATTGCAATGAGTTTGGCAAATTTGTGCTGTGACGTGACCCGTCGTTGCGACCAAAGGTTGCGGCCGCGAGCATTTGGCACAGGTGATTTGGGGTCCCATTTAAACTGGTTAATATTCGCTGGCCTGACTTTGTGGCGCTTTGGTTGTGGGGATAGGGAAATTTTAAATAAACGACCACCGGCTGTGATATCGGGATGGCTGTATGTCGGCAAGCCACAGCGCCAACTATTGTAGCTTTTCGGATTTTGGATGACTACCCTGATGGTCCGTCCAATCCGCAAAAATGCGCCCGCGCCAGTGGTCGCCCGAGTTTATGAGCCTTGTGATTGATCTATCGGGTGACAACCTAGTTGTCGTCAAAGATTTCCACGCGGTCAAATGCGCCGCTTTCCCGGTGAAATTCCCATTTTCCGCTGCGTTTATCAGCCGTATAATTGCCTTTCATGGATAATTTTCCATTGCGGTAATAAGCCAGAAAAAGTCCTTGTTTTTTATCCTTGTCGAACATTGAATTGTTTTTCAATTGGCTGTTTGGATAATACTCTTTCCAACGGCCTTGTTTCTGTCCTCCGCGATATACGCCGGTGAGTACCAGTTGGCCGTTCTCACGAAATTCTGCCCATGGCCCATTTTTGGTTTTTAAGGCCCACGTGCCGGTTAACTTTGGTTGTCCGTTTGCATAGAACTTTTCCTCAGTCCCATTTTTGTAGCCACCTTGCCAAGTGACTCTGTGCTGAAGTTGCCCAGTTACATAATAAATTTCTTCCAGACCATCTTTAACTTGATTTGCCCAGACTTCGCGGAGTTTCAATTGTCCGTTTTCGTAATATTCTTCGGATATCCCATCTTTGTGATCTTCTATCCATGTTGATTTTAATGCCATTTTCCCATTTTGATAATAAGATTCTTCTGGACCATATTTTTTCCCGGCTTCATAAGACACTTTATATTTTACGTCGCCGTTTTGGTAATAAACTTCCTCTAATCCTTCTTTATCATCGTTCTGCCAAGCCACTTTAAAATTGAGCTGGCCATTCTCATAATAGGTTTCTTCCGGGCCTTCTTGTTTACCATCGTTCCATCCAACGGTACGTTTTAATTGGCCATTTTCATGGTAGTAATTCCACACCCCATCCATGTTTCCGGCTTTCCAATTACCAAGCATTTTGAGTTGACCGTTGTCGTGGTACTGCTCCCATAATCCATCTTTAACACCATCGGTGTAATGCGCCCGATATTCGAGGTCGTTGCTTTCCTTATAATGTTCCCATACGCCATGTTCTTTGCCGCTTTTGTAAGCGCCTTTACTCAGCAACTGGCCTGATTCTCTGTAGGTTTCAACAAGGCCTTCCCATTCATTTTTTTTGTAGACTACTTTCCGAAGAAGTTGTCCGTTTTCATAATTGAATTCCCATAAACCGTCGCGTAACCCGTCTTTTAAAGTACCCGCAAACTCGACTTGACCGTTTTCATAATACTGCTCGTAAATCTTAACCTCGAGGCCGTCTTTATATTCGGATTTGGTTTTTATTTGACCATCAGCATAATATTTCACCACGAGGCCAGTGAAGGCCTCAGTCGAGAATTTTTTATACAATATTCCCATTCTAGGGACCAGATCGGTCTCATCCACCTCAGTGTCCGCACCCCAACTAATGCTGGCGGTGAAACAAAGTAGGATAGCAAAAAGTACAGCGGATCGGTTTTGCATGAAACAGCTCTTTATGATCTTTTGATTACCTATACCGATAGACCGGTGTCGGTTATAAATCAACTTTTATGAGCGATTTAGATATGATTGGCGGCTTTGCTCAACTGATAGAAATGTATCAGCCTCCTACTATCGAGTGACAGAGTGGTTTTATCTTTATACTGGCTCTTTCTGCCTTGTATCCCAAGCGCGGAAGAAGGGCTGTAAAACAACTATTTATATCCTATCCATCTGATTGATCTGTAAATTTTAAATACTGACAGTAACGGGTTGGATTTTCGGATGCTTCAAGAGCGCAATAGTTGCCAACGGTCTCGACTCCCCGCGAAACAGAGTTGCGACCATGACAGAACGCCCTTTTGACCGGTTTTGGGTTCTATGGCCTGAGGTCATATGCTGCGGCACGGGAAAACCTCAGACAGTTAAAAACAGTAGCATGACGGCGCAGACCGGCTTATGCAGCGGGCGATGAAATCGTAATGACGGCGTTTGGCATTGCTTTGCAAAAGGCCCTTAGCCATCAAACTATAAGTGGTGCTGAAAAGTACCTGTGGCGGTATTAAACCGTAGTCGGGCCACAAATGGAAATAGCAAATGTCACTTTTCAACCTGATGTTGCGGAGTTTACTGAGTTATTTGCAAAAGCTGGCCGAACAGTCATTGTCGCTTTGGGACGTGCTTGAGGATGCGCGCATGCGGCTGATAAATGTCGCGGAAAACACAACCTATCTGGTCGACGCGTCGCAAGGCAATAAGGCAATTCTGCGCGTCCGCGGACAAAATACATACATTGCGCGCCATCGAAAGTGAACTTGCTTGGCTAGAAACGCTGGGGCGCGAAAAGGTGATCAAGACGCCGGGTTATTGTCTTGGCCGCAACGGGCGTGCGATCCAGTTTGGAAACACGGACGAAATGAATAATGCGCGTTTAATGGTGCTGTTTCACTTCGTCGATGGCGACGCCCCAGACGAAAGTGTGGATATGGTGTATGGCTTTCAGGAATTGGGAGCCATCGCCGCGCGCTGCCATGACCACGCGATCAGTTGGGTGAAATCCACACATTTCAAACGGCTGACATGGGATGCAGATGCGGTCTTCGGCCCGGCAGCAACATGGGGCAACTGGCGCGATGCGCCTTTGGTCGATCGAGACATTGTCGAGGTTCTGGAGGAGGTTGAAGAGACCGACTGTGCCCTCTGGCGGCCTTTGGCAAGGCGCCAGAGCGCTTTAACTTATTTCATGCCGATATGCGGCTCGCAAATTCGCTGGTGGGCCAAGTGGGCAGGAGGTTGATCGACTTTGACGTTTGTGGCCATGGGTGGTTTCTTTACGATTTTGCTGCCAGCATTAGCTTTATCGAAAAACGATCCGTGTATCGCGACATTCAAAGCCGCGTGGGTCCGGGGGTATCGGTTGGTTCGGGGCTTAAGTGCCGAGGACGAGGCCGAGATCGAGACGTTCATCATGTTCAGAAGAATGGCACTATTGGCGCGGATTGGCAGTCACATCCAAGCCCCTGAACCGCAGCAAATGGCTCCTAATTTTGCGTCGATTACGGCGCAAATTGGAAAACTATACTTGAAGCGGCACCAAAAGTGCTGATGGGTATCTAAGTTTAATCCCGGTGTTGAAATACGATGCTGTGATACCCGACGATGGATGTGGAACTGGCGCGCTTGTTTTCTCTTTATTCCGCGGAAATTCCATATGATTACGATCCCAGCTGATTCGCGCGCGCCGAGAAGTCAACCCGGGGAAAGTTTGCGGCACCAGTATTTTGACGTTAGGGCGACTAATCCCCCTGTTCTTTATATGACTACCATACGTCCCAAAATTCAGAGAGCTTGCTGATTTTTACTATCTGCTGAGGAGGTTACGGTTATTTCTGGCTTGGGGTCACTTAGGGCTGTCGATTTGAACTTTTGAACAACTGGCTCGGCTTGGGGCGCGCTGTGGCGGGTGTTATTGTTATTCATCGCTTTAAGAAAGAGATATACCTGCTCATCGATCGAATCTACGAAGTCTTCAATGGAGTCCCGTTTGCCTGAAACTTCCGCCGAAATAGTCTGGCCGCCGGTGGACTCGATCGTAATTTTGGCAGTAAGCGTTTTTACAAATAAAAGCAAAAAGAACACAGATAAAAGGAGTAACAAACCCGAAACTGCAACGTTCTCAATTCCTAAAAATAAGTCCACACTTGTCAACAACTGAGGAGAGAAATTCGAAGCGGTTAGTACAATAACTAGTGCGCCGATCAGACAGAGGGCCGACAGAACGACAAAGTATGGTTTTGATACGCTTTCCATTTTGGAACTGGCGTAGGAACTGAGTGGAATTGAGCTGAGAGATTTTACGCCACCAATTTTACCTCTCTGGACGAGTCTTCGGTTTGAGAGTGTAATATCTGCAAAGGTTTTAATATCAGTTTCATCCATCTTAGCCTACAATCTCCAAGCAGCGCATTGAAAAATAGATAAAGTGCAACTCGGCCCAACTGGCAAGTGTATTTATGACATCAAGCAACGCAATTTGATGTTTTTGAGAACTCAGCCATCGTCGGATGACGCAATTCGTAAAATATTCATCACGATTTTATTATATAAAGTTTGTAATTTGCTCAAACGTGGTTGTTGGTGAATTTATACTACCAAATAGAATTAAGGCCTTCTATTTTAGATGTGAAGAGGCTCTGAATTTTATGGGGTGCATTTACACAGCTATTTACACAGTAGGCTAAACTTAGAATTGAAAGAAGAGGTGTGTTTGCTCAGATTTTTTATAAGTTTATCTCGCTGTCGGATATCATAAGAATGCCGTAATGGCATCGCGCGATAATCTTTTCGACAGGTGAATCCAAGTCGCATCTTTAGGCTGGTCGAACCAGGTCATCTCATACCTCTGTCCTGATCCTTGCTTGGTTCAAAGTGCAGGATTTAAATGCTAGAGGGTCTTGGTATTCATATCCTGATACCAGCGATATTAATTTTGACAATTTTTCCAAGGCGGTTCAGGCCCACTGTCGCCTACAGTGATTTTGCCTTCGATTTAATGTGCTGGTTTCTAGGATGTTTGGTAGGCCCGGCAGGACTTGAACCCGCAACCAAAGCGTTATGAGCGCTCTGCTCTAACCAGTTGAGCTACAGGCCCATCCAAGTCCCTAGCTAGCAGACCCACTCGGCGCGTCAAGCCTTTCAGATTGCTTAAATGGCGACAATCGTCTAGGCGAACCAACAAACGATAAAAGGACATGCCCATGACAAATCAGCAGAATGGCTTGACCTACGCGGACGCCGGAGTTGATATAGACGCTGGCAACGCGTTGGTAGAACAAATTAAACCCGCAGCTAAGCGCACTGCGCGGCCCGGTGTTATGGCTGGTCTGGGTGGTTTTGGCGCGCTTTTCGATCTAAAGGCCGCAGGATTTGCCGACCCGGTTCTGGTGGCGGCAACCGACGGTGTGGGAACCAAGTTGCGGATTGCGATCGATACTGGCGTGGTGGACACGATAGGTATTGATCTGGTGGCGATGTGCGTGAATGATCTGGTGTGTCAAGGCGCAGAGCCCCTGTTTTTTCTGGATTATTTTGCAACGGGCCGGCTTGAAACCGATCACGCCGTGCGGATTATTCAAGGGATTGCCACGGGCTGCGAGCAGTCTGGTTGCGCCTTGATCGGCGGAGAGACTGCCGAGATGCCAGGGATGTATCAGGCCGGTGACTTTGATTTGGCAGGATTCGCCGTCGGTGCGATGGAGCGCGGCAGCGCCCTCCCGGCCGACGTTGCCGAAGGCGATGTTCTGCTGGGCTTGGCCAGCGATGGTGTACATTCCAACGGCTATTCGTTGGTGCGCAAATTGGTTGAGGTGTCAGGTCTTAATTGGGCTGATGACTGCCCGTTTGCAACGGGGACTTTGGGCGCGGCTCTGTTGGCCCCGACGCGCCTTTATGTCAAACCCGCGTTGTCGGCAATCGATTTGGGCGGGGTGAATGCTCTGGCTCATATCACTGGCGGTGGCTTGACGGAAAATATTCCGCGGGTTCTGCCAGATGGTATGGGCGTGCAGATTGATCTCGATAGTTGGGATTTGCCACCAGTTTTTCAATGGTTGGCAGCGACAGGCGGTATGCAGTCCAGTGAATTGCTTAAAACCTTTAATTGCGGCATTGGCATGGTTTTGGCGGTCTCAGCGGATCGGGCCGACGCGTTGTCTCGGCAGTTGACCGCAGAAGGCGAGAAAGTGTCCGTACTGGGCTGTGTGACAGCAGGATCAAGCGTGGTCTATAAGGGCAGCTTGCTATGAAAAAGCGGATTGCCATCCTAATCTCAGGTGGCGGTTCTAATATGGTGCAATTGCTTGACAGCCTGACAGCTGATCATCCGGGGCGCGCGGTTTTGGTTGTGTCGAACGTGCCGGGGGCAGGCGGCTTGCAAAAGGCCGAGGCGCGCGGCGTGGCCACTGCAGTGCTGGATCATCGACCATTTGCCGGTGATCGTGCCGCCTTTGAGGCTGAGCTCTCGAAGATCTTGGCGGCGTATAAACCTGATATGATTTGTCAAGCTGGGTTTATGCGCATTTTAACGGCTGGTTTTGTCATCCCATGGGTGGGGCGAATACTCAATATTCATCCGTCGCTGTTGCCAAAGTACAAAGGTTTGAACACTCACGCGCGGGCGTTAGAGGCCGGCGACCGCTTTGCAGGGTGTTCTGTCCATTACGTTACCCCAGACTTGGACGGTGGGCAGGTACTTGGCCAGGCCGTTGTGCCGATCCTGAAAAATGACGACGCAAAAAGTTTGGCGGCGCGGGTTTTAATCAAAGAACATTGCTTATACCCATTGGTATTACGGCGCGTTATGACAGGAAATGCCGCGCCAGTTTATCTGACCTGACTTTGGTCGCTTTTCATCCGTCTTTTTTTGCCCTATGAAAGTCAGGGTGAGAATACCAGCCGTAAAAGAAGCCTCCGAGTCAATGAAAACACTCTCAACCACATCTGAACTGGCTGCATTCTGTGCCGAGGCTCAAAACCACCCCTATGTTACGATTGATACAGAGTTCCTGCGCGAGCGCACCTATTATTCTAAATTGTGCCTGTTGCAATTGGCCATGCCGGGCAAAGATGACGATACGGCTGTGCTGGTTGATCCCCTGTCCGAGGGCTTATCGCTTGCGCCACTTTATGATCTGTTTCGCGATACTTCGGTGGTTAAAGTGTTTCATGCGGCGCGCCAGGATCTTGAGATTTTCTTTGTCGATGCCGGGGTTTTTCCCGACCCGTTGTTTGATACACAGGTGGCTGCGATGGTTTGCGGGTTCGGCGAACAGGTTGGTTATGAAACACTGGTGCGCAGAATTGCCAAGAAAACGTTGGATAAATCATCTCGCTTTACCGATTGGTCACGGCGTCCGTTGACTGACGAGCAGAAGATTTATGCTTTAGCTGATGTGACGCACTTGCGCGTTATCTATGAACATCTGGCTGGCATTCTGGAAACATCGGGCCGGACGCGCTGGGTACAGGAAGAGCTGCAAATTCTGACTAACCCGGCTACCTATATCACTGAACCTGATGAGGCGTGGATGCGGGTGAAAACACGCAACACATCCCCAAAATTTCTTGCGATTGTGCGCGAATTGGCCAAGTTTCGCGAGCAGTATGCGCAATCGCGGAATATCCCGAAAACGCGGGTTTACAAAGATGATGCAATTGTTGAACTTTCATCAACTAAGCCACGAGATTTGAACGATTTAAATAGGTCGCGACTGTTAATGCGTGAGGCGCGCAAGGGGGATATCGCCCAAGGCATTCTAACCGCTGTTCAACTGGGATTGGATTGCCCGCAGGCGCTTTTGCCGCAGCCTGATCTGGGGCGTGAGAAACTGCAAGTCAATCCAGCGCTGTCAGATTTGCTGCGTGTCCTACTGAAAAGTAAAACATCGGATTCAGGGGTTGCTTCAAAGCTGATTGCAAGCAGTGCCGATCTGGACGCGATCGCCGCGGGTCTGCGGGATGTTCCCGCCATGAAGGGGTGGCGCCGAGAGGTATTTGGAGAAGACGCGCTGCGACTGTGTGAAGGTCAGATTGGGCTGGCGGCCGAAGGCACTAATATCCGAATTATCAAACTGTAAGCGGCCATTAACGCCGTTTTGTTAGCGTGTTATTTGCGCCGCGAACTCGGATTGTGCTGACCGTCTCTAAGTCTTGATCTGTAAGATATGCTGCAACGGTTATAGTTCTTGAAGCGGCGGGCCCACCGGCGGCATCGGTTGGTTGGATGACGTCAAATCGAAACTCTAGTACAGAGGTATCTGGGCTGTCCAACGGGATCAATCGACCGTCATAGATACCGGTTTTTTGCGCCATACCGGTCACCTGAATAAGCAGCCCACCCGGCACCTCATCCATTATCAGGGTCGAGAGTTTATCGATTGGCTGACCCGGATAAACGGCTTCTGTTTTTTTCATCGTAAATAACGTGAGCTTTTTCTTGGGGATTAATGCGGTTTTAGCGTCGCTTTGGTTGCCTTCCTTTTTTGATCCCCCAAACCAGTTAAATGGGTTCGCTTTCGAATCACGAGTTGATTCGCAGCCCGTGGTCAGCAGCGAGGCCGTGAGTAGGAGAAAAATAAAAGATTTCATAAAAGCCTCCGTTTATCCTTACATAACGGCTACCTCATTGCGCAAATGTTGGAAACCCTCAAGCTGGTACTGGACGTTTTCAGTCTGAAGACTTAGGTCAGAAGTGACGGAAACGAGGAAAATACATGGCAAGCGCAGCCTTTGAAGACATCGTGGCAGACTTTGAATTTCTTGAGGATTGGGAAGAGCGGTATCGCTATGTCATCGAGCAGGGTAAATCTTTGCCGGCCTTTGATGACGCGTTAAAGGTGCCTGCGACCAAGGTCGAGGGCTGTGCCTCGCAAGTGTGGTTGTTTCCAAAAATCGACGCGGGCAGGTTTTCGTTCGAAGGCGATAGCGATGCGATGATCGTCAGCGGTCTGATTGCAGTGTTGCAAGCCTTATACAACGGGCTAACCCTACAAGAGGTGTCACGGGTCGATGCGTTGTCAGAGCTGGCCCGCCTTGGGCTCAATGAGCATTTGTCGGCGCAGCGCTCTAATGGTGTGCGGGCGATGGTAGAGCGGATACAGAGCGTGGCCAATGCTCAAATAGATAAAGCGGATTGATCGCGCAGGACGGTTTCCAAGTCACCATAACCGGTATAGCGTCGTTCAAATGCAAGGCCTAGCCGGCTGGCGCAGTCTCTGGCTTTCTTGGTCAGGGCCGGATCGTCGGTTTGCGCCTGATAAACCAATTTTGTGTAATGCTTAAAATAAATGTCGCGCAGATTGGGATGGCGGTCTAAACCCATCGGTTTCCAAAAGAATGCATCAAATTGTCTGACCAGAAAATCCGTTAGGTAAAAGGCGGTTATTTCATCTGCATGTTCATTGGAAAAGCGTTCGTTGCCTTCGTAAAATGAATAACAATGTGGCCCGGCAATCATCTTGACACCCATATCATCGCAGGCGGACTGTAACTGGCCCCCAGTGCCGCAATCGGCGTAAACAACAAAGATGTTTTGATAGCTGTCCCGGTGCTTTGCCACGCATGCCCGTACGGCATCGGTAATTTTATCGGGCGCGTTATGCAACAGTGCCGGCAGGCAGGTCAGGTCCATATGGTGCCAACTGTGACCTTTGGTAATGGCAAGGATTTCACGCGCCAGTGCACCACATGCAATTAATAACACCCGGTTTGCATCGGCAACTTCGCCAGGTTCCTCTTGAGCTGGAATTGGGGTGCGGCGCGGGGACAAGCAGCGGCTCCTTTTTTGGCCATCTCACCACCTGCGTTAGCGGCTCCAACGTTGGTGCGGCGCACGGATTTTTAGCTGGCAGCCATCAATTTTTAGCTGGCAGCCATCAAATTGTGTTTGCGCGCCATATATTCCTTCGCAGTTTCCACCGCTACGGCAGCATCGCGACAATAGGCATCGGCGCCGATCGCTTTTCCAAACTCTTCATTCAGCGGTGCGCCGCCCACCAGAACGACATAATCATCCCGGATGCCCTTTTCAATCAATGTGTCTATCACCACCTTCATATAGGGCATTGTGGTGGTTAATAGTGCTGACATGCCCAGAATGTCGGGCTCTTCGGTCGTGATAGCCTCAAGATAATTTTCGACCGGATTGTTGATCCCCAAATCAACGACCTCGAATCCGGCCCCTTCCATCATCATTGAGACAAGGTTTTTGCCAATGTCATGAATGTCGCCTTTGACGGTCCCGATAACCATTTTCCCCATGCGCGGCGCGCCGGTTTCGGCCAACAGAGGTTTGAGGATGGCCATGCCACCCTTCATCGCGTTTGCGGCCAACAGAACCTCTGGCACGAATAAAATACCATCGCGAAAGTCTTTGCCGACAATAGTCATGCCGCCAACCAAGGCTTCTGTTAAGACCTGATAGGGCGCCCAGTCCCGCCCAAGCAAGATATTAACGCCTTCTTCGATCTCTTCCTTGAGACCGTCATACAAGTCGTCAAACATTTGCTGCACCAGTTCTTCGTCATCCAACTCTGACAGAATGATTTCGTCGTCTTGTTCCGACATGGCGCGTTCCTTGGCTGTGTGGCCGCAGAATGCGGCTTATAGTAACCCTCATCTGATCAATTTGCCCATTTCAGACTATTCGGATTGCGACATTGACGGTTTCGCTACCGACTTATCGATCTAAAATTGGGTTTTGGGCCTTCTTTTGGTTGGTATTCTCGCGCGATTAAGTCTTGTCTCGGCTGTGGCTGCTAGTGTTTTGTCTGGGTGTTGATCTGATTTTGAAACGGCAATCGATATACGGCTTACTGTTGCGATTGTTTGGCTTTTGTGGCCCGTCTGGTACGGCGGCGTGGGGGTGTTGCGTCCGTGTCGCCAGTGCCGTCACTGGCTGATGAGAACGGCCCGATTCTGGCGACAATGTCTTCCAGTTTTGGCGGAACACTTTTTGGTTGTTCATCGAGGGCGGCACGCATCTTGCTCAAATGCTCCGGCATGGTGCCACAACAGCCACCAATAATTGTCGCACCACAATCACGCGCCATAACCGCATAATCGGCCATCAGTTCGGGTGTGCCGTCGTAATGGATATGGCCGTCAACATATTTTGGAATGCCGGCGTTGCCCTTGGCAATAATCGGCAAAGCGCTGTGTTGGCTGGCAAATCCTAAAACAGTGCGTAACAAATCAGAGGCTCCGGTGCCGCAGTTTGCGCCAAATCCAAGCGGTGGGTTGGGCAGCGCCTCAACCATCCGGACCATCGCCTCAGAGGTCATGCCCATCATAGTGCGGCCGGCGGTGTCGAAACTCATCGTGCCGCACCAGTTGATACCGGCCAGGGCAAAACCTTCAGCAGCTGCACGAAATTCTTCCGGCGCGGAAATTGTTTCAAGCCATAAGACGTCGGCGCCACCCTCTTTCAGGCCGTCAGCCTGTTCGTGGAAAATTTCGACCGCCACACTGTGGGTCAGGGGCCCCAGTGGTGCCATTATGTCTCCGGTTGGGCCGACTGAACCTGCGACAATCACAGGCCGGCCGGTTTTATCGGCGACCTCACGTCCGAGTGCGGCCGCAATACGTGAAAGGTCGCGCGCCCGGTGCCCGGCGTTATGCAGTTTCAAGCGTGCGCTGTTACCACCGAAAGAATTTGTCAAAAATAGATCGCTGCCGGCGTCAACCGCGTCCTGATACAATTTAAGAATATCTCTTGGCCGGGTTTCATTCCACAGTTCGGGGGCATCCCCTGACATCAACCCCATATTAAACAGGTTGGTCCCGGTGGCCCCATCGGCCAGCAAATAGCCTTTTTGGTTCAGCAAGCGTGATAACGCATTGGTCATTAGTCCCGGTCCTATTTAGCCTCAAACCCCTTGTCACGCATTGTCACGTAAGTAGACATGAAACAAATGCATATTTCTCAACAAGATTATGAATTCTTGTCCAAATGCTGGGTGTCTTACACCGCCAATGGGCACTGAATGTGTGGGGTTGGTGCTTATGGTCCCCCTGTCTGCACGTGCGCAAACTGTCAAACTACATGGCGGCGCTTGCAGCAACTCAACCCATATACTATGTGGAGCCCACCGGCTGAGACTCGGCTCCCGAATATAGAAAGAAATAAAATGGCGCGGCGCATCAAAATCTATGAAGGCAAAGCTAAAATTCTTTATGAAGGGCCAGAACCTGGGACTATCGTCCAGTATTTTAAGGATGATGCCACCGCGTTTAATGCCGAGAAAATGGAAGTCATTGACGGTAAGGGGGTTCTGAACAACCGTTTGTCGGAATTCTTCATGACTGGCCTGAATAATATCGGTGTTCCGACGCATTTTCTCAAACGCCTGAATATGCGCGAACAATTGGTTCGGGCCTGCGAAATCATTCCGCTAGAAATTATCGTACGCAACTATGCCGCTGGAACCATTTGCACCCGGTTGGGGCTGGAAGAGGGTGCCGCCTTACCACGCCCAATTGTCGAGTATTGTTATAAGGATGACGCGCTAGGCGACCCATTGGTGTCCGAAGAGCATATTGCCGCCTTTGGCTGGGCCAGCCAACAGGATATGGACGACGTGCTAAGTCTTGCGCTGCGGGTCAACGATTTCATGTCCGGTGTGATGATGGCGGTTGGAATCCGGTTGGTTGATTTTAAAATCGAAATTGGCCGGGTTTATGATGGCGATTTCCAACGGCTTGTCGTGGCCGATGAAATCAGCCCCGATAGCTGTCGGTTATGGGATATCGAAACCGGCCGAAAATTGGACAAAGATGTGTTTCGGCGCGATCTGGGCAATTTGACCGACGCCTATACCGAAGTCGCGCGGCGGCTTGGCGTCATGCCGAAAAACGCCGCCCCCATGGGCAAGCCGACGCTGATCAACTAACGCACCCCGAGTGCCCCTATGACCGTAAGGAGACGACATGAAAGCGCGCGTACATATTATGCTGAAAAACGGGGTTCTCGACCCTCAGGGCGAAGCGGTGCGCCATGCGCTTGCGACCTTGGGTTTTGAAGGCGTCGAGGGTGTGCGTCAAGGCAAGGTGATTGAGTTGGACTTGATCGAAACGGAGCGCGCGGCGGCCGAAAAACGGGTTGGTGAGATGTGTGACAAGCTGCTCGCCAACACGGTGATCGAAACTTACCACGTGGAGTTTATCTAATGCGCGCCGCGGTGATTGTGTTTCCAGGATCAAACTGTGACCGCGATCTTGCTGTGGCGTTCGAAGCCACGGGTGCTGAGGTGACAATGGTCTGGCACAAGGATACGACGCTGCCGGATGGAATTGATATTGTTGGGTTACCGGGTGGATTTTCTTTTGGGGATTATCTGCGCTGTGGGGCGATTGCAGCAAATTCTCCGATTTGTCGCTCGGTGATCACCCACGCCGAGCGGGGCGGATATGTGTTGGGCATTTGCAATGGGTTTCAGATTTTGACAGAGACCGGATTGTTGCCGGGCGCATTGCTTCGAAATGTGGACCTGAAATTTATCAGTAAAACGATCGACCTGAAACTTGGCACCACCGATAGTGTCTTCACATCGGAGTATAGCGCCGCGCAGCGTGTGCAGATTCCGATTGCCCATCACGACGGAAATTACACCGCAGACGCAGAGGTGATGGCGCGATTGGAGGGCGATGACCGGATTGCATTTACCTACGTGGATAACCCGAACGGGTCAGATGGGTCTGTGGCAGGAATTTTGTCTGAAAACCGGCGTATTCTGGGGATGATGCCGCACCCTGAGCGCGCTGTCGATAGGCAACATCACAGTGCCGATGGGCAGCGGCTTTTCGCCAGTTTGACGGCGCAAATGGCCGCCGCATGACTTGAGAATTATGCGCAACGGTCCTACTGTAACGTATGGAAAAGGATCAACAAGCAAATCAAGAGACCGCTCTTACCGCGCAGATTAAATGGCGGATCAGGCTTGCTTTGGTGTTTCTTACAGTACTAGCGATTGCGTCTATATGGGTCACCAACCGGGTTTTGATTGACCGCTTTACCGAAACCTCGCGCAATCAAGCAGAACTGCGGCTCGCACTTTACAGTGGCACGCTGCTGAGTGAATTGCGGCAAACAGCTATTGTACCGCAGCTTTTAGCGCGCGACCCCACGCTGATAGGTGCGCTGAATTCAGGTAATTTCTCACAGTCAACACAGCGCCTGATTTCGTTCGTAGACGAAATCGGTGCGGAAACGCTCACGCTCCTAGATGCGGAGGGTCGGGTGGTGGCGTCGACCGATCGCACCCGCCTTGGGTCACGGCATCAAGACGCACCCTATTACACCCAAGCCATGGGGGCGGACGCCACGATGTTCAACGTTTATAAAGACGAGGTTGGAGCCTATAATTTCATCTATTCTCGGCGGATAGAAAGCCAAGGTGTGACCATTGGCGTGATTTTTGTCGAGGCAGATCTGCAAAAATACGAACATGCTTGGGCAGGAATTTCGGATGCTGTGATTGTCACTGACAACACCGGAGTGATTATTTTGTCAACCGAACCGCTCTGGCGAGGGCTCGGTGAAGCTGAGGCGCTGGCACGCCAACTGCCCAGTGGTGCGATACAGCGCGCTATTCAGACGACGAGTGATTGGACTGCTGTGCCTGCGGATGCCTATCTGCGCGGTGAAGGCATGATGCGCGTAGAGAGCCGGGTGGCATTTCGTGGTTGGCGGATGGCCGGGTTTCGGACCTATGCCGGGGTGCGGGAACGGGTGAACGGGTTTTTGGCGTTGGAAGTTATGGGGTTCGCGGTTTTTCTGGCTTTTTGCTTCTATTATCTCAGTCGACAGTCTGTGGACCGTATGCAGCGTTTCCAACAGGAATCGGCAGACCTTCGACAGCTTAATTTACGCCTGCAGCGGGAGATTGCGGAACGGGAGCGGGTGCAGAAAACCCTGGAAGTGGCCGAGCAAACGATTGCCCAAAGTTCTAAACTGGCCGCTTTGGGGCAAATGTCAGCGGCGGTTAGCCACGAACTGAACCAACCCCTAGCGGCGATGAAAACCTATTTAGCGGGCGCGCGTCTTTTGCTCGGACGGAATCGCCCTGACGAGGCCTTGGTGTCGTTTCACCGCATTGATGACCTGCTTGAACGCATGGGGGCGATTACCCGGCAATTGAAATCCTATGCACGTAAGGGAGGAGATAGCCTTGTGCCTGTGAATTTGAACAGTGCAATTGGCGCGGTGCTCTCGATGATGGAACTGCAATTAAAGCAAGAAGCGGTACATATCATCCGCAGAGCCCCAGAGACCCCGATCTGGGTTTTGGGCGATAGGGTCCGAATAGAACAGGTGTTGGTTAATTTGTTGCGCAATGCCATTGATGCTACGCAGGGGGTTGTGGACCCAGAGATCGAAATTCGATTGGCTGGCGGTGAACACGCGACCCTGACCGTGCGCGATAACGGCTATGGGGTTGATGATCTGGATGCATTGTTTGAGCCGTTCTACACCACCAAACAACCCGGTGAGGGCGTTGGTTTGGGCTTGGCTATTTCATCGGGTATCGTGACAGATTTGGGCGGCCGACTCTTGGTTCGCAACGTTGAAGACGGTGGGGCCCTGTTTGAGATGCAACTGCCGATTCTGGCCGATGATATTGCCGCAGCGGAGTGATAAAAGATGTCTGAAATGATGAAGGTTGCAATTGTTGATGATGAAAAAGATATGCGTCTTTCCATCTCGCAGTGGTTGTCTCTTTCGGGCTATGACACCGAAAGTTTTGCCAGCGCTGCAGAGGCGCTGAGCGTTGTCGGCCCTGATTATCCGGGCATCGTCATCACAGATATTCGCATGCCGGGGATGGATGGTTTGGGCTTGTTGAAGAAATTGATGAGCAGTGATAGCGCTTTGCCTGTGATGATGATTACCGGACACGGTGATGTGCCGATGGCCGTTGAGGCGATGCGTCTTGGGGCGTTTGACTTTCTCGAAAAGCCTTTTGACCCTGATAATATGACTGCGATCGTGCGCAAGGCGACTGCAGCGCGCCGGTTGACGCTTGATAATCGGGCTTTGCGCCGCGAGTTGTCGGATGGGGGTCAACTGATTCAAAAACTGGCTGGAAACTCGCCCGCCATGCGGCAACTGCGCGAAGACATCTTGGATTTGGGGCAAGCCGATGGACATGTGCTGATCGATGGTGAGACCGGCACTGGAAAGACCCTTGCAGCCCACGCCCTGCATGCCGTCGGCAGCCGGGCTGGTAAAACATTTTCACTGATCTCTTGCAGTGCCGTTGAACAAGAGGCGTTAATCGGGCGTCTGTTCGGCCCCATGCAGCCTGATGATAACCTACTGCCGGCGGTTGAGGCCGCCAGAGGCGGAACTTTGGTGCTTGAAGATATTGAGACACTTGGGCCGGCTGTTCAGGCGCGGCTACTCGGCTTTCTGGATCAGCAAGGCAGCCCGCCTGAGACGCGGATCATTGCAGTCTGTAACAGCCAAGACCCCGCCCATATGCCGAAAGAGACATTGCGCAGTGACTTATTTTACCGCTTGGCTGGGCTGCGGATTACTGCGCCTCCACTGCGGGAACGCGGTGATGATATTCTTGCGCTATTTACGCAGTTGAGCAGTCAGTTTTGCGAAGAATACGGCTGTGAGGTGCCCGAGTTGTCAGCGCAGGACACGGCGCAGATCCTACAATCACCCTGGCCGGGGAACGTGCGGCAATTGATCAATGTGGCAGAGCGCGCGATTTTGCAATCGCGGCGCGGCGGGGGATCACTCTCGTCCCTGTTGATGGTGGATTCCGAACAGGTCCCGGCTGTGGTCACCACCGATGGTAAACCGTTGAAAGAGTACGTCGAAGCCTTTGAACGCATGTTGATCGACAACACAATGCGCCGCAAGAAGGGCAGTATTCTGGCCGTGATGGAAGAGTTGAGTTTACCACGCCGCACGTTGAACGAAAAAATGGCAAAATATGGATTGCAGCGGTCAGACTATCTCTAGGGGTGATGGGCATGGCTGTGATCGCTTCAGCATACCAAAAAGATCGCGGGGATCGTTGGGATCGGCCAGCAGGTCTAGCATTTGTAAGAAGGGGGTGCCGTGCACCTGCGCGCGTACATACCGCAGGGCGCTAAAATCTTCGATCGCAAATCCTACGCTGTCGAACAGGGTGATTTGCTTTGTCTCTGTGCGGCCTGCGCTTTGACCGGCGATAACCCGCCAGAGCTCTGTGACGGGATGGGTGGCTTCAAGTTGCTGAATTTCACCCTCAATCCGTGTCTGTGGTGGATATTCGACAAAAATATCGGATCTGAGCAAAACATCCCGGTGCAATTCCGTTTTGCCGGGACAATCGCCACCGATGGCATTGATATGGACCCCGGCGCCGATCATATTATCGGTCAGAATGGTAGCATATTGCTTGTCGGCCGTGCACGTCGTGATAATTTGTGCCCCTTCGATGGCGTGCTCGGGGCTGGAAGAACGGATCACTTTTACCCCTTGGCTGGCAAGGTTTTGCGCCGCCTTTGCGGTCGCGGTAGGATCGATATCGTATAGCCGCACGCAGGTGATACCGCAGATGGCCTTCATGGCAATGGTTTGGAACTCCGACTGCGCCCCATTGCCGATCATAGCCATGGTTCCAGCCGCTTTGGGGGCCAGATATTTGGCGGCGACCGCCGACGTCGCCGCCGTGCGCAAGGCCGTCAAAAGCGTCATTTCGGTCAAAAGGACAGGATAGCCGGTTTTGACATCGGCCAACAGGCCAAAGGCGGTGACGGTTTGCAATCCGCTGCGGGTATTTTTGGGGTGGCCGTTTACGTATTTGAACCCGTAGGCGGTTTCGTCTGCGGTTGGCATCAGCTCGATCACGCCCTCGGCCGAATGACTGGCAATGCGCGGGGTTTTATCAAAGCTTTGCCACCGTTTGAAATCGTCTTCAATGGCGCTGGCCAACCCAGTGAGCATCTGCTCCAAGCCAATATGATTTATCAGTTGCATCATGTGATCGACTGAAATGAACGGAACCAGAGCTTTTTGTGACGGCGGAAGCATGTTGTATCCTTTATTGAAATGGTCGGGTTGGACGATCAAAGACACGCCGCCCAAAGGCAGAGGCTGCCAGATCGACCATAAGCAAAGCCGTTTTACCGCGTTCGTCTAAAAATGGATTTAATTCCACCAGATCAAGTGACGTCATCAACCCGCTGTCATGCAGCATCTCCATCACCAGATGGGCCTCACGCACAGTTGCACCGCCGGGTACGGTCGTGCCAACCGCTGGGGCGACTGACGGGTCGAGAAAATCTACATCAAGGGATACGTGCAGCATACCGCCAGCGGCGGACACGCGGGTCAGAAACTCCGAGAGCGGGCGAGCGATGCCGTGCTCGTCGATTTCGCGCATGTCGTGGTGCGCGATCCGGCTTGAGGCCAAGGCGTCTAATTCGGGACGGTCAATCGAGCGCAGACCCAGCATACAGACATTTTCCTGCGGGATGGGCGCGTGCATCTCTGGAAAGCCGGGAAAGCCATTGCGGCCGGTCAGATAAGCCAGAGGTGTGCCGTGCAGATTTCCTGAGGTCGATGTCTCCAAAGTATGAAAGTCGCTGTGGGCATCAAGCCACAGAACAAATTGTGGTCGCCCCTGTGCTGTAGCATATCGGTTAACCCCCGAGATCGAGCCCAGAGACAGGGCGTGGTCGCCACCGAGAAAAATAGGTACAGCGTCAGCGATTGCGTTGTGTGCGGTCATGGCCAGACTTTGCGTCCACCCGATGGTTTCTTCTAACTGATATGCACTGTGCTTGGTCTGAACTTTTGCCACCGGCGTTGCCGTGATGTTGCCAAGGTCACTGACGGTATGCCCAAGGTCATGCAGGGCCCGCGCCAGTCCAGCGGTCCGGTAAGCGTCGGGACCCATTAAGCAGCCGGGCCGTTTTTTGCCGCTGTCGACGGGAGCGCCGATTAAAATACAGTGTTGTTGTGTCATTATGCTCTTGGTCCGCTGTTTGCCACGATAAAGCTATGATGTGAAAATTGATTGCAAAAAAGCCAGTAAAGTGATCTAATTGAAAGCATATTGATCATAATGGATGTAAAAAATTTCAAAATGGATAAAAAAGATCATGGGCTGATATCGGCTCTGCGCGAAAATGCGCGGGTGTCGCTTTCCGATTTGTCGCATCAGCTGGGCGTGTCACGCACCACGGTACGCAGTCGCATCGAACGCTTGCAGCAACGCGGCGATATTCTGGGTTTTACGGTAGTTTTGAAAGACGACGCAATCCGTGATCCTGTGCGCGGCATTATGATGATTGGTATTGAGGGTCGCGGCACAGACAGGATTGTGCGTCAGCTGACAGGTTTACCGGAACTGCGGGCGGTGCATTCGACCAATGGGCGCTGGGATGTTATCGCCGAGATTGGCACAAATTCTTTGGAGGATTTTGACAGTACTCTGGCCAAAATCCGTCGTATGGATGGGGTGACGTCAAGCGAAACCAGCCTGCTGTTGTCGACACGCAAAGCCCGCTAGCGCGTGTTCCAAAGCCTGCTTGCCCAGAGCCAGATCACCACCAAGCCCAATGAAGCCACCGCGTTCCAACCGGCCATCGACAGCCCAAATAGCTCCCAGGCGATATCATCGCATCGCACCATAGGCGCGGCCATGATCTGGGCCATTAAATCTTCGGTGCTGAGCCCGTCAATAGATCCCGAGGTGCAGCTTGTAGGACCCTGCCAGATACCCCGTTCAACCCCGGCGTGGTATATTCCGATTATGGCGGTTGCGAGGGCCGAAGCCGCCCCCAGCCAAAGGACTGAAGGATGGTTTACGATAAAGAAGCCAAAGCCGAAAAGAATGGCGGCGATATGTGGGTAGCGTTGCCAATAACACATCTTGCACGGCGCCATACCTGCCAGATATTGGAACCCCAAAGCCGCCAGCAAAAGCACTGCCGATCCCATGATTGCTAGCATGACCATTCGAGACTGGCTCATAACGCTTTCACCACAAAAAATCCTCCGATGAGTAGTACCATAAACAAGATCGACATCAGCCCCAACCGTCTTTCAATAAATCCGCGAATTGGCGCCCCGAATTTCCACAAAAGTCCCGCGACAATAAAAAATCGCAAGCCACGCGCCAAGATTGACGTGGCGATGAATGTACCCAGATGCATGCCAGTCCATCCAGACATAATGGTAATCACCTTATACGGAAAGGGCGTTAAGCCTGCGCCCAGAACGGCCCAAAACCCAAGAGAATTGAACCGTTGGTTGAATTCTTCAATTGCATCCCCTTTACCCAAGGCTTGCAAAATTGGCTGACCCAGCTGTTCAAACATTACTGCGCCGATTGCGTATCCAATCATCCCACCGGCAACCGAGGCGACCATCGCAACGGAGGCAATGATCCACGCCCGTGATGGGGCGGCCAGAACCATTGGCAGGATCAAAAAATCTGGTGGGATTGGAAAAACCGAGCTCTCGGCAAAGGCCACCAGTGCCAGCACCCAAAGCGCTTTGGGGTGCTGTGACAGGGCCAGAAGGCGGGTATAAAGACGGTCTAACATGCTTGTGACTGTGTGACGAAAGCCGCCGTACTCATCAACCCTTGATCTGCGGTCTGTCGAATAATTTACCGCCTCGGGGCCGCGTGGGCGAGTTGTTAAAAAAATTCTCAGATTCTTCTGAGCTCGTCAGGCGAAACTTGGGCTGAAAAACTTCGGCCGATCTGCATTTTTTTCTGCACGCCTTTTCGATCTAATTGATGGGGAAGCATAGATTTTTGCTAGGGTAAAACGCTTCATTTAGTGGATTATTATATATAAATGTTTAAAAACAATATGTTAAATGGAATTTTCTACAGATCCTTTTCTACTAATCTTTTAGTTGACAACTGGGTTTGTATTGGTCAACTATCATCTTGTCGGCAGCGTCCGGCACAAATCGATATAATGGGAGGAGATAAGATGCGTAAGTATCTGCTCTCCGCAGTAGCGGTATCTGCCGTCATTGCGGGGTCTACGACAGCTATTGCCGATGAAGCGGCAGCTCAAAAATGGGTTGACCAAGAATTTCAACCTTCAGTGCTGTCAAAATCGGAACAACTGTCTGAAATGAAGTGGTTTATCAACGCGTCCAAGCCGTTTGTGGGCATGGAGGTTAATGTGCTATCGGAGGGTATACCTACCCACTCTTATGAATCCGAAGTTCTGACCAAAGCGTTTGAAGAGATCACCGGAATCAAGGTCAACCACCAGATACTGGGCGAGGGCGAGGTCGTACAGGCCGTGCAAACGCAAATGCAAACCGGGCGCAACTTGTATGACGCCTATGTCAACGACAGTGATTTGATCGGAACCCACTCGCGCTTGCAACTGGCCGTTAACCTGACAGATTTCATGGCGGGTTCTGGCGCGGATGTGACCAACCCGGGCCTGGATCTGGATGATTTCATGGGAACCCAGTTTACCACGGGCCCCGATGGCGATTTGTATCAGATGCCTGATCAGCAGTTTGCCAACCTGTACTGGTTCCGCAAAGATTGGTTCGACCGCACCGATCTGCAAGACGCGTTCAAAGCGAAATATGGCTATGATCTGGGCGTGCCTGTGAATTGGTCAGCCTATGAGGACATCGCAGAATTCTTCTCAAAGGATGTCAAAGAAATTGATGGCAACACCATCTATGGCCACATGGATTATGGCAAGCGCGCGCCTGATCTTGGCTGGCGCATGACCGATGCGTGGTTATCAATGGCTGGTGCCGGATCAAAGGGCGAGCCAAACGGTATTCCAATCGATGAATGGGGTATCCGGATGGAAGCGGGAACATGTAATCCTGTCGGAGCATCCGTCAGCCGTGGCGGGGCAGCCAACGGTCCAGCGGCGGTTTATGCGATCCGTAAATGGGATGAATGGCTGCGCAACTACGCCCCTCCCGGTGCGGCGAGCTATGATTTCTATCAATCCTTGCCGGCCCTAGCCCAAGGCAACGTGGCCCAGCAAATTTTCTGGTACACCGCCTTTACCGCCGACATGGTGGCGCCGCAGTCCGCCGGCAACAATACGGTTGACGCCGAAGGCACTCCGCTGTGGCGGATGGCCCCAAGCCCACATGGCCCGTATTGGGAAGAGGGACAGAAGGTTGGTTATCAGGATGTTGGATCCTGGACGATCCTAAAATCAACCCCAGAAGAGCGCGCAAAAGCTGCTTGGCTCTATGCACAGTTCGTGGTCTCCAAGACGGTCGATGTGAAAAAGTCACATGTCGGTCTGACCTTTATCCGCGACAGCTCCGTCAACCACGCCTCCTTTACCGAGCGGGCTGGCAAACTGGGTGGTCTGGTTGAGTTCTATCGCTCACCTGACCGCGTGGCATGGTCGCCAACCGGCATCAACGTGCCGGATTACCCAAAACTGGCACAAATCTGGTGGCAGCAAATTGGTGATGTGAACTCTGGGGCGTTTACTCCCCAAGAGGCGATGGATCGTCTTGCGGGTGAAATGGATATCACAATGGCACGGATGCAGGCCGCCGATGAGGCCGCCAATGTCTATGGCGGATGTGGTCCACGCCTGAATGAAGAACGCGATGCAGCCTATTGGTATGCCAATGGTGGCGCGAAACCACCGCTGGCCAATGAAAAGCCACAGGGTCAAACAGTGAATTATGAAGCACTGGTTGCTCGCTGGGCGTCGCAATAATCGTTGGTAAATGGTAACCTAACTTATGGTCAGGGCCCGCTATGGGCCCTGACTTTGAAGAACCGCGGCGCATATAAGCGATGGGCGGTACCAAAGGCCCTTACCCAATACAGATCTACTGTGGATGCTGAAAAGAGAACTCATGACGCTTGAGCTAAGAAATATTACCAAACAGGTGGCGGGGGTGTGCCATATTAAGCCCACAAACCTGCTCTTGAAGCCGGGACATTTCAACGTTCTGCTCGGCGAGACAGGATCGGGTAAAACCTCGTTGATTAAATTGATGGCAGGGTTGGACCCTGTTGCCGATGGTGAGATTTTGATGGACGGAACCAATATTACGGCGCTGTCGACGCAAAAGCGTAACATATCTCTGGTGCATCAGTTTTTTGTAAATTATCCGCATATGACGGTATTTGATAACATCGCCTCACCGCTCAAACTCGCCGGAATATCTGGCTCCGAGTTACAAGGGCGGGTGGAAGAGGCGGCAGATATTCTGCAGATCAGACCATTGCTGGCGCGGCGGCCTCAAGAACTGTCGGGCGGCCAGCAACAGCGCACAGCGCTTGCCCGCGCTATTGTCAAACAAAGTAAGGCAGTGTTTCTGGACGAACCCTTGGCCAATTTGGATTTCAAACTGCGTGAAGAACTGCGTGAGCAATTGCCGGTGTTATTTGCTGGGCGTGGTGCGGTGGTGGTCTATGCCACCTCCGAGCCGGAAGAGGCGTTGTTGTTGGGCGGGGAGACGGCGCTAATTTCTGATGGGCGGGTCTCTCAGTTTGGCCCAACCAGCGAATTATATCACCGGCCCAATGATTTCACATCGGCAAACGTGTTCTCTGATCCCCCAATTAATGCGGCCCAGATCACGAAAACCGGGACAACCGCGCATTTGAACCTTGAAACGAGTTGGGAATTATCGGGGGAGGCAGCAGCTTTGCGCGACGGGGTCTATCAGGTCGCGGTCCGGCCCAATCATGTTGCGCCGGTGCAAACTCAAACGGCCTGTGTGCCGTTGACCGGCACCGTTTTGGTGACCGAACTCAGCGGCTCGGACAGCAGTGCGCATTTCTCGATAGGCGAAGACGTCTGGGTGTCATTGGCACACGGCGTTCATAGTTACGAAATCGGCGCAGCACATCCCTTTTATCTTGATCCGTCAAAGTGCTTTTACTTTGCCGCTGACGGTCAACGTGTGGCGTAAATAGAGCATCGGATATGGCAAGAATAACTCTCTCACAATTGCGGCACAGCTATCTGCCTCGTCCGACTGGGCCAGATGACTATGTGCTGAAAGACATCGATCTCGATTGGCACAATGGCGGTGCTTACGCGCTGCTTGGGCCGTCGGGTTGTGGTAAATCCACCCTGTTGAATATCATTTCAGGCTTGTTGGCGCCGTCTGAGGGCCGGATTTTTTTCGATGGCAGAGATGTGACTGAGCTGCCGCCGGAGCAGCGCAATATTGCCCAGGTTTTTCAGTTTCCGGTAATCTATGACACTATGAGCGTCTATAACAATCTTGCCTTCCCGTTGCGCAACCGCGGCGTCGATGAGGCAGTGATCAAAGATCGGGTGACCAAAATTGCTGAAATGCTGGATGTGACCGAGATGCTGCAGAAACCTGCAGCTGGCCTGTCACCCGATAATAAGCAAAAGATTTCTATGGGACGCGGTTTGGTGCGCGACGACGTCAATGTCGTGATGTTCGACGAACCTTTGACTGTGATCGATCCGCACCTTAAGTGGACGTTGCGCTCGAAATTGAAAGAGCTGCATCAAAAAGTGCGCGCCACGATGATCTATGTGACCCATGATCAGACTGAGGCGCTGACATTTGCAGATCAGGTCGTTGTCATGGAGGATGGCCAGATTGTTCAGATTGGCACTCCGGTTGAGCTGTTTGAACGTCCCACCCATACGTTTGTCGGCCATTTCATCGGCTCGCCGGGGATGAATATTTTGCCGTGTACCGTACAGAACGGTCAGGCGCTGTTTGACGGTCACCCCGTGGTTTTGGAGGGTCCGATCGTGGCTGGGCCAGCGGATCAGAGCGGGGGGTTGACCCAGATCGGCATCCGGCCTGAATTTATCACATTTGGTGAGACTGGCGTGCCGGCAACTGTACGCAAGGTCGCAGATATAGGCCGTCATAGTGTGGTGGATACCCTGGTGGGCGAGTTCATTATCAAAGTCATTTTAGAGGGCGCTGCACCCGCGCAGGGTTCGGCAGTGCACTTGCGCTTTGACCCCAGCAAGACCCGGCTTTATCGCGATGGCTGGATCGCCACCAAAGAACTGGAGGCTGCGGAATGAAAAAAGCCTATCAAAAAGCTTGGTTTTTGGTGCTGCCAGTGTTGTTGCTTGTGGCGTTCAACGCGCTGATACCGATGATGACTGTGGTGAATTATTCGGTGCAGGAAACCTTTGGGAACAATTTATTTTTTTGGGAAGGCTTGGGCTGGTTCGAAAAGCTGCTGAATTCTGATCGTTTCCACGCCGCCTTGGGACGGCAGTTTATGTTCACGGGGTTGATCCTTGTGATCGAGGTGCCTCTGGGCATTGCCATCGCGCTGGCGATGCCGCGGCAGGGCATCTGGGTGCCGTTCTTTCTGGTCACTATGGCGCTGCCGATGCTGATCCCCTGGAATGTGGTTGGTGCGATGTGGAATATCTTTACTCTGCCAGACATCGGCTTGCTTGGGTATTTTATGAACCATACGTTGGGCATTGATTATGATATGACCCAGAATCCATTTGCCGCTTGGGTGACGATTATCACCATGGATGTCTGGCATTGGACGTCGCTGGTGGTTTTGCTCAGCTACGCTGGTCTGGTATCGATCCCGGATGCCTATTATCAAGCCGCGAAAATTGATGGTGCTACGAGGTGGGCCGTGTTTCGGTACATTCAACTGCCTAAAATGAAACAGGTGTTGACCATCGCTATTCTGCTGCGGTTCATGGACAGCTTTAATATCTATACCGAGATATTCGTCCTGACCGGTGGTGGGCCTGGAAATTCAACGACCCTGCTATCGATCGATCTGGTGAAAATCGCCCTTGGTCAGTTTGACTTGGGTCCTGCTGCGGCGATGTCGTTGATTTACTTTGCAATCACGCTTCTGATTTCTTGGTTGTTCTACACGCTGATGACAAAGGATGATCTCAAATGACCCAGCCAAAAATGCGCATGAGCATTCTGATCCCGATCCTTTATACGCTGTTTCTCATGCTGCCGATCTATTGGCTTGTGGCGATGAGTTTCAAGACCACTGGCGAAATTCTATCGGGGTTTTCCCTGTTTCCACAGACTTGGACCTTCGATAACTACCGGGTGATTTTCACTGACCCCACATGGTATTGGGGCTATATCAACTCGATTATCTATGTGTCTCTGAATACGGTGATTTCGGTAACAGTGGCGCTGCCTGCGGCCTATGCGTTCTCGCGGTATAGTTTTTTGGGCGACAAACACCTGTTCTTTTGGCTGCTGACCAATCGGATGGCACCGGCCGCGGTGTTCGCGCTACCGTTCTTTCAGTTGTATTCAGCGGTTGAGTTGTTTGATACGCATCTGGCCGTGGCGCTGGCCCATTGTCTGTTCAATATTCCGCTCGCGGTTTGGATTCTTGAAGGTTTTATGGGCGGTGTGCCAAAGGAACTGGATGAGACCGCCGCGGTTGACGGCTATAGTTTTCCACGCTTTTTCGTGACGATCTTTCTGCCGTCAATTAAGGCTGGTGTCGGGGTAGCAGCATTCTTTTGTTTCATGTTTTCTTGGGTTGAGTTGCTTTTGGCCAAGACTCTGACGGCTGTGGCCGCCAAGCCGATTGCCGCGACAATGACAAAAACCGCCTCAAGCGCGGGCTATGAGCTGGGGCTGCTGGCGGCGGCTGGAACGCTGACCATCATTCCGGGTGCGATCGTTATTTATTTCGTGCGTAACTATATTGCCAAGGGCTTTGCCCTAGGGAGGGTATAATGCTGAGTTGGATGGCATGGACCTGGCCGACCGCGCTGGTGTTTGTCGGGATCTTCAGCGCGATTGCGGTGTTGGTTGTGATCGAAATACGCAGCCCTGGCGGAGCGGAGCGCAGGGGTATTCTGGGTCTGACAACCACGCGGGGTGATCGGTTGTTTATCGCGCTTTTGGGCAGTGTATATATTTTTCTGGCTTGGCTTGGATTGATGGGAATGCCGCTTTGGTCGCCTTTGGCCCTGAGTTTACTCTGGGCGGTGTTTTGTTTTCGCAAGGTATGAAGCTTGACCGAGGTCTGACAAAAACTGCTTGGTGGAACGAAGTTTTTAGTATTTAATTTCATCAAGCGGTCAGAAGCGCCGCAAAATTACAGGACGACCCGATGCGACAGAAAAAGAAAAGTGAATTTCTGACGGAAGTAGAATTGGAATTCATGACCGTGCTGTGGCAAATCGGTCGGGGCACCGTGCGGGATTTGATCGCCAAACTCGCTGCAGATCGAAACCTAGCCTATACGTCGGTTGCAACGATTATGCGTATCTTGGAACAAAAAAACTTTGTCACCAGCGTCAAAGAGGGAAAGACATTTGTCTACACTCCGGTTCTGGCCAAGGATGCCTATCAATCGCGGTCGTTAAAAGACCTGTCTGCAAAACTGTTTGACGACACGCCGGCCTCTTTGGTGGCGCGTCTGGTGGATGATGACGGATTGTCGGAAGAGGCTTTAGAGGAAATTCGAGCACTTCTTGATAGGAGGTTAAAGAATGACCCTGACTAATTACTTACTCAACGCTTATATCGACGCAAATATTTTATTGATCTTTGCCTTTGGTGTCTGGGCGCTGGCGCGTTTCATTTTGGGTCGATTTGGATTTTCACAGGCCTTTGGCTTGCAACTGAAACTGTTGAACGGGGTGTTTTTGGCGGTTGCCGTCAGTCCGTTTTTTTGCCTTGCGTTTGATCTGTTGATTGAGACGGGGACCGTGTCGCAATCCTATGCGGTGAGCCTGTCTGATATCGTCTTGGCGCAGTATCTCAACGGTGGTTTTGCTATGCAACCCTCGCAATTGGAATATTTGCTCGGTATACGCAGTGAAATGATGACGGCGCTGGTCGGCTTTAATACGTTGGGCGCGATGTTTGTGGCGGCCTGCGTTGCCATTGGATTTAGCGTGGGGCTGTTCAGAATTTTACGCAGCATGATGGCGCTGAACAATATCATCGGCCGCAGCTATGAATGGCGGCAGTTTGGCAATTTGCATTTACGCCTGTCAGACACCAACCATGTGCCGTTTTCGACCCGCAGTTTGCGCCGTCGCTATATTGTTCTGCCCTCGGCGATGTTGGGCCAGAGTGATGATTTAAAGATGGCTTTGGCGCATGAATTCCAGCATCTGCGACAAGGCGACGTCGAATGGGAAATTGCGCTTGAGGCGCTGCGACCACTATTTTTCTGGAACCCGGTGTTTATTTTCTGGAAACGGCAAGTGGACCAACTGCGCGAATTGTCCTGCGATCAACAGGTGTTGGCGCGCAACAACTATGACGTAAAAGCCTATTGTGAGTGTCTTTTCAGGGTCTGCCGCAACAGCCTGCGGCAAGATTCGCGACAATTGGTTTTGATCTCTTCTGTGCCGTTTGCGCAGATCGACAGGTCCCTTCTTGGGGTCAACTCTGCCGCGTTTCTAAGGCGCCGTATGACGTCGGTTTTTGATGCGAAAAAAGTGCCGCAAGGCAGAGGTCTCTCGGGCGTTCTGAGTGTCTTTCTCATGGGGCTTGTGATCTCGATTTCGGTGGCAATGACGAACCAAGGCGACTGGAGCCAAGACCGGTTGATGTTGTCGGCGATCGTCAACCTGGAGCGTTTGCATGGGCCGACGCATTTTGGCGGCTAAAGCCTCGAAATCGTGAAGACCCAGCGTTGAACATACAGGGGCTTGTGGCGGCCACCCTTTGCGGTATGACGCTGGTTAGGCGTTCAAAATATCTTTAATTTTTGTCGAATATATCTCACGTAATTGACCAACGATGACCCTGTCCTCAAGTTTGCATTTGTTGATTTCTTCTGAAAAATCCACACTTTTGTAGGATGTGAGGTCTTGCGTGTTAAATCTGTTTGCTGCCGGTTCTTGACCCAGTGCCAGTTGCGACGAGACCGCGAGCAGCCAAGTTATTGGTGCTAAGTTCGATATCTCTGAGGCAAGCTGTATGCAGTGTTCGTACTTTTCATCCAAAAAACATGCGAAGGCCGCATCTGATTTTCGTTTGTCACTATTGATCTGACCCTGCGGCACGGGATCGATTTCCAATGCCATCAGCGTCAGTTCACAGCCCAGCGATACATCGGTGCCAGACTTCAGTAGCGCCTCGCCGTATTGTTGTAAGATACGCGGGTCGTTCGGGACCTGTTCATAGGCCCGTTTACCATGTTCGACCGCAAGCTTCATGTCGCCCATCGCACCGTGGACCGCGGATAAAAGGCGGTGGCATTCGAAATCATTAGGGTCCATTTTGATCGCTGTATTAACCAGTTCCATCGCGGTGGGAAACAACTCGTCTGAGGGTGTGTCAGAAAACCCACGCGCCATCGCCTGACCAAGTGTGCACGCCTTCCAGGCGTAGGCTTGGGCGTTTTGTGGGTCGGATTTAATCGCGGCTTCAAACATCAAGAGCGCCTCGGCGTTTGCGGCGCGCTCAAATTGGTGATGTAACTCTTTTCCCCGCAGTAAAAATTCGTAAGAATTCATATTTTCTGTTGGTTTGCGTTTTGCCCGCTCGAGGCTTGAGACTTCAATTTCTCCCAGGATTTGATTTACAACAGAGCGGACGATTTCATCTTGCACCTCGAAAATATCATCCAGCACTCGGTCAAACCGCTTGCTCCAAAGAATTTCGCTGTTTTGCGCTGCCGACAAGGTGATCGAGACACGGACTTTTTTGCCTGCGGATCGCACGCTGCCATTGATCATATAGTCGACGTTAAATTGCTGGATCAGCTGCTCTATATCTGCGCCGCTTGCGCCAAAATTAATGCTCGATTGCCGCGAGATTACCGACAGCTGACGTACCATGGCAAGTTCAGTGGTTACGTCTTCAAAGATCCCATCGGTCAAAAAGGAACTGTCTTCATTTTTATTCAGATTGTCGAAAGGCAAAATGGCAAGGCAGGGTTTGGTCTGAGAGGTGACTTCTGGACTTGTGGCCGCAGTGTCAACGCGGGCAGCGGGTTGACTGCCGGCATTTGTTTCGACCGTGAACACTTCAAAGTCTGAGGCAATGTTCTTTAGGGTTCGGGTTCCGGCTGCTTTGGTGATCGAAGCCAGCTGTGTGCTGACCTGCTCACTGACTGTACGGGAAACCAGAATTTGGCCGGGGTTGCATTGGCTTTCCAAGCGTGCTGCGATATTGACGCCATTGCCATATATATTGTCTTGTTCGACAATAACATCGCCGCTGTGGATTCCCACCCGCCATTCCAGCGCAATAAATGGATCTGCGTCAGGTGCGGTTTTATTGCGGTCATAGAGCGCGTTTTGAAAGTTTACGGCTGCGTTTACACAGTTTATCGGTCCAGCGAACTCGGCAAGAACCGAATCTCCTGCTGTGTGAAAAATCCGGCCACCCTGCTCGTGAATCACCGCGTCTATGATGTTTCGGCAGGTTTTTAGGCTGTCTAAAGTGCCTTCCTCATCTTCGCGCATATGTTTACTAAAGCCAACGCAATCGGTTGCCAGAATGCATGCAAACTTTCTTTTTATATCACTCATGACGATACCCAGATTGCCCATTTTCACGCAATTCTATTTAACAAATGGGCGCTGAGGAGCCTAGTTTTCATTCGACAGTGCCACGCTGTCTTTAGTATTCCCAAAAGACGCGTAGGGACACTGTGCTGACCATGCACTCACCGGCTGCGGTATACTTGAGACCGAGTAGATTGAGAGCACAATGTTTATTTATGGCAAAAGCTCAAGATCATCTTGGTAACTCAGAGACTATTTCTGGAGCTGAGGCTTCATCCCAAAAAGTTGCCTGATGAGATATGTAATGCGCTAGGATGGGGTGTTACTTTCTAAAACTGTCGAGACTGACAACCTCAGCGGCAGGGGCTTTTTCTTCTGGGCCTTCAGGCAGTTCCAGCTTTCCTAACAGGCTGTCGTCCGGTCCGACAGGTTCTTCTGTCTCATCGTTTTGGTTTTCAAACTTCAGCCCAAATTCAACGGATGGATCCACAAAAGTCTTTAACGCTCCGTAAGGAATGTAGAGCGGGGCAGGGGTGTCGCCGAAATTTAGCGTCACATAAAAGCCGTTGTCGGTCACATCCAACCCGTCATACCAATGTTGCATAACCACGGTCATTTCATTTGGGTACCGCTCTGCAAGCCAACCAGGGATCTCAACTTCTGGATGCTCTGTGTCGAAAGTGATGAAAAAATGGTGGTCCCCTGGCAGGCCATTGTCTTGGACACCATGCAACACCTGTTTGATCAGGTCGCGCATGGCCTGGTGCATCAGGTTGCCATAATCAATGCTCTCGCTCATTTTGATCCCATTTCAGTTTCTTTGGGATCATACGGCATTCGTTAAAAAACAAAAGCCCAGATGGTGCAAATTTTAGATCAAATTTATTATTCCGGTTGCAAATCCCAGCATTGCCATTCCGCATAAGGTGAGTTCCAATCCAGCTTTGAGACGCACTAATGCCCATGTGGCAACAGCGGTGAGTACAATGTTTAAAGGTACGAAACTTTCTATCGAAGGCGTTAAAATCTGCACCGGACCAAAGCTGTGTAAGTCGGTTTGGGTAAACCAAAGATGCATGGCAAACCACAGCGATAAACTGAAGATTACCCCGACGATTGCGGCTGTTACGCCCGATAATGCCGCCGTCAGCTTGGGTATGCGGCTAAGCTTGTCAAAATAGGGCCCAAAGGTAAAAACCCATAAAAAACATGGGATAAAAGTCATCCACAGCGCAATTCCGCCACCGGCGAGCGCAAGCCAGATACTGCCGGCTTGAAATCCAGCTTGCATGGCGACGAACTGGGTTACCAGTATGAGTGGCCCTGGTGTGGTTTCGGCCAATCCCAGCGCGTCGATCATCTGCGCTGTTGTCAGCCACTGAAAATCGGTGACAACGGTTTGGGTCATATAGGCCAAGACTGCATAGGCTCCGCCAAATGTCACAAGAGCCAAAGTGCTGAAAAATAATCCGATCTTGGTTAGAAAAACATGTCCTGACAGATAAAGCGCGAACAGCGGTCCCGCCCAGAGTCCGCCCCAGATCAGCACGGTGCGCAGGGTCTGTGGCGCGGAGACGGTCGCCTCCGCAGGCGTATCTGCGACCGAGGCAGCGTGGCCACCCTGTGCGGTAAAGACAAAACCGGCAAGCGCCGCTGCGGCGATGACGGTCGGAAACGGGATGTGTAGCAAGTAGATGCTCATAAAAGCCAATGCGGCGATGGCAATATCAAACCGGCTGCGCAAGGCTTTGCGGCTCAGCTTCAGCAGGGCTTGCGCCACGATCACTACCACAGCAGCTTTGACGCCCAGGAACGCCGATTGAACCAATGGCAGAGTGCCGAAATAGGCGTAGATCAAGGCCAAAGCGGTGATCACGCAAGCGCCGGGCAACACAAACAGGCCTCCTGCGATCACCCCGCCCGCAACCCCGCGCAATCGCCAGCCGCTAAAGGTCGCCATTTGCATCGCCTCGGGCCCCGGGAGTAACATGCAAAATGACAACGCGCTGAGAAACCGCTGTTCGCTGATCCAAGCGCGCTCGTCGACAAGCTCTTTATGCATCAGGGCGATTTGTGCTGCAGGGCCGCCAAACGATAGCATCCCAATTCTGCCAAACACCCGAATAAAGTCGGAAATAGAAACTGGGGTCATGCTCTGGCTCCTTTTACCTTGGCCAATCATGGGTTTCGTTAACCCCGTCTCGGGCCCATAGATATAACATATCATACAGGGTCAACCCTGCAGCCAGTTGAGTGTTGTCGTTGCGATACAGTTTTGACAACCCGATAGAGAGCGCCAGCAGCCCAGCGGCTTGTGGTATTGTCTCGATCTGGTTGGTATCGGCGGCCCGGATGACCCGCGCCATGCGGGTCAAGGCCGCGCTGTTCAGCTCAAAGCGATCTAGCATCACCTCAAAGGTGCAAAGTGGGCCTTCATGGGTGATCTCACCCTGTTCGATATCAAAGGAGATAGCGTCAAACTTATCGGCAACTGCCAAAACCTCTGACGGTGGTACAAACAGAATGTGCGCGTCGGGGTCGATAAACCTGCGCAGTAGCCAAGGGCAGGCGATACGGTCAATTTTGGGGCGGTGTCGTGTAACCCAAAGCCCCGCTTGCCGATGCTTTTCTGGCAGGGCTTGGAGGCTGACAAGAGGCAGGCCTTGTTCACGCCAAGCGCAAAATCCGCCGCTCAAGACTTCTGCCGGCATCCCTTGCGCGCGCAGAACAGCCGCTGCCCCATGGGAAACTTTATGGCCCTCTTGACACACGACGACTGTCTTGCCGATGGGTGTATCCTGTGGCTTTTCCTGTAGCGTGTTCAGAATCGAGTGATGTGAAACGCGCCGTGACGATGGGATCAGCGCCGTATCACGCGCGTAATCTTCTGCAAGGCGGGTGTTGATGATTTTAGGCGCATCAAAAGTGCCAATTCTTTTGAACAATTGAGCACAGGAAATTTCGCTGAATGATGTCACGGCTCATCCTTTCTGAAAAATGTCAGCGGATGCGTCGATTTGGCCTTGGCCTCACGGGGTGAACGCGCGCCCCATACTTAAGTACACTTTCACGAAGTGGGGATGGTCAAGGCTTTGATTTTGCCATTCAGCGTGCCTTATCTCAAAACGCAGGCTCTGCTTGGGTTTGTCTTATATGAGTAGGAAGCGTGAAACCGGGGGTGATCCTGGGACGCAAAGTTAAGAAGCCGGATATCCGTCTTTGCCATGCG
>ERZ802830.187-NODE-187-length-60683-cov-13.7006_pt1 | contig 60683 bp, 42 predicted proteins | sample MGYA00345654_ERZ802830 | MGnify/ENA primary metagenome ERZ802830 (study PRJEB30503, sample SAMEA104212375) | marine metagenome | biome: Westerlies Biome; feature: [SRF] surface water layer (ENVO:00010504) within the epipelagic zone...; material: water...
AGATGGTGCCAGAGCAGCGTGTACGAACCTGCTGTTACAAGGTCTGCAAGATGGTGCCAGAGCAGCGTGTACGGACATATCAGGTTTGCAAGATGGTGCCAGAGCAGCGTGTACGAACCTGCTGTTACAAGGTCTGCAAGATGGTACCGGAGCAGCATGTGCGAACGTACAAGGTTTGCAAGATGGTGCCGGAGCAGCGGGTGAAGACATGCACCTATCGGGTTTGCAAGATGGTTCGGGAACAGCGATGTCGTGAAGAGTGCTACAAAGTGTGCAAGACGGTTAAAGAGACACACACAAAGAAAGTGCCGTATTGTGTAACCCGACCTGTTCACTACACAAAAACTATTGATGTTTGTCGCATGGTTCCAAAGAAGGTTGCTTACACAGTGACGAAGTGTGTTCCAAAGACAGTTTGGCGCGAACTGCCATGCGAGCCATCATGTGGATATGAGGACTAAGCGTACCCAGCCAGTCCCGTCCAACTTTTTTCTGAAAACTTACTAAAACAAATGAGGCCCGGATCGCTTGATCTGGGCCTCAGCTTTTTTGGGCCTACCCCGACGTGTATGTTCACGTTATGATTCGGGCTCGATAGATGCTGACATCGCCCCCTTTGACCGACGGATAAGTTTGTCAGCACCAAAAGCATGGATCTGGTCTCGTTTTAATTCGGCGTGCTCCCGTGTTGTGGTAAGGACGACAACTTTGCCTTTTTGATCAACCTCTGTTGCCATTTTGATTCCTGTTGGCGAGGGATGGCCGAAGAGCTTTTGGAGCATTGAGACAACGTATTGATAGGTGTGATCATTGTCATTCCAAAGGACAACGTGGTATCGAGGTTGCCGTTTGTTAGCCTTCTTTTTTCGTAAAGATGGATCTGGCTGGACATCTGGAACGGTGGTGGTAACTACCTGATTCATTATGCGTATGGGCCATGCAAACAGTGTCGAGGTTCAAAATCTTTGTCTTTGAGTATAGAGTCTGCATGGATCAGACAACTGTCTGAACTTTTTGAGAGGAGAAATTTGTGCTCGATCGCCGTTTTGTTGCTGACAATATCGATCTTATTACAGAAAACTGTTGTCTTCGAGGTGCCTCTGTTGATGTAGCCAGGTTTGCAGAGTTAGACATTCTGCGTCGGCAGTTGCAGTTGGATATTGATCGTCTCAATCAGGAGGCTGGCCGAGTTAGTAAATCGATCGGGAAAGTAGATCCTGGTGAACGTGAGTCACTCAAGGCGGAGGGGCGTCGGCTTCGTGAAGAGTCATCTGTGCTCCAGTCGCGGCAGGCGGAGGTGCTTGAAGAATCGGATAGGATTCTACGAGCCATACCGAATCTGACACATTCAGATGCTCCTCACGGTGGCGAAGAAGATGCGATGGAGGTTCGGCGCGGCAGTTCGAATGTTCCAGCTTTTTCATTTACGCCCAAAGATCATGTTGAGATAGGTGAAAATCTGAAGCTCTTTGATTTTGAAGCGGGCAGTCGGGTCGCTGGGCATGGTTTTTATTTTCTTACCAATGATGGAGTTCTTCTCGAGCTTGCGTTACAGAAGTATGCAGTCGACTTGTTAATGCAAGAAGGCTTTACGGTCATGACAACCCCAGATGTTGCTCGCGATTCAATATTGGAGGGTACGGGGTTTATGCCTAGGGGTCCTGAAACCCAAATTTACTCGATCAGTAATAGTGATTTGTCACTCGTTGCAACCGCCGAGATTACCCTTGGGGGTGCAATGCACGAAAAAATATTTAATATCAATGAATTACCACTCAAACTCTGCGGAATCAGTCATTGTTTTCGGACAGAGGCCGGTGCTCATGGCAGGGCGACTCGAGGCCTCTATCGGGTTCACCAATTCACAAAGGTGGAAATGTTTGCTTTTACAGCACCCGATAAGAGTGATGAAATGCATCAACAACTGCTTGATCTCGAATGCAAAATTTTCGATGGTTTAGGCATACCATACCGAGTCGTCGACACAGCAACTGGTGACCTTGGTGGACCTGCTTACAGAAAATATGACCTGGAGGCTTGGATGCCTGGCCGCGGTGAAACTGGTGAGTGGGGCGAAGTGACAAGTACATCGAATTGCACCGATTATCAGGCTCGAAGGTTAGGCATACGGTTTCGTAACCCGAGCGAAAAGGGGACGCAATTTGTTCACACTTTAAATGGAACAGCAGTCGCAATCAGTCGGGCGATTGTTGCAATTTTAGAGAATTATCAACAGCCGGACGGATCTGTGAAAGTTCCTGACGCGTTAGTGTCGTGGATGGGAAAGAGTGTTCTAACGGCCTAATGCACCACGAGAAGAAGAAATTACCATTTAAGGCCGAAGCGGGCTCCATCAGACTGTCCGCCAATGCCACCCTTTAAGGCAACGTTGTTCTTCTTGCGAGGCTTCTCTGAAGACGCAGGAATATCCTCCTCGCTGGAAGAGTCTTCTTTGTGTGCGGATTCAGACTTGTTGAGAGCCTTAAGAGAGAGCGAAAGCCTCTGCTCAGCTGGATCGACAGATAGAACACGACATTCTATCTGCTCACCCTCTTGGACAACGTCAGCGACACTGCGAATGCGTCGAGTTGCCAGCTCAGAGACATGAATCAAACCTTCAATGCCCGGCTCCAGTTTCACGAAGGCACCGAAATCAGCGATTCGACTCACCGTGCCTCGAACGGTTGATCCAACTGAATATTTGGCATCTGCTCTGGTCCATGGGCTCTCGACAAGGTCACGAATTGAAAGGCCAATCTTTCCTGTGTCTCTGTCTACTTTCTTGATCATGGCATGAACGTGCTGTCCAATCTCAAGAAATTCCTTGGGGTCGCTCACTCTTTCCCATGCAAGTTGGCTCACGTGAACAAGACCTTCGACGCCATGGCCAATATCAACGAAGGCACCAAAGTCACGGATCGAACGTACGATGCCTTCAACTTTTTCACCAGGCTCCAACGTCTCAAGCATTTTTGATTTTGCGTCTGAAGCCTGTTTTTCAATAACTGCTCGACGAGACAAAACCAGGCGACGAGCGTGGGGAACAACTTCAGTGACAAGGCTTTCGAGCGTTTGGCCGATCATCTCTTCAGGGCTTTCAATTCGCCATGGGCTAATAAGACTGGTAGGCATGAACCCTCGGATTCCCGCGACGTTGCACTCGAGCCCGCCTTTGTTGACAGCAGTACATCGAGCTTCAACGATCATGCCAACTTCCAATTGGGACCAGTCTTCTACCGCAACCGCTCGGTTTGCAGGAGCAACCTCATAGAGACCGTCCTCTTCATTGTGTCCCCCTACTGACAGTTCTAAGGTCTGCCCCACTTCAGGCAATTCACCACTCTCTTCAAACAGACCAGCAAGTTGAAGAGCACCTTGTCGTTGGTTCCCCAAATCGATGAAGGCTGTCTCCGGACCAATTGAGATGACGGTTCCTTCAACCTTTGCACCTGGCTGAATTGGTTGATCAACGAGACTCGTTTGTTCAAGCAAGGACTCAACTTCAAGCCCGGCAAGGGCTGCTTCAAAATCTTCCTCAAGATCTTCGTCAAGGTCTTGTCTCAGATTGGGGATACTTACTCGCTTCTGAGGAGGTACAGAATCAGCGAAAGCAGAGGCCTTTCCGCTCCGGTCTGATCGACCACGGTGACGCTCTTTTGTTTTTTTCGGTCGAGTGTTCTTCTCGTCTTCCTCTGTTGAGGAAGATGGGGCACTTGGTTCTGATGATGTGTCAGTGGAAGCTGAAGAAGTTTTGGACGTGATATACGTGTAGCGTGAAGTCGTCTCTGTTTGTGCGGAATCGGCTCGCTGTGTGCCTATTGCAATTCGTCGCTTGGGACGATCACCATCAGGAGTGGATTGTTGGGGACTTTCATGTTCCTGAACTGGTGGTGTACCACCATCAACAGCCTCAGATGGCGAATCGCCATCACGCGGATAGGACTCTGCGGACTCAGTTTTGCTGCCGGCTGTGTCGTCCATCAAAAGAACCTTAATGAAAAATGCGGGAAACAGGACTTGAACCTGCACGGTATTACTACCACTAGGCCCTCAACCTAGCGCGTCTGCCAATTCCGCCATTCCCGCGGAGAGTGAGTCAGTGTGGCTGCTGGCCTGTGCTTTTCACCAGATCCACCACTTCTATTATTGTGGGCCCCTTTGCTCCTCAGTCAAGCGATCCACTGTTTGTGAGTGGCCGGTTGTTACTGGGATGGCTTGTACCGGCTGCACGAGTTGCTGAATCCGCCCGACTGCGACAAGAACAGCGAATAACGAAACACTCCACACAACATCACCCACCGGCATCCACCGATAGAATGGGAGAGCAGCGACATAACAGGTTGTGAGGCCAGCTAAAGTATGCGGGTAGAGTTCAGATAGTGCCCACGTAGCAAAGTTCGACGTTATAAAAAAGATGAGAGAGGAGGCGAGACTTCCTCCTACGACTGCGATCCACCCTTGTCGTTTCACGAGGCTGCCAAATAGCACCGGGCAAGCAAAAGAACCATATACGACAAGGGTCATAATCGTAGAACCATAGCCGGGCAGTACCATGTTGCTAATAACAAGTGCTACAATTGGCACGGCTGCAGCGGCGAGTGAAATTCCAAAAAGAGAGCCTGCGGCAAGTCCAATCGCCGCCAATGGAGTAACGTTATAGGCGGGTTGCCACAGCCTGCCGCACACTCCAACTGCAACGAGGGCAAGCCATAATGCAATTTTTGCACGCGAACTGAAGTTAAGTGAACCACCTAGTTTTGAAGCCATCACACTGCTCGGTATATAAGAGATAGAAATAAGGAACCAAAATTTCCTACGAATATCATAATGCGGGGCTTTTTAAAGGCCCAGCGGTCTCTAAAACTCTCGGTACACTAGCGGTTTTTGTCAATCGAGCAAGTGAATGTGGTAAGCCCGGAGCTCTGCTACAGGAAGTACCACGACAGGAACACCGACTATGCCGGAACCAATAACAACCCTCAGCACCCTCGTCATTGAGAAATTATCAGGGGGGATTACTGCTATTGGCATCAATGTGCCGGGCCACTCGCAGAATGTGATGAATCAGGATTTTATGGAAGAACTTGAGCAAGTTCTTACCTTTCTTCAGCAAAATCCACCTCGTGGTCTTCTGGTAGAGTCTCTTCGAGATGACTCATTTCTTGCCGGTGCTGATATTGGTCAGATTGATACAGTTTGGTCACTGCCATCTGCTCGCGTGAAAGAGTTGTGTGACAACGGCAGAAGCCTCCTCGATATGTTTGCTGCATCGCCATGGCCAAGCGTTGCAGTAATAGACGGCGTTTGCGTCGGGGGAGGTCTTGAGCTTGCACTGGCATGTGATCTACGCGTAGCTACCGAGAATCCAAAGACAATCCTTGGAATGCCCGAAGTCAAGCTTGGGCTATTGCCAGGGTGGGGTGGCACTGTTCGCTTGCCCCGACTGATCGGAACAGGCCCAGCAATCGAACTGATAGCCTCGGGTGATGTGATCACCGGCTCTCAGGCCAAGACTCTTGGCTTAGTTGATGCCTGTGTGCCAGTTCACTCAGCACGAGAATCAGCATGTGCATTCATTGAGCAAACAATTGCTACTGAAGATTATTGCAAGCGTCGAGCGGAGTTACAGTTACCGCAAGTACTTGATAAGCCAGAAAGTGACTTTTTGTTGGCGACAACTGGTGCCGTCATTGTGTCTCGTACCAAAGGGAATTATCCAGCACCCATGGTTGCGTTCGACACAATTATGCAGAGCGCTACAAAGTCAATGAAAGAAGCAGCGGCTCTTGAAAGCAAAGCCTTCGCTGACTTGTCGCAGACGTCAGTTGCAAAACAGCTTGTTCGTGTATATCGGCTTGGTGAACGAAACCGCAGAGACTGTGGTCTTGGTGAGTCAGCACAATTAACTTCGAATGAGTCGGTGCATGTGAACGAGGTACAAAAGCCATCAATTGTCGGCGCAGGCATCATGGGTGCTGGCATTACAGCGCGTCATGTACGCTCAGGGTTCATTACGAAGCTTGTTGACATCGATGCCAGAACCCTTGAGCAAAGTATTCCCGCCATTCTTGAGGAAGCCGCCTGGGACCGTTATCACCAGAAGACAAATCAGGAGAGAGTGAACGAGTTGACAGGTCGTCTCATGTCCTCAACACAGCTTTCATCGATCGCGGACACGGAGATTGTAATAGAAAGCGTGATTGAAAGGACCGACTTAAAACGACAGGTGCTTGCAGATATTGAAGCCACAGTTTCTCCGAGCACTATTATTTGCACGAATACATCAACGAATCCTATTGCAACACTTGCCGACGTATTTTCTGATCCAACACGTTTCTGTGGAATGCATTTCTTTAACCCTGTCAGGCAGATGTCTTTGGTTGAAGTCATTTGTGGTCCAGATACCAGTGACTCAACAGTTGCTTCAGTCGTTCTGCACGCAAAACGACTGAAGAAAGTACCAGTTGTTGTTCAAGACAGCCCCGGATTTCTTGTCAATCGAGTTCTGACACCATACCTGCATGAATCAGTTGAATTGTTACGGGAAGGAGTGGATCCGTCACGAATTGACAAAGTCTCTCGACGATTTGGTATGCCCCTTGGGCCACTCGAACTCTATGACATGGTTGGCCTTGATACGGCATTCTACGCTGGACTGGTCATGGCCAATGCTATCGGCGATCGTATTGAAGCCTCGCCTGTCATACCAGCACTTGTCAAAGCTGGTTGGTTAGGCCGCAAAACAGGAACAGGATTTTACTCATACAAGAGCACTGGTCATGATGCAAAAATTGAAAGTATCAATGAGAAACTGGGTGACTTAATCGATCCATATCGTTTGGCAGAACAGCAGATGACTGATGAGCAAATTTGTGATCGATTGTTTTTGCCGATGTTACTCGAAGCACTCCTTGTGCTCGATGAGGGTATCGTGAGGGATGGATGTGATGTCGACCTCGCTGTTATTCATGCGCTTGGATTTCCTGCGTTTCGTGGCGGAGTGCTTGCATGGGGTGATTCTCTTGGTGCAGCTGAAGTTGTTCATCGGCTTGATCAATTCAGTTACCTGGGGCCGCGAATGACACCACCGGCAAGACTCCTTGCTCATGCTGAATCAGGTCGCCCTTTTGCACTGGTGGAAGAACGCGGAAATCTTCTACCAAAAACTACTTAAGGGTGAAAAATGACGCGATTGTCTCGCTCCCCGGAAACTACCCCGGTTGTTGTGTCCTGCTGTCGAACGGCAATCGGTCGGTCTGATGCACACCACGGTGTTTTCCGAAAGGTCCGTGGTGATGAACTGGCTGCTTTGGTTGTATCCGAAGCGGTGGCAAGAGGAAGAGTTCCACCAGAATGTATTGAGGATGTTCTTGTCGGCGTGACCCAGCAACGGGCAGAACTTGGTGGCAATGTAGCCCGTACGATAGCCATGCTAGCGGGAGTGCCTTTCAGTGCAGCGGCATGCACAACCAATCGTCTGTGTGGTTCATCGCTACAAGGGATGTCACAGGCATGTCACTCAATCATGGCCGGTGCAGAAGACGTTCATGTTGTTGCAGGTGTTGAGCACATGCAACATCTCCCAATGAATTCTGAAATTGATTTTCACCCCCAAGCTTTTTCAAAGTCGAGTCGTGCAGTCCTGTCAATGGGTCTGACGGCTGAGTACCTCGCCTCTAGTCGTGGTATTAGTCGCAAAGCGCAAGAAGAATATGCACTTGAAAGTCATCGTCGAGCAACACAAGCAGCAGACACTGGATTTTTTAAGAGTGAGATTGTCGAGTGTCAGGGCCTGAATGCCAACGGAGTGCTTACGTTCATCGATCGTGACCAATCGATTCGTTCTGATGCAAACCTTGCAGCAATGAAACAACTCAAGCCAGTATTTTTACCCAAGATAGGGAGTATCACTGCTGCTACAAGTGCTCCGATGAGTGACGGAGCAGCTGCAATGGTTGTAATGTCCGAAGCAACAGCACGACGTCATCAGATCATTCCGATGGTGCGTGTGCTAAGCACAGCGGTTATTGGAGTGTCGCCAGCCTTGATGGGTATGGGGCCGGTGTATGCGACTCGCAAATTACTCCATCGTTCGGGAATTCATTTACGAGATATTGGGCTCTTTGAAATAAATGAAGCTTTTGCAGCCCAGGCGATGGCATGCGTTGAAGAATTAAAGCTTGATCATGACAGGGTTAATGTTTGTGGCGGTAGTTTGGCTATTGGACATCCCCTCGGAGCAAGCGGTGCCCGTATTTCCACAACACTTATTCACGCAATGCGAGATCGACAGGTTCATCTTGGCTTGGCTACGATGTGTATTGGGCTTGGGCAGGGAATCGCAGTAGTTTTTGAATTGATAGAATGATTCTATCGGTTTCGTGGTGTGCTGGTAGAACAAATGGTTCTATGTAGCTCTTTCCTGAGGAACAAGGCGCCGCAGTATCCTGCGAAAGGTTTTTACTAAGATTGCTGTATGGAAAAAACTTTGCATCATGCAGTCGAAGCTACGCCAGACAGCATGACTAATGGACAGATGCCGTCATCATTAGCTCAACTTCTGCTTGATCGTTGTCATACGAGTTTTGATCGTCCTGCAATAATGGATGCGATTGCCGGTGAGACGCTTGATTGGGGACAAGTGCTGCAACAATCACTTCGTGTTGCTGAACGAATTGAGTCTGCTGGTCTGAGGCCAGGTGATCGAGTGCTTCATATTGGTCCGCATACCGCCGCATGGCCGATAGTAGACTTTGCCTGCTTACTCAGTGGTGTTGTGCATGTAGCCCTTCATGCAGAGGAAAGTCAGTCAGAACAAAATCGTCATCTACAATTATTTCAGCCGTGCGGATTAATTTTTTCAGGGGGAATTTCTCACCGAAGCGTAAGCCAAAGTGGGTTGCCTCTTCTTGAGGTGCAAGCAGACTGGCGTACGAACCATGTGGCGTGCGCAACTGTCCACAGTTGCATTGCTGAACGAGTCAGGAAATGTGACCCTGATGGGCCAGCCACGGTGCTTATTTCTTCAGGCACAACAGGTCGCCCAAAAGGCTTTGTGCACAGTCAACGATCATTGGTGATGAATGCAGTTGCATCTGCAGCGGAGTTCTTGGAAGAACCCGACGATGTTCGGCTTTCTTGGTTGCCTCAAAGCCACGCGTTGGCACGAGTTGGGGATCTTTATACGACACTTGTCCGAGGAGGCGCGCTGAATATTGTTCGTGATCGCCGCAAGATTCTTGAGGCATGTAAACAAATACCCCCAGCGGCAATTCTTGGAGTTCCAATTTTTTACGACAGATTAGCACGAGCTGCTCAGCAAGGAAGTATTACAAGCCTTGTAGATGCATTAGGAGGACGGGTGCGCGTTTGTGTTTCAGGTGGTGCTCCACTTCGGCGATGGACTACTCGTGTCTTTCAGCAACATGGTGTACCCCTAGTTGAAGGGTACGGCTTGGCTGAAGCGGGTCCGGTTGTTGCTGTGTCCAATCCGCGATCTGAGCAAACCGGTGCCGTCGGACATGCATTACAAGGTATAGAGATCGCGATCTCCGATGCAAGTGTACGTTCAGGTGAGGTTTTAGTGCGGACTCCATGTCGTGCGCTGGCTGTAATAGACCCATCTCAAGGTCCAAAAGAGTCTCCAATTGATAGAACAGCGTGGTTGGAAACTGGTGATAAAGGCTTCCTTGATAATGATGGCCAGTTAAGAATTACCGGACGAATTGATGATGTGCTGACACTTGCCAACGGTACGAAGTTGTTGCCGGCTGATGTGGAGTCAGTGTTGCTTGAAGAACCGGCTGTCGCGCAAGTCTGTGTTGCAGGTGAAGGGCTTCCGTGGCCAGTGGCATTCATAGTACCTGAGCCAGTGACAGTACGAACTCTTCTTAAGCGATTTCGTTGTAGAGTATGGAGTCGTAAACAGGCTCTCTCTCACCCCAAAATACTTCGTTGGTTTTCGCATAGACTGGCTGAGCAGCAAAAAGGTTTACCTCGTCGAATATGTGTCAGACGGTTCCTACTTGTTGATCATCCATTCGACATGGCACATGGGGAAGCGACAGAGTCTTTTAAGATAAAACGTCATAGTATTGCAAAGCATTTTGCCTTATATATCCGCTCTTTTGAGCCACAAGCAGGCGGTACGAAAGCAAGCCTTCTACCTGGAGTCGGCACAATGAACGATACAAACCATCCGTCTGCTGAAAAAACAGAATCAGTTACGTTGCCCCAAAGTTCCTCTCAAACCAATTGTCTCACTTCAGCATTTTGGGGAGCAACAGATTCTTCTGTCGATGGAAGCGGATTTGCCCATGCTGCGGAGCAGATGGCGGTGGGAATGTCCGGCGAAATTTCTACCATTGTAGAGAGTGCCAAAGACGCTATCGAGAACCTTCGTACGAATGACGAACTCTATGAAAAGGTAGAAGGTCCGACATTACCCGCAGCTCCTTTAGCTGATGCGCCAATGCCGCCAATGGGCAAGCTTTCAGGGTCTGCAGAGCGCGCGATTAGTAAAACAGGTTTGTGGGGTTTGTTTGTACCGCAGAGATACGGCGGGTCAGGTTGTAGCTATATAGAGCTCATGCAAGCGATTACACATCTTGCTTGTGTCAATCCTACGGTCTCTGGATTGCTGTCAGTCCACTCAACAATTGGTGCTGTGTCAGCACTCACAACATTCGGTTCCGATGACCAACGCCAACACTGGTTGCCGCGATTGGCTGAAGGAAACCCAATGTCTGTTTTTGCTGCGACCGAGCCCGATGCGGGCTGTGACCTTCATAGGGTTGCATCACAACTTGAATATGACGGGAAAGAGTTTCGGCTAACTGGGACGAAGATGTTTATTACTGGTGCAACGTATGGTCGCTTGGTCAAACTCCTGGCAATTTCTGAAGGCAAGCCTGTTATTGTTCTTGTCAAGCTTCCTGATTCGGATACGCCACATTTCACATTGCAGAGCTATGGTCTTCATCCACTCAAGCACGCCCACAATAATGCTCTGAAATTTGAGCGGTTTCCAGTAGATTCTTCTTGTGTGTTGCGTCCTGGCAAATCTTTAGATGGTCAAGAAAGCGATGGCATGTCAATTGTGTGGCATGGCCTCAATCGTGGGCGTGTGGCACTTGCTGCACAAGCAGCCGGAACAATCAGCCTGTTGTTGAATCAGGCAGCTGTGTTTTCGGGCAAGCGACATACCTGGGGACAGCCAATTCAGAAGAGAGAGCTTGTGCTGGGTCGTCTCGGAAGAATGGCATCTGCGAGACTCGTCTGTGAGGCTTTGTCTGGGTGGTCATCATCGGTTATTGATGGTGGTGGATCAGGAGAACTTGAAGCCATTCTTACCAAGGTTGTAGCAGGTCGCTGCCTGCGTCAGGTCGCGGTTGATGCCCTCGGAATTCATGGAGGCCGGGCCTTTCTCGTCGGTCACCCACTTGGAGATTCATTTCATGATCATTTTGCCGCAGGGATCTATGAAGGCGAAAGCGACTTACTTGGATTGGCACTGTTTAAGGGTATTGCAAAGCATCATCCGCTTGCGTTGAATAAAAATTTTCTGGAATGGATGCGATGGAGATGTTCACGGAGTCTAAATTACTTTTCAGCCAAGGAAGATTCCGTCCTTTTAGACGGTGAACTTCGTGACTTGGCGATTCAAGCTCGTCGTGGTCTTATTACCATGAGTCTTCAGGCCGATCGGCTTTTGAGAAGACATGGTAGAACGCTTGCTGAACAGCAGCTGATACTTGCAAATCTTTCCAATCAGATTCAAGGTTTTATTTCGTGTCTTGCTGTTATTCACTTTGCAGACAGGAGGGCTGATAGTGCTTCAGTTCATGCTGCGGTATGTTGGTGTCGTCCTGTGATTATGAAATTCCTCGGGAAACCGCTCGGGTCCCGTGATTACAAAAGACTTGCAGAACTTGGTCGCTTTTCCCTCGGAAGTCATTCCGACTAGGGGTAACTTGTTGTAATCACTGGCCACCACGAACAAAGATACCAGGCTCTGGGCGTGGTCCATTCGACAAGCATTTCTAAGCTGTTGTATGAGCGTGCTTGAGAAGCTCCACCAAGAATCTCATCGAAGAGTCCTTGTGGTTTTTTATATTGAATAACTCGTACTGAGTCTTCTTGAAGATCAGCTAGGACGACTGCTCTGGCGATCGCATCTTCAAGAAATCCAATCTTGTCAATGAGGCCAAATGTGATTGCCTGATTCGCTGTAAAGACCTGCCCGGTAGTAACATCCTCAATAGTTTTGTCATCAAGTTTTGGGCGACCTTTGCGGACGATATCCTTAAAACGAATAAACATTTCATCAACAAGATTTTGAACGACCCCTCGTTCTTTCTTGGCAAGTTCTGGCGAGCGGTCTTTAGTAACACTTAGCATCTCTTTGAGAGGACCGCTAGTAATTGAGTCATCCGTGACATCAAATCGCTTGAGCAGCTGAGAGAAGTCAAAATGCGGAACTATGACGCCAATTGATCCAGTGATTGTGGAGGGCTCAGCAAAAATTGTGTCATCTTGACCACCATTAGCCATTGCGACGTAGTACCCTCCACTGGCTGCAATACTACCCATACTTACTACGACAGGAAGATTTCGTTCAGCGGCCAGTTTGTTTAGGCGGTAATACAGTTCATCACTGCCGCTGACTGTTCCACCCGGTGAATCAACACGTAACACTATTGCGCGTACAGCCTCATCCGCCTTCACTTGATCTAATTGATGTCTGGCAAACCCATCGCCTCCCATAATGGCACCGCGAATCTCAATAATGGCGATTTTATTCGAAGCCAACTCAGACAATGAATGGTACTGCTCAATAACCTTTGGGTTTGTTTGAAAATATTCAGCGTTTGCTCCTAGGGCGACTACCGCGACGACAACAGAAATTCCAGTGATAATCCATGCCAATCGTCCCCTCCATCGGTCCCAACTACGTGGCTGTGCAAGGGCAGCATTCGAGGATTCCGTAGTGACGTTGTCGGACATAATTATCTCCCTAGGGGCAAGGATTTTATCTTTCTAGTTAAGAAAGCAGCCGGCAAATGGTTGGTTTTGCCTTTTCGTGCCAAAGTGCAACACGAACCGAACGTTTCTTGTTACAGTTCGACGTTGCCAGTTTCTAGTAATTATCGCTACCTTAACATCCTTGCGAATACTGTGTTCGGATTTGTTTTTTGTGGCCCCTTCCAGGAGTAATTCACCTTGTTTGTCTGTGTCAGTACTGAATGTTTTCCCAACTTGCCGCTTGATCAGGCGATGGAACGTCTCGCAGAACTCGAGTTTACGGCAGTTGAAATTGACATACACGAAGGTGGTACGCATCTTCAGCCTGAGGATGTACTTAAGAACGGAGATGCTGCGATCGCCGCTTGTAGTGACCTTCAGCGGCTTCGCCCTGTTGCACTGTCCTTTGCAGCACCAGAAGACGTGAAGCTGTACGATAAATTTGATGCCTGTTGCCGACTGGCAAAGACGCTCGACATTGTCACACTCGTGGTTGAAGCGTCCGAGCTGGGCACTCCATTCAACGGTGAGATTGAGCGTTTGAGAAAGTTTGTTGCTATAGCCGCTTCGTATGGAATGGTTGTTGGCGTCAAGACAGCCTCTGATCGAATGACACAGGATGCTGAAACGACGGCGTCGCTGTGTCGAAATGTACCTGGTTTGGGTGTGACGCTTGACCCCAGTTACTCAATATATGGACATAAAAAGCCTACCTCGTGGGACTCAATTCTGCCGAATGTTTGTCATGTTCATTTGCGAGATTCACGCGCAGATGAATTTCAGGTACAGATTGGCAAGGGCACGATTGAATACGGAAGAATTGCTACTCAACTCAGTCGCGTTGGATACGACCGTGCATTGGGTATCCATCTACCTCCGCTTGAAGGCGTAGATCAAGTGGGTGAACTTCGAAAGATGAGGCTGCTGCTGGAAACGCTCGTCTAACCCTGTTGCTTAGACTGAGCAATTGCATCAGCACTCGAAAGAGACGGCTTTGAATACTCTTCCTAACGCAGGAGACTGCCCGTTGATTCAACGCGAGTAGCCATTTCTGCATACGCCTGTGACTTTTCAGTGTCGCCTTGCTCTGCATACATCGTTGCCAGGTTTCCGTAGGCCACAGACAATGATTGTTCTTCAAGCTTTTGCCGATCGACTGCCTCAACCATGAAGTCCACTCCTGTGCGGCTTAAGTCGATTGCATCGTCGCGTCTTTCAACTTGCCAGTAAGAGATCGCCATGCTGATGAAGGACTCACCAACGCGTCCCAATTCATTGTCTTGGACAACCTGTTCGTTTTGATTCCACAATGGAATTGTTTTGTCAAACCACGTTACGGCAGTAGCATGATCACTATTGCGGAGGCTATGCATAATACCGATTTGGAACATCAGGTCACCAAGGTCCCGTCGTTCGGCGGCTGTTAATTCCCGGTGTTCAGCACCGCGTTCAAGATACGCAACAGTAAGCGTGGCATTGTCGAGCATGTCCTCTGCATCACCTCGTTTTCGAGCTGCCTCAAGGGCATCATTGAGCCCACACCCAACCTGCCAATCTATTTGTCTTCTTCTCCAAGGATCGGTGACCGAGTCATTCATCTGCTCTCTGATTGCAAGAAGCCGTTTCACCCAAGGCACAGCTTCAATGGCGTTGGCTGAGCCAGCAGCAACAGCCAGAACACCGCATGTCAAATCAAGTTCGAGACGGTCTCTGCTTGGGTCTTTTGTATCAATTTTTTCAACAATGTTATTTGCTCTGCTGATCCATTTTGGGATCACGCGATTCTTTTGCTGCCATGTGCCTTGAGCAATTGCCTGAGCAGTGCCAAGGTGTGCATCAAGAAGAACCTGCTGTGCGACAGAACGAACATTCTCGGATCGACTCGCTGCAAGAGGAGTCGCTTTGCGAATGGCTTCGGTAAATAAATCGACAGTTTGTTCATAATCTGGCGTAGCTTTATCGAGCTCGATTCGTCCTCGTAGCCGTCCTGCCTGTGATGCCAGAAGAGACGAAACGTTTGGTCGCTCGATGAGTTCATCGATGGCAACTTGGGCGTCTTCTGGACGATCAAGTTTGAGTAGAACTTCGGCTCTCTTGAGGCCGGTCCAGGCATCTCCAGGCCCAAGTTCTTCTGCCTTCTCAGCCAATTGAAGAGCCGTCTGCCAGCGGCCTTCATCGCACATGAGTGCCAGTAACAGACGGTGGGCTCGTAAATGAGTTGAATCAATCTCAATCGCATATTCCAAGTCTGCAACAGCGTAGGCTGCAGATGACTTCATCTCGCCCTCCGCACGCAGAACAAACGAATCGGGATCGAGCGACTCGAGGAGCACCGCTGTTGCTGAATACGTTCCTGTTTCGAGGCTGAACATGACGCCTCGTTCTGGAAAAACCTGTCCGATGGCTGAGCCGTCATCATCAAGAATTGCTACGGTCCTGAGATCAGCAATTTCAAGTTGTTTTGCAAGTTCAGAGGAAGGTACAGGCTTTGCTAACTTGATTTGGATCGCCGTTACAATTCCATCTCGAAACGTGACAGCAACTCGTTCGAACGGCTCAATTTCCCAAAAGAAACACTCGGTCCCATCATCACGAGGAATTGCCTGTCCGGGACCCCATTCACTATCGATATCAGCGCGAGTCGTTTTGCCGGGATACGCTCCACGAAAGCTGGCTGGGTCTATTGCGAGGGTAGGTGTTTCATCAGGAGCCTCTGCAATAGGTGCGCTCAATGGTGCTGTCGGAGTGGGTTCATCAGGAGTAGATGCAATGGGTTTCGGTTTATTCGCTGAGTTACCCGTAGTTTCGATCGCTGATGTTTCATTTACATTTGACGGTGTCTGAAGGAGACTCTTTGCAGCTGCAAGCGGTCGTTGCCAGGTTGGCGTGTCTGCAGATTCACCTTTTTTGAGAACACTTGTTTCTGGTCCAAGAGAAGATGCCGTATCTTTCTGTGTGATCTTTTCCGGGCTGGGTGAGCTTTTCTTTTCATTTGGATTTGGAAGAAGATCATTCCAGGCAGTTTTTATGACTTCCGGGTCAAAGAGTCGAGCAGCACGTTCTGATAAGGTTGGCTTGCTCTGGGTTGCCGTCGTTGGTTTGGTAATGCTCGACTGTGCCGTTTTTGATGAGTTACTTGTTGATTTAATGTATGAATCAGAAGATGACTGACTTCTGGCTGCTGGCTGAACAACAGGGATAATCGCCTCCTCGGGAGCGGACTCAGTTATCTGCGTTTCAGATGATTGGCCGATTGATTCTACCCATGACGGTAATTGCATCGACGAACCAGATTTTTGTTCTGCGGCTTCGGAATAACAAGCAGCAGTTACACAAGTGATGAAAAAAGCCGTTGAAATAAGGTGCGGGCTGAAACGTTGCATCACAATCACGATTTGAAGCCTCCGAAGTCACGTCGGCAAACACTACAAGAATGCCACTGTCACAAAAGATGCTCGGACACTAGAAGTCCCAGGAAACTGAGTCCAGACCAAAAACAAGTTGAAACGTGTTAGGTGCCTCATTAAGGCTTCATTCGATAGACTGGGAAAGATAGGGCATTGTGGTCATTCCCCAATTCAACGAGAAGAGGCTACAGTAAACAGCAAGGTCTGATGAATCACACTGTTTTGTCGATGTTAAATGAATGGTTAATCAATCAAAAAACGAGCAACACATTGTTATCGTCGGTGGAGGGCTAGCAGGTCTCTCCGCAGCGGAATGGCTTCTCCGGCAAGAAGTCCCCCCGAAAATAACCATTATTGAATCGACAGGCCGACTAGGAGGTGTGATTGAAACAGTGAGCCAAGGGGAATGGCTCATGGAACGTTCGGCGGATAGTTTTCTTTCGGTACGTCCCGAAGGAATTGAGTTAGTTAAGCGTCTCGGGATTACTGAGGATCTTATCAGCATAAATCCTGAAGCCAGAAGAGCACTTATATGGAGCTCACAAAAAGGTGGTGGTAGCGGTGCTCTTCTTCCCGTACCCACAGGATTCAGACTGCTTGCTCCGGGACGAATCATTCCGTTTTTACGATCCAATATTCTTTCTTGCTTTGGTCGTTTGCGGGTTGCTTGGGAACGGTTCATTCCTCAGCGAACGCATCACGATGTTGATGAAAGTCTTGAGTCTTTTGCCGTTCGAAGGCTTGGGCAAGAAGCATTCGATAAATTAGTTCAACCACTGGTTTCTGGTATCTGGACGGCTGATCCGAGCAGACTCAGTATGGCGGCAGCCTGCCCGGAATTCCTCAAAATGGAACAGGACTGGGGAAGTCTTACGAAAGGTGAAAAAAAGAGAGTTGCGCAGGCAAATGGTTCGTGTGATGCGAGTGGGGCCCGTTACGGACAATTTGTATCTTTTAAACACGGCATGCAGACACTGATTGATGCACTGGAGTCTCGGCTTCGGAGTGCTGGTGTTCTGGTGGTTCAGGATCAAGTGAGATCTCTGCAACGTGATGGTAGCCAATGGCAAGTTTTCCTTGGGAATCAAGCCATTCGAGCCGATGGAGTTGTGCTGGGAGTACCAGCCTCAACAGCTGCGACGATAGTTTCGACGGTGTCTCCAAATTTATCAGCTGAATTGAAGATGATTGAATTTGCAGGCGCTGCCGTTGTCTCACTTGGATTTGACCAGCAAGACGTCTCTCATTCTTTGCGAGCCGCCGGTATGATTATTCCAAAGGTTGCAGGAAAACGGATTCTGGCCGCTAGTTTCTCGAGTAGCAAATTTCCTGGTAGAGCACCGCCTGACGCGGTGCTCATTCGGACATTTATAGGGGGAGCGCTTGATATGGGAATTGCGTCGCTCGCTGATGAAGAAGTCGTTAAAGAAGTTCTTATTGATCTTCGGACGACAATCGGTCTGCACGGCAACCCATCGATTGTTCAAGTAGATAGATGGCACAGATCCATGCCGCAGTACAACATCGGACATGTTGAAAGAATGAAAAAGATCAGACAAGCTGAAGCACAACTGCAGTCGTTTGGATTAGCAGGTAGTGCGTATGAAGGCGTAGGGATTCCTCAGGTCATCCAGTCGGGACAAATGGCTGCAGCCAACGCAATAAAAGACCAAGCTATGTCGGAATAAATAAAAGCTTGTCTGGACTGAATGTTATGTGCTTTCAGCCGCATCTGAGTCATCATTGGCTTTTTTCTTCTTTTTCATCGAGATCTTCTGAACACGGACTTTTGGGAGACCGAGTGGGCTCTGACCCTCTTCCCACTTTTCCAGTTCTTTGAGCTTCGTGATTCGCTCTGCTCGGCTCAATACTCCTCGGTTACCACCACCACCTTTTCGGACTCGGAGGCTTTTATTCATTGTCATGGTGGAGATTCCTCAGCGATTGAAATTATATTTTTGGTGGACGTGCTCGAATGAATTCAACTCGTGAATAAACCAAAACGTTAGTGTAAATCACGTCTTGGGTCCTTCAAGCCCCAATCTCTACTTCAAACGTGCAATTTTCCGCAGAAAAGCGTCCATTGTGTCATGCCGGTCATCGGGTTCAGCCCTGAGACAGTCCATTATGGCCTCGGCTAAGCGGTCTGGGATTTCATTGTTCAGTTCTCGAATATCTGGGGCTGGTGTGTCGTGAGCCAAAGCCGCACGAGCGTCTCCGCCAGGCCACGGTAGTTTGCCACTACAAATTTCATAAGCAGTGACTCCAAACGAAAAGATATCGAGTCGGTGGTCTGATTGCCGCCGTCGAATAACTTCCGGAGCCATGTAGTTCGGTGTCCCCGTTCGGTTTCCGGGTCGGAGGAACGCCGGCTTATCTGGGACAGAAAGACCAAAATCAAAAAGTGTAATTGTGCCCTCAGAGCTCATCATCAGATTTCTTGGGCAGATATCACGATGAACAAAACCAGCTTCATGTACTACTGCGACACCTTGTGCTGTTTGTCGAATCATATCGATTCGATTATCGAGTGAAAGTGGCTCGCCCCGCTTCAAACGAAAGTGAATGAGGGTGCCGTCCAGAAAGTCTTGGACAATGAACTGACCGCCGTCGTGCGTTTTTCCATGCTCATGGGTATTGACGACATGGTCACCGGCAATAAGTTGGCCAATTTCACCTTCGGTTGGTTTGTTTAATCCTTTAAACCGAGCTTCTATTGGAGCCACCTTGTCCATGTTTGGAAGCTTCAGCCCTACGGTGTCACCAGACTCTCTGTCGCGTGCCTTGTAGAATCGGGACATAGTCCCTGCAATGCCTTCACCAATCGGTTCGAATCGCTGCCACACATGAACTTTGGAAGTCCCTCCAAAATTTAGTAATGGGCCGAGTAGGCTGCGGATGTTCATAAGCGATGAAGCTGCTGAAAAATTAAATATGTGGTCAGTCACTTTTTAGTGATGACATTTCTGCATGCGCTTTGGCTAGCTCTGCTTCAAGTCGTGGAATTTCTGCCGGATCGTCAGGCTGTTCTTTTTCGGCAGCTAGGAGTCGTTGGAGTTTTGTGATTTTCTGCTGAAGAACATCGAGTCGTTTTTTTGTTTTCTTGTCCATGAAATTAGCCTGACTGGGAAAGTCAACAAATTATTTATTTAACCCCGTTGCTTCGGTTGATTCATCAGGGACGTCTGTAGTGACCTGCTCACGGAAGGCAGATCCTGCTTCTGGACCTTGGTAACGATCTGGCTCAGCGGCATCGTTTGGAACTGACTCAGCACTAAGTGCTACACCAAGCTCCGAACCAGAGGATTGATTTGGGCCTGTGTGCAGGTTTCGAAGCCATCCGGACAGCATGATGATGGCAACGGCAAGCCCAAGAGTTACCCCAAGCCAGCGAGCACGGTCGCTTCGTATCCAAGCCGTACCAGATCCTCGGCCAACAAGCCCACTTGCAAAATAGAAAACGACTAGTGCAAGAAGAAATTTTACGCCAAATATAGCGTGGTAACTTGTTTGCTTCATCCACTCGCCATCACCCCACCCTTGAGATTTAACAGTGCTGTTAAAGAGAAGGAAGTTTGTCAATCCGCTTACAAGAAGAAACGTAATAGCGATAATGACCCAGGGTAGCCATTTTCGTCGGATGCGTTCCTGCAATTTTTCACGACTGTCTTCTTCGGTATCAGCCAAAGCAGGCAAAAGAGCGAAACGTGAAAAGCAGAGTCCGCCAACAAGAACTACTACACCAAGAATATGCATCCATCGCAGCAGAAGTAAGAGTGCATCCATCGAAATGTCCAAAGTGAGGTATGTGGAGTGTGTCTAAAGCAAGCATCAGTGCGTTTTTAAACATGACACTCCATTATCTTAGTTATCGCAAGAGCCTGATGTCCAACGGAGAAGGCAAAGTACGTTCTGCAGGGGTGATTTGCTCCCCGGAATTATTTTTGAGTAATACTACGCAATACCATTGTAGACGGTTTCATTTCATAAGATCGTCAACAATTAGCAAAAGTAAGAGTGAGAGGAGTAGGCATGTTGTCCGATAATCAATTTGGTGACCAGCCAGCACATGAGAGGTGGATGCGGGCTGCTCTGAGTGAAGCGAGGCAGGCTGTTGAAGAAGATGAGGTGCCTGTCGGAGCGGTTGTTGTTGCTGCTGGACGAATCGTTGGTAGCGCTCACAACCAGAGGGAGCAGTTAGCGGATCCGACAGCCCACGCGGAGATGATTGCTTTAACACAAGCAGCCTCGTCATTGGGTTCCTGGAGACTCGTCGACTGTGTTCTTTATGTCACTCTAGAGCCCTGCCCCATGTGCGCTGGTGCGATAGTGCAGGCAAGAGTACCTCTTGTTGTATGGGGTGCGGTCGACGCAAAGGCCGGTGCAGTTGAATCTCTCTATCATCTTTTCGAAGATTCCAGACTCAATCATCAGGTAGAGCATGTAGGACATGTTTTGGAACACGAATCCAGCGAACTACTTTCAGCTTTTTTTCGACAGAAGCGTCAGAAAAGCCGGCCCAAATAAGTGCCTGTCCATGGCTCTCAAGCAAGGGTTGGTATTATCTCTGATCCAGTGGCACAAATTCACGAAGGGTCTCGCCTGAATAGACTTGCCGCGGTCGGCATATTTTTTTTGTCGGACTGCGGTGCATTTCCATCCAGTGAGCAATCCATCCGGGAAGGCGTCCCATTGCAAAAAGAACCGTAAACATCTGTTCCGGTATGCCCATCGCACGATAGATGACACCGGAATAGAAATCGACATTCGGATACAATTTCCGCTCGATGAAGTAGTCATCTCCACGAGCAACTTCTTCCAGTTGTTGTGCAATATCAAACAAAGGATCACTGCGATCGATTTTGGCAAGAAGTTTGTCGCACGACGCTTTTATGATTGTTGCTCGTGGATCATAGTTCTTATAGACACGGTGCCCAAAGCCCATCAGGCGAAATCCAGAGCCCTTCTTTTTGGCAAGTTCCACGTATTTTTTTACGTTGCCACCATCAGCCACGATTTGTTCCAGCATTTCGACACACGCTTGATTTGCACCACCATGGAGCGGGCCCCACAGGGCAGAGACACCTGCGGAAATGCTTGCAAAAAGATTTGCATCGCTTGATCCCACCATGCGAACCGTTGAGGTGGAGCAATTCTGTTCATGATCGGCATGGACAATAAGAAGCATGTCGAGCGCTTCAGCAAAGTCGGGATCGATCTCATATTCCTCGCAGGGCACAGCGAACATCATCTGAAGAAAGTTTTCGCAGTAGGAGCGATCATTTCGTGGGTAAATGAGTGGCTGTCCAATCGACTTCTTGTAGCTGTATGCTGCAATTGTTGGAAGTTTTGCAAGTAGACGATGAACACTCACCTCGACTTGCTTCGGATCTCTAACGTCCAATGAGTCTTGGTAAAATGTCGAAAGAGCGCCCACAACACTACCGACAATGGCCATGGGATGAGCATCACGAGGAAAGCCGCTGTAGAAGCTTCGCATGTCCTCGTGGATCATTGAGTGGTTTGACAAAGAATGGCGGAAGGCAGCAAGCTCTCCCTCTGTTGGAAGTTCCCCATAGATCAGCAGATAGGCAACTTCGATAAAATCACACCGTGCTGCAAGGTCTTCAATTGGATATCCTCTATAGCGGAGAACTCCTTTTTCACCATTGAGAAATGTGATACCGCTTGTCGTTGATCCAGTATTTACATATCCCTCATCGAGTGTGATAAACCCAGTTCCCGATCGTAAACGAGAGATGTCAATTGCTTTTTCGCCTTCACTCCCAACGATGACTGGTAATTCGACGGGCTGCCCTTCGAGAGAAAGGCTTGCAGGCTCTTCAGATCGAGTTCCTGGCCAAGGCGTTGGCCGTATTGAATTTGCTGTCGGGGCGCTCATGTGGCGGGGCTCCAAGGTCGTGTTGAGCGATTGTCGGATCGCTTTACGGTCCGATTGAACTCACTCAAGTAGTTTAGTCCTCAAGCGACCCGTCAGCAATCGACCTCAATGACGATAAGGGTTTGCTTTAGTTATGGACTCATCTTACCGATGAAGAGCACGTTATCGGGTGACAGAAGGTCTCTCGGCTATCTGCGTGTTTTTCTGTTTATCATCGAACACGGTCCAGATTGGTGTCCGTGCTTTCAGCCCGTCGAGGTATTCTTTTCTCGCGTTATCTTGACGCTGTTTGCGGAGCGACATTCGTATAGCCACCTGTGCATCAATAAATGGAGTTCTACCAGCATCAGATCGCTCAATGACGCGAACAATGTGGAGTGCATTTTGATCGTCTAGAATTGCGCTGAGTTCACCAACGGGCAAAGAAAAGATCGCCTTGTCGATCACGTCTGAAACCAAACTACCCTGAGTTGTCCATTCATAGAGCCCACCACTAGAAGCTGTAGGGCCTTCAGACAATTCCTTTGCAACCTCCTCAAATGGACGACCACTGAGGACATCATTACCCATTGCAGCAAGTCGATTCCACGATTGATCTCTCGGCTGCTTCTGACTGATTCTTACAGTGAGTTGTTCGAATCGGGCTCGCGCTGGAAACTCATATTCATCCAGATGATTTTGATACCAAGCAATCATTTCTGCATGAGGGATTTCTCCGGTCGTATTTGCGTTTTGTTGTATCCATTCCTGTGCGAGGGCTCTCTCGAAAAACATTTTTCGCATCCGACTAAGTGATTGACCTTGCGATCGTAACAGGTGTTCATACTCATGGACGGACCCTACGCCAGCAGCCTGTACCATTTGAGGCAGTTGTTCTTGATCAAATGCCTCATTTACTTTTTCACGAATCTCAGGAAAATTTTCCTCGGGTATTACTCGACAAGCATCGACATAGACAAGAAGCATTTCGAGGTGTTGATCAATTACCTGCTGATAAATTTTGTAGCGAAGTTCAGTAATTTGCTCAGGACGAAGTCCTGGAGAAACTTTTTTAATCCATTCTGCCGCTGCCGGAGTCATTAAGTCTCCTGCGAGCACCACCTCCGGCCCGACACGAGCAACAACGTGTGCCATGTCGAGAGATTTCATGCCCGGTATATCGGCTTCAAGTGAGTCAGTCGGCTCGGTAGCGACTTGAGTTTCCTCGTAATCTGCAAGTACAACATCACTTGCGCCGCGGTCCTCATCCTCATGTGTGGTGTCACGAACGAGAGGGTTTCCGTCTTCATCGACAGGCTCAAGGGGAGCTCCGGGTTTCTCTAAAATACTCGAAAGCACGTTTTTACTTAGATTCGACGGAATGCTTGTTGGCCAGTCGGACGGCCTTGAAATCGACTCGGGGATGGTCGGCATGACGGGCTTGAAAAGCTCTGGTGTTTCATCAGAGGCCTCGTGCTCAACGGCTAATGTTGCACAAGTCATGCACACGAAGAAAGCGAGTGCAGAAGTGATGCAGCGAGGATACAAAAAGTTCAAGTGGTGCACGATATTGCTGTAAAAAGTGTTTAATAGTGGCATGCCAACTGCCACAGTTCGTCATGAAAGCGAATGGAACTCTACACACCGTGGAGCTTTCAAAAAAGGCTATATTCTGACGGTTAAGGTAGAGAAGATGGAGCCGCCATTATTTGAAGAAAATCTACTCTGACCACGAAAAAAGCAGTTCATTCTGAGCAGATCGCTACAAGTAGGTGTGAGTTGTTCTGAGTTTCAATTTTCGATTTGAGAAGATAAATGCGTACCCGTATGGTAAGGCAGGTAATCTGAGAAGAAGAGTGTTGGCTTCTCTTGTTGCTAAGCCCAATCAGGTCTGAGCCGTGAAGCCGCCACGCAAATCTATCCAATCTGGAAAAGTATTTTGACAGCCTGAAAGAGTTTGTCTGCATCGTCAGCAACACGATCCTGAAGAGGCAAGACAACAGTTTTGTTTCCAACGATCCGGACCTCTTGTCCAGATAATACGCAACGCTGTCTCCATTTCTCTATGCAATGAATATTGTGATGGCCAATGACAAGAAGGCCCGGCTGTTTAGAGATAGAATCAATACTTAGAGAAGAGGCAGTTATTCGTAGCCGTGCAAGATCAAGTAGACGACGGAAAGCCAATGGTAGTGGTCCGAAGCGATCTTCTATTTCCGTTTCGAGGTCATCAACATGTGTATGGACTGCAGTTCGAGAAATTCGACGATAGAAGTCAATTTTTGATCGCAGGTCGACTATGTAGTCTCTGGGAATCCACGCATCACCTGGCAGATCGATCCTTACTGGTGGTGGGTCCTTTGGAGGAAGGTCCTTCAGTCCACAAACGGCATTTTCAAGGAGTCGGCAGTAGAGTTCGTAACCTACTGCTGCTATGTGTCCGCTCTGCTGAGTGCCTAGCAGATTGCCAGCGCCTCGAATCTCGAGGTCTCTCATGGCTAAAGAAAAGCCGGCTCCGGTACTGGAAAACTCTTGAATTGCTCGAAGCCGTCGCGCCGCCGTCGACGTCAGTCGCGTTGATTCTTTGACTATGAGATAACAGTACGCTCGATGATGTGATCGTCCAACTCGTCCTCTTAATTGATGTAAGTCAGCAAGTCCATAGTGGTCGGATTCATCGATAAAAATCGTATTTGCTCTCGGTATATCAAGACCGCTCTCAATAATAGTTGTTGCCAATAGGAGTTGCGTTCGACCTGCAACAAAGTCGACCATGACTTGCTCTAATTCACCTTCACGTAGTCTCCCGTGCGCTATCCCAATGGATATGTGGGGGGCAATCTTGCGAATTTTATCCGCAACTTTTTCAATATCATTGATTCGGTTGTGAACGAAAAAAATCTGTCCGTCTCGAGCAAGTTCTCTATCAATGGCGTGGCGTAAAAGAGTTTCATCAAACCGGCAGACCCGTGTTTCGACTGCCAGCCGATTGGCTGGTGGTGTTGTCAGATTTGAAATGTCTCGAATACCTAACATTGCCATGTGAAGTGTTCGAGGGATTGGTGTGGCTGTCATGGTAAGGACATCAACACTCGCACGCATTGCCTTGAGCCGCTCCTTCACATCCACACCGAATCGCTGCTCTTCGTCAACAACGAGAAGCCCTAGGTTGTCAAAATGAATATCAGCCTGCGCAAGCCTGTGTGTCCCCACAACTATGTCAACAGTTCCTCGCGCGATTCCTTCAAGTGTCTCGCGTTCCTCACGGGTCGCTGTGAGTCGTGAAAGACCGCGGATGGTAAATGGATACTCTGCAAATCGCTCGGTGAAGGTCCGACGGTGTTGTTCGGCTAAGATCGTCGTTGGTACCAAGACAGCTACCTGACTACCAGCTTCAGCAACTTTGAACGCCGCCCGCATCGCAAGCTCAGTTTTGCCAAATCCAACATCACCGCAGAGGAGTCTGTCCATCGGTTTGAACTGCTCTAGATCACCACGGATTGTTTCTATTGCTGTTGCTTGATCGGGAGTGGGGTCGAACTGAAATGATTGTTCAAATGCTTTTTGCCAAGGTGTGTCATGTGGAAATGCTCGGCCAGGCTGCTTTGCCCGTACTGCTTGAATCTCAAGCATGTCCGCCGCCATGTCGGCAACTGCTTTTTCAACGGCCTGCTTTTGGCGCGTCCAAAGTGTTCCGCCAATCTTCGCAAGTTTGGGACCAGTTTTGCCACCACCAACATATTTCTGTACTAATTCAATGGATGAGGCAGGCACATACACTCGAGTTGATTCCGCAAACTCAAGCTCAAGGAATTCCTCCGTCCGGCTATGTTTTTCAAGGAGCTTTAAGCCTTTATAGCGAGCAATTCCATGTGCGACATGAACAACAAAGTCACCTTCATTGAGGTCAAGGAACGTGTCAATGGTTCGGGTGAGCCGATGTTTTGGCAATCTATTTCGCGGTGAATCCTGCCTGCGAAATAGTTCAGCTGCAGAGATGAGTACGAATTTCTCTGGAACCAGACGGAAGCCGGCAGAGAGTCTCCCTTGGAGGAAGTGAAGGCGGCCAGCCCGAGCAGGAGCTGATGGAGATAAAAGCTCATTCAGGCGTTGTTCTTCAGCCTCAGTGGGTGCTGCGATCCAAACCTCTTGGTCTTTTCCTACCGTATCGAGTTCATGACAGACGCGGTCAAGTTGGCCAGTGAAGCGTTCGACACTCTCAACGGCTAGATGGGCTGTTGCCTCAAAACTTGTAGGAGCAATCGCAGACAAAATTACAGATGGAAAACGATACACACGAGTGAATAATTCTTCTGACTGAAGTGTTGATTTCACAGGAAGGATTGTGGCTAATCGTTTTCCCTCATCGAGTAACTCCTGTGGCTCGATGAGGCTCCACCAGGTACCAGAAGGTACAACATCCGTGAGCCAGGCACGATGAGTGCTTTTGTTAAATGATTGGAGAGCGGTTAGGTCAATGGACTCCAGCGTTCGGACACTTCGCTGGCTTACGGTATCGAATGTTCGAAGCGAATCAATCTCATCATCATTGAGTTCAAGTCGAACAGGCCGCTCCCAATCAGTTGCGAAAAGATCGATAATGCCACCCCGACGAGCGAAGCTACCGGGTGAATCAAGTGTGTCGACCTGTTGCCATCCTCTGGCTGAAAGCCATTCTACGAGTTCTTGAGGATCGACCTTGGCTCCAAGAGTGAGGTGTCGTGTGCTTTCCTCGATCTGTCGTGGGTCGGCAAGTGGAGTTAACACAGCCTGCATAGACGTGACCAGTATTCGTGGGCTTTCATCCGAATAGTCCACTAAACGTTTGACGAGAGCCAATCGTTGTGCTTCTGCTGGATCATTTATAAGAGTTTCGTGATCAGCTGATGGGTCATCGATTGATTCAATGGCGGGTAAAACATCAATAGCTAAGGAGGTAAAAAGTGTGAGGTCGTCAGCAAACATGTCTGCGTCGACAGCATGCGGAACAACAACAACAACCAGCCCCGTCTTCTCTCCGGCCCTCGCTGATGCAATGCCAGCGACAGCCAGACTGCTTGCCGCTCCCCAGGTTCCACCAATTGTCCCGCCATGCCCCTGCTGAAGACTGGTAAGAACCTCGACAAAACCGCTATGCTCGCGCAGTCCGTCGGCAAGTTGTTGCAGTTGCCCCGAAGTTACGGGTGACAATGCGTTTTCACGGTCATTCTGAGCAGTTAACACAGTCGTATTGTAGGGGATGATCCAAAGAAATAGTGCTTAATATAGTCTCTTAATAGCTGACCTGAGGCCTCTTTTCGTGTATCGTTGAAGTGTACGGAGTTTACCGAGTCCGGCCTTCTTCCAATACGGGCGAGTGTTCGTGGAGAGGCCTAAGGGTAAACACGAGCAAAATACGTTTATCTGTTTCAAAGACAACAAGAGAGGACGATGGCGATGGCAACGGCACCTGATCAGACACGAAGTGAATCTCTTATCAGCGGAGCCGATGCAGTTATTGAATCACTTGTCCGCAATGGTGTTGAGGTAATTTTTGCGTATCCGGGTGGTGCGAGTATGCCCTTGCATCAATCACTTACTCGGTTTGGTGATCGACTCCGAACTATTTTACCGCGTCATGAGCAGGGTGGTGGTTTTGCAGCACAGGGATACGCCCGCACAACTGGAAAGCCCGGAGTGTGTATGGCAACGAGTGGCCCAGGGGCGCTCAATCTGGTGACGGCGATTGCTGATGCAAAACTCGACAGCATTCCCTTAGTAGCCATTACTGGGCAGGTTGGCACAAGCGTCATCGGTACCGATGCATTTCAGGAAACACCAATAGTTGAAGTGTGTCGAGGCATCACCAAGCATCATTACCTTGTGACTGATGCAGAGGATATTCCGCGTGTGATGAAGGAAGCATTCTTTATTGCAACAACCGGTAGGCCGGGGCCTGTCCTCGTTGATCTGCCGAAGGATATTCAGTTGACTCATATACAGCCTGATTATGATGTTGAGATGAATCTTCCGGGCTATAACCCTGAAGTTCGTCGTGCCCACTCGGAGCAGATCGCCCAGGTTGCAGCTGCGATTCGACGATCGAAAAGGCCAGTGATTTATGCAGGCGGTGGAGTGATTGCTGGGGATGCTTCTGAAAACCTGCGAACACTTGTCGAGAAGACTGGAATACCAGTCACAATGACACTTATGGGGCTAGGTGCATTTCCCGGTGATGATCAGAGGTCACTCGACATGCTAGGAATGCATGGCAGTGTGTACGCGAATTATGCAGTTGATGAGGCCGATTTGCTCATTGCCGTTGGTGTTCGATTTGATGATCGTGTCACAGGCAAAGTAGCAGAATTTGCCCAGCATGGATTTATCGTGCATATCGATATCGATCCGTCTGAAATTAATAAGAATAAGTTAGTTCACATACCGATCGTAGCTGATGTCAACGAAGCCTTATCACAACTCAATGAGATTGTAGAGCCACCGGAAGAGGGCTTGGATGAGTGGCATGCGAAGATAGCTGGCTGGAAGGAAGAAGACCCTTTCGCATTCGATGAAACATATTCAGGCATTCTTGCTCAAGAGGCTATTGCAGAGTTATCTCGTTTGACGGCAGAGCGTAATACGGTTGTGGCCGTTGGAGTTGGCCAGCATCAGATGTGGGCAGCTCAGTTTTATAAATTCAGGCGACCGAGAACATGGCTTTCTTCAAGCGGCCTTGGAACGATGGGCTTTGGACTGCCTGCGGCAATGGGTGCAAAAGTAGGCTGTCCTGATGATATCGTCATTGATATTGATGGAGACGGTAGCATCCTGATGAACATTCAAGAATTTGCAACCTGCACGTGCGAAAAGATTCCTGTCAAGGTTCTCCTACTAAATAACCAACATCTAGGTATGGTTGTGCAGTGGGAAGACCGCTTCTTTAAAGGAAACCGGGCACACACATACCTCGGGCCAGTTGGAAATCCCGAGGCTTCCGGACAGGGTGATGGAATTTCTCCTGACGCTCGATATCCCGATTTTGTAGCTATCGCACAGGGGTTTGGGTGGCAGGCCGAAACCATCTCTGAGAAGAAAGATTTGGAATCTGCCTTAACGCGACTGCTGGATTCTGACGGGCCCGCACTTCTGGATGTTCAAGTGCCATATCAGGAACAGGTTTTGCCAATGATTCCTTCTGGCATGTCCGTTCGTGAGTTAATTAAGAAGTAGCCGAGAAACTTCTCACCTTAGTTTAAAGGGGGAGAGTTTCTTAGGAGTTGTTTCTGGATCTGTTTCTTTGCCAGGATCTTTCGATTCAGGATCATTGGCCTCAGGCACAATGGATTCTGGATCAAACGTTTCTACGGCACTTGTAAGCGATGCGTCTTTTGGTTCTTCGTAGAATTTGACTCCATAGGAACGAATGAGTTTCGCACGATCTTCGTATTGTTCTTTATCGCTATCAAGTTGCTGCGCGAGACGAGTCATTGAATCAGCAAGAGTCACAAGTCGCCAACTCGCTCGAACAAAGTAGGTAATTGGCAGGTAATTTCTTTCGTTCTCGACAGGCATGCCCATCGCGTCGTAGCCCATCATCTCCGGCCCACCACCACCCATGCCCATATCGCTCAACCCAGTTATTTCTTCCTCAAATTTCTTGTCTTGAATGATTCCATACACATCACGAAGTGAATTTTTTACGAGTTCATCTGCTGCAGTCAGGATTTCATCGGTTGGCAAAGTGATGCCAGCATTAGCTGAATAAGACAGGAAGACGACAGTTCGAATTCGGAGATCAATAGCACGATTCGAGTCTTTTAAAATGGTTATGGCACTTTTCACCGCGCCGTCGAGTTCCTGAGATTTGTCCCCTAAAATCGAGAGCAGGTTACTGGAATACTCGAGTGCACGCCCCTGCATCCAGTCTCGGCCAATCGGTGGCAGGGATTCGGCAGGAAGTGACAAGATTTTATTCAAAGTGGGCACAATACTAGCGGCCTCCACCTGCTTGTTTTCGCTACTCGATGTCCCCAACTCCCGGATTCTTTTGCCAAGCCCGGCCAAGGCGGCTATTCGGACAGCAGGTGTAACAGAATCATCAGATATAATCTCAGAAAGTGGTTCGGTTGCTGTTGTGAGTAGCCGGCCTTGCTTGTCCTTTAGTTCTCCGAGAAATAAGACGGCATTGATGCTTCCGTTTATTGAAATTTGTTCACTCCGAGCTAAAGCACTTAGCTGCGTCACGGCTGAGTCCGTTGCCTTTTTGTAGGCAGTGGAATCAGCGATTGAATCGAAAAAGATTTTTTCAAGGCGTTGGCGTACCCCTGCCCGGTCGAGCCGGTTGCCATCAATGAACAGTTGTGGGAGACCTTCGTTTAATAGTAGTCGCTGATGTTTTTCGGCAAATGATGCTCCAGATCGAAGGTCTTTCTGATACGACTTCATTTCATTCGAGGATTCGAGTGAAGCAATACGATTGTACCGAGGTTCGTTTTGCGCACAGACAGAACCAGAATGGAATGCCAGCGAGAGTAGAAGGCCCCCAACGAACCGAGTAGAAAACAAACTGTTTTTTTTGAATAAAACGTGTTTCATAAATATTTGAACCGATCTCATTTTGAAAATTTGGAGACAGTTTGAAGTGCACTATGGCGACATGCTCTAAAAGCCCATCATTTCCATTTCTTCCATCATGTTCGGGTCAACCGCTTGTGGTGGTTGGAATCCGGGAAGAGTTGGTAAATATTTTCGAACAGTTTCTTCACACGCGTCTGCCGCAATAACGTCAAGAGTACCTGCGGAATCAGTAATAAGAATTTCCAAGGGTTCCGGTGGTATGAATCCTCGTCCAGGACGTTTTTTGCCATCGATTGTCTGTTGGCCAACTACCGCCAGGAGTGTTTGATCAGTATCAACATTATGCGGCGGAACAGAGATTCTTCGATTGTTAAACTGCTTAATTTTCCGTGCGCCTTTCCTGCTCCCTACGATGTCCCCGGGCTTACTTTCAATCGAATGCAATTCAAAGTTCCCCGAATCTTCATTGCTATCAAGAACAAGGAGTTCCTGATCACTGACGCCTAGACCATATGTTTTCTTTTCATCCCGTAATAAGAGTCGTGCAATGAGCAGATTATCTGCCGGTACGTGAACAGGCATAGCGTCCAAACTGGGGAACGGGTCTGAGGTGGCTGATTGCACAAATTGATCGTCAGCTAATTCAGGGCTTTCAAGAAATTTTTTCGGGAGATTCCAGTTTGGATTCCATGCGCGAAGAGTCACTCTGTATCGGTAGAGCCGGCCAGGTTCAACGCTTGTATCAATGAATCGGAAGAGACAATAGTCTTGATCAAACATCATGCCTTCACCGTCTGGACCGTAGCCCATCATGCTTTCATCATATTCTTCATACATGCCTTCTTCCATGCCCATCTCCGTGTCACCAAATGGGCTGAAGGTGCCTGTGCTTGTCCCAGTCATTCCACCGCCAAATTCACCTCCAAATTCCATTCCGTAGCCCATTTCTCCACCAAGTCCCATGCCATCTTGTTGCTCAAGTGCCAATTTTTTTTGTTCATCAAGCAACTTTTTCATCTCTTCCTTTGCCCACGGGTGGATCGTTTGTAGGCCCCATGATGGGCCGGAGCCAGGACCGCCCATGCCGGGGTCCCCGCCCATCATCCCGTCGTCGACACCATTAAGGGTCGGTTTGGCCGCAAGCGTTGGAAGAGGGCTCCAATAGCCGATTGGCACCTCGGCAGGATCAAAAAGATTTTGTGCTGAAGGAAGTAAAAATTGCTGGGGAATTGAGTCAGTTGAAGTGCTGGCCCAATTGTCTTTCCAGTCTTCGTACAGTCGAGTGATATCAATTACCTTCCATTCACCCCCACCATCTGGCCGAACTTCCAAACGCTCAACCGCATAGTCATGCCAGATAGGAAAGTCGCGCTCTGGACTTTGATAGCTTGCCCGAGAATAAAGCGCAATATATTCATCAAGTTGTTTACGAAAGGGGATAAGACCTGTCAAAATAACGTATGGCATTTTTTTTGCCGGTGGCGACATGACAGTAGGTTGCATGCCCATTGGGTCTTCCATCATCATCTCCATTTCACTAAAAGCTCCACCCAAAGATGGGTCCCCACCCATAAGCAGGTCATCTTGATTGGCAATAGCAACGACTCCAGCGCTGGCAACTAATTGCTCAAGAGGAAAGACCACCGGAACTTGTCGTCGTTGTATGTCGCCAAGTAATGGACGGTTGAACCCGGCATCAACGGATAGCCTACTTATCTCAGTAGGGCTCCATGCCTCGAGCGTTACATCACGTTCAACGCTTGCAGAAGCAAGGCTTTTATTAAGTTCTGTTTGTTGGTCAGTTGGAAGCGAGCGACTTAGCAAGCTATTTGCATTATCGGCTAGACGCGAGATTTCTTTAGGATCCTCTTTCGAAGAACGTGTCTTTAGCCGCAGAGCGTTTATGCCGCCTAGAGCAAGTGGCAAACTGCACAATACGACAATAAGGACAAGTATTTTTTCACCATGATTTGCCACAAAGGACCAAATCGCCTCAGGTGTAAATTGTATTTTCGGAAGTCCCATGGATGAATTCCTTCCCGTTATTCCTGCGCTTCAGTTTCTAAGCCCAAATCTGTTCTGCTGGGCTTTTGTGCAATCGCAATCGACCCTCTTAGCTCGACATTAAAATCATAACGCCGAACACCATCTGTTGACATCGAATCGGGCTCCATCCCGCCCATCATCATATCCTCGCCGTACATGTCACCGTACATAGAATCAGTGCTACCGGGATTGACTCGAACTTGTCGCACATCGATAGGGACCGACATGGTTGCAAATGATCGAAGAAGAAGATCAAGTTTCCTCTGATCTACCCGGCCCTTCAAGCAAAAGGGTATATAATGAACAAATTTCGTATCTGGTGATTCTGCAACGAGTGCACTCTCTAAAGGCATCCCTTCGGAATCTACATAAATCCAGTTCAGAAGCGCTTCATCATTATCCTCTGAGGCTGACTCAATCGGCATGCCTGTAAATTCATCGTACATCTCTTCCTCCATGCCGTACCCGCCGATACCTACAAATCGAGGGTTCGCTGGCTTGCCCATCATCTCGCCGTCCATTCCCATGTCCATTCCCATGTCCATTCCCATGTAGTCATCAAAGCCACTAGTAGCTTTTTTCTTTAACCGCCCTCCTTTGCGCCCACCAGGATCTTCTTCTGCAGCGCGATATCCGACGGCCAGTTGGCTGACATAGGGAATTGTTGCATTGTGGGAACCAGTCGACTCCTTGTTTGCTTTTGCGACTACATCGCAGAGAATCTCATACGCCCAGAGCTCTTCCTGGGCCAGAATAATCTGCTTGGTAGAAGGCGTTGATGTCCAGTAAAAAGTCTGAAACAATTCGTTTTGGTCCGTCGAATCCCAAACAACTCGGTGATCTGCATCTTCATCTGTGATATCCATGTCTGGGGGCATTCCAAACTCGCCCCTTTCGAATCCGCCATTAGCCTCCATCGATTCTTTCGCATCAATGCGACTGGGTAGTTCTTGAACAATACGGCGAATCCGGTCGAGATACCGATCACGAAAACGAGTCGATAAATTTTGCCCCGGCTTAAGCCGAACGATTGCTCTCACAAAGTCGGATCCAAGATCAGCAGGCCATTTCCGAATAGGCTTTTGTTGATCCCAAATAGAAGCCCATTGCTCAAGCGTTTTTTTCCGTAAATTATCGTTTGAACGAGATACCTGTTCTGCCCAGCCTGATTGAGGATGGCCGAATGACTCGAGCCCTTCCGCCGTCTTCCGTGCAACAGAGTTAATCGATTCTACTTTTGATTTTACCGCTGACGAACGAGCATCGATCTCCTTCAAGAGTTTTGCATCAGCAGTGAAGGCCAGAGGGACAAGAATGAGGGGCATCAGAATTGCAAGCAGCCAGAAGTGGTACTTTTGTACTTGCTTTAAATAGCCTTTGATGTCATCGGGAATCTCAACCATGGCTTTTCCGGTCTTTAAGACTTAAGGGGTATCGAGTAATACATCTTTGATCAGTAATCGTTCCCGCTTCCGTCGTCAGGAACGAGTTCAACAACTCCGGGTGATTTTGGTTTCCAGACAAATTGAATGACAAATCGATATTTTCTTAAATCGAGCCCGTCTTCTGCCAGCCCTCCATCAAGCCCTCTGGACGGTCGTCTGCTTGGCCCCATGCCCATGCCATCGTCACCAACACTGTCGACACCCGTTGACACCCAGTAGTCTTCAATAGGGTTGGACTCGATGATTGCCGGAAAGCCAATGCCAATGTCTTTTGGCAAAACTTTTTCTCCAGCCATTGGGCCAGCAGCTACCGTTACGATCTCTCCTCTTTCACCCAAGAGAGATTCGATAAATGTTGTCCGAAGGTAGGTTCTGCCTTCAAATGGTGCGTGATAATCCTCATTGTGAAAATGATGTCCTACGATTTGAATTACCCAACCTTTACCCGTAGGACTTTGTGGCTCATTCTCCTCTTCCTCTGGTTCATATTCAACGTCATCCATGCCCTCATTACTTTCACCACCAGCTTCAGAGTTCGGTTGTTCCACCTCGTCTTCATCCGACGGGTTAGCCATAGAGGCCTGCTCCTCTTCATTATCACTTTCAAATTTTGCTGCAGCGATTGTGCTTCTCCAATCCTCTTCAATTGGCTCAAACCAAGTAGAGAGGTCTTCAAAAAACTGGCAGTCCAAAGAGTCTATATGGAGTTCGTCGTAGTTAATTGAAATAGGAATAGTTGGTTTGAGGGCGGCAGTAGTTGGTGCTGCCCTGGCTTCCTCTGCTGCGAGGGCGGCCTCGGCCTCCTTCATTTCATCTCGAAGTACCTCATCTGTTTTTTCTGGTTCATTACGGGGAGTCATCGCCTCAATTGCTCGAATTAATTCCAGCGTCTGAAAACGCCGGTCCTTAATGCGAATGAATCGTTGTTGAGTCTCGAGAATCCCGAGGCGTTCTGACTGAGCCTGCTCAAGACTGCTTTGAATTTGCGATGACTTTGCAACTACTGAATCAATTTGTGTAAAGGCGTTTGCGAAAAGACTCTCAGAGAAGCTGCTCCAGGCAACATATATGCCCAAGAAATTAATGAGTGCTGCAACCAAAAGGCCCAACATGGCAGCAACAGCCCAAGGTTTCTTGGCATGTATTAAACGATCCCGTGTGACGTCGCTTGGCAAGAGGTTAGTTCGTATGCCCGCGACACCCAATCCTTGCAGTGCTAATCCATAAACAGTTGCAAAGGCCAATTGGTTTTCACGGAATGCAGGAGTTTGTAATACAGGGTCTCCCTCAAGTCCCTTAAATTCTCGCAACCGGTGCACTTCAAGTTGGAGTTGTTTGGCAAGAAAGTCGCTGAGTCCACGAAGTTTTGCAGCATTACCAACAAGCAAAACCTGGCCAATTTTCGCAGTACGATCCTGTCCAGTGAAGTAATTCAGGGATCGCTGTAACTCACTGGCAAATTCATTGAACACAGGTCTCAAAGTTTGGAACACTTTTTTCGGATCGTCGGCCCGTGCGGCATTGCGCTTCAGGTTTTCTGCCTTTGGGAATGTCATCCGCATTCCCTGAACGAGTGCCCGAGTGAAGTTGCTGCCTCCAATAGGCATTGTTCGCTGCCAAATTTTTAGCCCATTAGTAATGACGAGGTCTGTCGAATCTACACCCATTGAGGCTAAGACGATTGACGGAGGGGGGGCATCCGGATCAACTTCGCTTGGCTTTGGAAGTTGATCAAACATGACGACATTAGCTAATGAGACTGGGCTCAGTTGCAGGATGTCGATTTCGATATCAGCGTCCTTAAATGGCTCAATAGCCTTTGCAACCTGATCGCGCTTCATTGCGAAAAGTGCGATTTCGGCATCAATCACAAAACCGCTTTCCTCGATTCCGCCCTCGAGTCTTTGCCAGCTCCAGATTACCTGTTCGAGAGGAAACGGAATTTGTTGTCGAGCTTCATAGGTAACGATATCCGGAATCTTACTTGCTTCAACAGGAGGCAATTTAATGAACTTGCTAAGCCCCGCCTGGCCCGGAACTGAAACTGCGATCGTGTCTCCGACAATGTCATTACGACTGAGGAATTCCTCTACGGCATCTCGGACAAGCTCTCCGGGGTCAGCTTCAGGCTGTGTAAGTAGCATCGGATATTCGATGTAATCAAAAGCATCAGCAACAAGTTTTTCTGAATCTGAGGAACGGCTACAGCGGAGGGCTTTCAGCCCACACTTGCCAATATCGATACCCCAGACGTTTCGCGAGCGTGCCATGCCGCAACCGTTTTTTCACAAATTACTGGAAAGGAAAGCTGTCCCACCATCGAATGGGAATCAGAACATCTATCAACTGAAGTTTACACTCAGGAAGGATACCATACAGAAACTGTATGGGTTCGTGTTTTCTAGTGTCAAACGGTGACAAAACAATCCCGTTACATTGTGTCAAAACGGCCGGCAGGACAGAGCGTATCGGCGAAAAATAGACTACATTTCATTTCCCACATTTTCGGCATTACAAGATAAAGAGGTGCTTAGTGTGTGTTTTTCGACAGTTGAGGGGCAGTCTTTCAAGAACTGACAGTTTGATATGAATAATTCCGAACAATACTCGCAACTTGAAGTGGCAGTTTTCCTTCCATGTCATTCCCTTGAAGATTTGTCTGAATGGATTGAAAACGATGATGCGTCGGCAATTCTTAGCGCGTGGACAGTTGCGTGGCATCCTTCAATTATTTGTGAATCTAACGGACTTCCTGGCTGGGCGAGTGTTGACGTTCCGTGGACCCGTGAAGGCAAGATAGTAGGCATTGTCCCGGAAGGACTCTCCGAAAGATTTGCGACCGGGGCTTCCCCACCATTCGTTGCAGAACAAAGTTTTCTTCATCAAGGTACTTCTGAATCATTTCTCTCAGAAGTGCTTGAGGCATGTTCTTCGGAGATGACGACTGATTCTTCAACTAGCAGGGGGCTTGAAACATTATCTGCATGGCAGGCCTCTTTTGTCGAGGACTTTCGTTCACTCGGTCTAACGGTTTTACTTTTTGAACGGCTAGCAAGTCGAATGCGATCTGATACGCATCTGGATCAAACTGGTTTTTCAGAAGTCGTTGTTGAAGCAGCAAGAGCTTGGAGAAAAGATGATTCAGTACTCGCACGAGAGAAACTGACTCAAGCATTCCAGTGCCTTGAGGCGGCACGAGATCACTTTTACCCAGTGGAATGCTGGTGCCTCGATCTGGTTCTTTTTTCAGGAAACTCCATGGCAATGCTCAAAAGCGAATTGGAGTCTCCGGTGCCGATATCGTTATTGGCTGATACAAAGGCGGTCAATTGTTTTGATAAATCGTTTTCGAAGGTTTCTGACTTAATACGAGACAGGGTTGCCGACGGCTCTCTGTCTGTGCTCGGTAGCATATCCGGGAATCTTCCGTTTGCTCTGGTGTCACCCGAGCAACTTGATCGCGAAGTGGCTGAAGGAAGGGCTGCATGGCAGAAGGCTGCCGGTGTTCTTCCGCAGATATTTGGTTGCCATGCTGGGCCACGTGCTCCTATCTTTTTGCCGGTTTTGCAGCGGCTCGGGTATCAAGGTGTGTTGTGGTCAAGCTTCGATGGATTCCCTCTGCCATCTGCCGGAGCAGCACGATTCAAGTGGAAAAATGAAAGTGAAGATCAGCTTGACGCACTTGAGCCAAAAATGATCGATGCTCGTAGTTCTGCAGCTGTGCTTTCCTTAAGTTCGACATTGAGCGATGCCATGGACCATGACCATATGGTTTTGATGATGTTTTGTCACCATGCAGGTACTGTGAGTCCATGGTTTGAATTACTTCGTCGAGCCGCATCATGGACGAATGTTTTTGGTCGATTCTGTACGGCAGAAACACTGCTTAACGAAACTAATGATCTTTCTTTCCCAGTTTCATTTGAACACGATGGATTTCGTGTTGGCCTTTCGCCTGATACAAAGGTCTCCAGCGTTGCTCATTGCAGTAAAACTGAAACCAGCTCTATGTCACAGTCGGAAATTATTTCGGTCGAGTCGTGCCGGCTTGTAGACGATCAGAGCAAATATCGAAATATTTTACATTCCTATTGCAACAACGAAGAGGTGCTTCAAAATCCTGGCACTGCAAGCACTTCCGAGAACGCTTCTCGACGATGGGGAAAATCCTTCCTTGGGAATTGGTTGCCGAAACGGCAGAAAACTCAAGACGTTTTGACGTTGCGTAGCAAGAGTCTGGTCGTCAGGGTGCATCAGCAAACTGGTGGTATCGTATCAATTCGTAGTCAAGAGGATGGTCGAAATCGACTGTCGCAACAACTCGCTCTTCGTTGGGATCAGCCTGGATCTCCCTCCTCAGACATTCAGTATTCAGCGATGGTGGCCGATCGAGTTGATCGCTGCGAAGATGGTATTGAAAGCCACGGCACGTTGATCCATGGAAAAGGTTCTGTGCTCGCAAGATTCTCTCAGAAAATACAGTTTGTGTTGGACGAGTCCGCAGTATCACTATCAATTGTTATTGAGCCAACGGAAGAACTGCAGTCGCTTGTATCCTCTTCACGTGACGCCTTGAGCCGATTTTTTACATGTCGATTCGCATGGAATGAGAATGATTTTTGTGATCTTTTTCGGAATGTCCAGACGCAATTTGTCGAGACTGAACGTCAGCGTGTTTTTTCGCCTCTGCTTCTTTCTCTCGTGAGCGATGGGGGTGGGGTAGCACGTCAGGGCGAAAAACAATTGTCGCCGGTGAAAAGCAGCGGGCTACAGATTTTTACTGGTTGTCATCCTTGGCATGTGCGGAGTAGTTCGCACACTCTCGATACAGTGTTAACGACAGACTGTGGAACGCATGCTCATGCGTTTCAACTTGCGATCGGTATTGATTTACCTCACGCAATTGACTCGGGGTTTGCTTGGGCTGCAACAGAGTCACTTCAGGTGCCCCAGTCGCCACTGAGGCTACCCTCTAACGTTCGTCTAGTATCTGCCGCGACTCTCAGTAATGATTCCTCGGGAGATGGTCTGCATCTTCGGTTGCTTGAATCATACGGCCAAGAGAGCAGGATGAGGCTTCACTTCAGCCGCAAGATTCATTGTGTTCGCTGGAATGGTGGAGTGTATGAATCGCAAGGAGCCAACGATGCTGGTCTCATTGTTGACGAAAAAGCTATTGAGTACCCACTGCGTCGCTACGAGTTGGTCGATTTGGAGATTATTTTTTGTGAGAATCATCACGCTTGATGGGCCTGCTGGTGCAGGGAAAAGTTCTACAGCAAGACTGCTTGCCGATCGGCTGGGCTGGTGCCACATGGATACTGGCGCAATGTATAGAGCCGTTGCTCTGGCGGCACTCAAGCGGGATGTACCCCTTGAGAATGAAAACGAGTTGGCAGAGCTGGCAGCAAGCCTTGATATTCAATTTGCTCATGACTCTGTTTTCTTGAACGGTAAAAATGTCTCAGCAGAAATACGCGTCGATCATGTGACCACAGCTACTCGATCTGTCGCAGATGCTCCTTCTGTACGTGAAGAAATGAAAAAAATGCAGCGAGGCTTATCGAAAAAGTTTAATCTGGTTACCGAAGGGCGTGATCAAGGTACGGTTGTATTTCCTCATGCAGAATTGAAAATTTATCTCGACGCATCGCCATCAGCGCGTGCGGCACGGCGGTATCATGAGAGAGTTGAGCAGGGTGATAAGAGTCGATCGATGAACGAGATTTTGCACAGTCAGATAGAGCGAGATCAAGGAGATAGAGAACGTCCAGTTGGGGCTATGGAAGCTGCGAAGGATGCAATTATTATCAACACAGACGGCCTATCTCTCGAAAAAGTCGTTGAGCAGGTTTTAGGATTAGCGCACGATCGTGGTCTTACGTCAGATTAGAACCCAAGACAAAGTGCCGATGAGTTTTTTCAAAAAAAATGAAACAACAGCTGGCGACAAGTCATCGGTTTCTAAGATTGTCAAGAAAACAGAGAGTCACCAAGAATGGTGGGGCCGATGGCTTTATGACTCATTGTGGTTTCTCTCTCGTACGTTCGGTGTAGCACTGTTTGGCTTTCGTCTCAGAATGGTGGAGCGTCTACCAAAAACTGGTGGTCTGTTGGTTCTCTCGAGTCACCAGAGTCTCCTTGATCCACTGTTGCTCGGTCTCGCCACGAACCGGCGACTCTCGAGTCTCGCTCGAAGTAGTCTTTTCACATTTGGTCCATTTGCGAGTGTGATTGCCGCACTTGGTGCCGTTCCAATTGATCGAAATGCTTCAACCGTTACTGCAATGAGGACCGTGATCCAGAGACTACGAACAGGGGCTGCTGTCATTGTTTTTCCAGAAGGGACCAGGACGGCATCTGGTCAGCTCGGTGATATGAAAAAAGGTTTTGCGTTGCTGGCGAAGCGGGCCGGTGTTCCCATAGTTCCGGTCGTCATTGTTGGGGCTTATGAATGTTGGCCACGTTCCCGACTGGTGCCTTGTCCAGGTCGAATTCGGCTGGAATTTGGTGCAGTTATTACAGCCGAAGAAGTAGAGAGTCTTTCAGAAAGCCAGTTAGCCGAACGCTGCATCACATCGCTCCATGATCTCGACAGGCTCGCCCGCAGCACACAACGCGGGCACGTGCTTCACTGATCTGAGAAATTTTCTTTGAATTCATCAGGATCTGGTTGGCTTGCACAAGTTGTACGGACAGAAACGTTCGTTGTTCCGTCACTGTTCTGAGCTGTCGTTTTTGTCGACAGTATTTAATGTATGTGCTCGTCAGTTGCACTGCCCTAGATGTTCCTCAACTACCACTAATGAGAATCATGAAATACGCTCTATCTCGATATATCGCACTTGGTATCGTTGGTTGTTTTGCTGCTGATGTGCTTGCATTCGACTACTCTTCATCAGTTTCAGCAGTTCCGGTCCCGGGCAGTGGGTCCAAGATTGATTTTCTTGGAGATACATTCGAAGAAGACGGCTGGAAATTTTATCACAATCATCCAAAAAGCTCGCGGGAGGAAGACGGCCAGGCACGTGGGCCACTGGCTTTTTCAGGGAACAGAAGAATGCAGGAAGGCCCCGAACGAGGCCAGCCCGATCTTCTGAAAGTTATTAAAACTCCTCCGAACGGGTTGCCCGAAAGCAACCACGCACTCCTTGTGCGAACACTGCATTCGGGTGTTCCAGGGACATATTCCAGAACCGTGCAGCAGGATGATCTGATCTGTGGAATTACCACAAGGCTTGGGTCACAAATCCCCGTGCGTGAAGTTCCTAGTTGTGTTGTTCGTATTTGGTTGCCGCCCGCAGAGGAATGGGAAAATCGTAGTGGGCCTCATTTTGGTATTCGGATGGGTGTTCGCACAACGACGCTTGAACCAAATAGAGGATTTTTTGCATCTGGTAGTTCGTCGGTTGTTGAGCCCTACTGGCCGGGCATGTGGATTCACTTTCGTAGTGAAACGTCTCGAGGTGTAGAAAGTGATTCAGCACTTATTAAGGTGCGTGGAGATCGTCGTGGAATTGATTTTCCAGTAAAAGATATCTCAGCTGACCAGTTTGGTTGGTGGACGCTAGGAATGTCACTCTCACCTGATGGCCAAGTTCATTATTTTGCTCATCAGGGTGTTGATGATCTTACTTCTCAAGATCATTTAACGAGCCAATTTCCATACGGTTTTCGTGCTGAAAGACTGAATTCTTTCTTTTTCAACTCCTGTAATCTGAATGACGGTACAACGTGGTCAACACCATTTGTTATCGATGATCCGTCCGTCTATGTTGTGAACTCAGCGAGAGTCATGCAGTTAGTTGAGAGACGAGAAGCCTATGAAATCCGCCGGCAACAAAAGCGATCAGCCTATCGCAGTTATAAAAGTAGAGCGCGCTAAAACGTGTTTCTAAAAAGCCTGCATTGAGATTCGTTCTGTTCGCAGTCGCAGGGCATTTACAACAACAGATGCACTGCTCAAACTCATCGCAGCAGCTGCAAAGATTGGGCTTATATGCCAGCTTGAGCCGAATGCAGGTACAAGAATACCTGCTGCGAGTGGGATACTCAGTGCATTATAAAAAAATGCAAGAAATAGATTTTGCCGGATGTTCAACAAAACTAAGCGGCTTAATTGAATGGAATACGGAAGCGCCTGGAGATCGCCTCGCATAAGAGTAACGTTCGCAGTTTCGATAGCCACATCGCTTCCTGTTCCCATAGCGACGCCGATCGTGGCAGCAGCAAGAGCCGGGGCATCATTCACTCCATCACCAACCATTATGGTCTGTTCACCTTTGGAATGCTTTTCAGTAATAAACTGATATTTCCCCTGTGGAGTAAGTCCAGCCTCGTAGTGCTCGATGCCGACTGACCGTGCAATAACGCCAGCGTTATCAGAATGGTCTCCAGTCAGCATTGTGATTTGAAGTCCTAGTTGCTTTAGCTGCCCGATCGCTGTGCACGCAGATTTTTTTACAGGGTCCGTAACGGCGAATAGGCCGGCCACGTGCGAATTGACCACTACCCCGGTGATTGTTTTCCCGCTTGCCCGTAAAGGATCTGCCGCCCTTCGAAATTCATTCAGTTCACTTGCGGGTACGTTCTGTTGTTTGAGAAAGGCTTCATTACCTAGGGCAATGGTCTTACCCGATACAGTTCCCTGTACACCAGATCCGGGCGTCGAGAGAAACGTGTCAGCATTGCTGAGTACCTCAAGGTTTCGTTCGCGAGCTGCTTGGCAGATTGCAGTGGCAAGTGGATGTTCACTGCCAAGTTCAACCGCGGTTGCCAGCAGCAGAATCTCTTCTTCAGATTGATTGCTGAATAATACGATGTCAGTAACAGTTGGCTGCCCTTCTGTGATTGTTCCGGTTTTATCAATCATGAGGCTCTTGCTTTGCCCAAGTGCCTCAAGAGATTCGGCGTCTTTGAACAGGACACCTTCGCTGGCTGCGCGACCAATACCGACAATAATTGACATTGGTGTCGCCAGGCCGATGGCGCATGGGCATGCAATCACCAGAACTGAAACACTTGAGACGATCGCATGTGCGAGACGAGGCTGAGGGCCCAGGAAAAACCATCCGGTGAATGTCCCGAGTGCAATGGCCAGCACAATTGGTGTGAATATGCTGGCCACGCTATCAGCCATTCTTTGTATAGGTGCTTTGCTTCTTTGGGCTGAACCAACGAGTGTAATGATTCGCGATAAGAGGGTTTCAGAACCAGTTTTTTCTGCAAGGAGAATGAAGCTACCTCTACCATTTTTTGTTCCTGCAATGACCTCGTCACCTTTTTTCTTTTCTACGGGTGATGGCTCGCCTGTTAACAAGGATTCATCCACATGGCTTGCCCCGTCTAAGAGTGTTCCGTCGACAGGAATAGTCTCACCTGGCCGAACTCGTAGGTGGTCTCCCGGATGAACGGTACTCAGTGGTACATCATGTTCACCATTTTCGAGTACGACTCGCGCAGTCATTGGAGCAAGTGACACGAGTGATCGAAGCTCAGCACCAGTTTTTGATCGTGCTTGGCTCTCTAGTGCTTGTCCTAGATGGACAAGTACAATAATCATTGCCGCTGCGTCAAAGAAAGTATGAACTAAGCCAGTTTTTGGATTCCGAAATGAATCAGGAAAAAAAGTAGGTAGAAGCGTAGCTAGGAGGCTAAATCCATAGGCAGCACTGACGCCGATAGTAATCAGCGTAAACATGTTGAGATTGCCTGTAGCGATGCTACGAATACCACGAGAAACAATCGAACGGCCGCATGTCGCGATGACAAGACTCGTGAGAATGAGTTGCAGAAACTGATTGATGTGTGGGTCGATCCAAGCCTCAACTGATAGCCCAAACATTGGTGCCATTGCCAAGAGCAGGATGGGGACAGAGAGTATGATTCCGTATAGAAATTCGCGAATGCCAAGCAGCGTAATTTCTTCAGTTGGTATCGCATTCTGCGGGCTTGTTGTCTCGAGAGGCATTCCACACTGGGGGCACGAGCCTGGTGATGCAGAGAAGACTTCGGGGCACATTGGACAGAAGTAGCCACTGCCCGTGTCCGGCAACGAGGATGTCGTTTTTGCAGAATTTTTGTTCTGGCAGCACGAGGATGGTGTGTGCATATCAGTGGTCCAAAGTGTCTATTGATTTCTTGAAAATCTCATTCACAGAAATAAAAATATAGTGAATAAGCAGCAATTATTTACGGTTGTTTCGAGGGGGTGCCTCGAGCTCGCTTAAATGGATCAATAGTACTACCAGACGGACCCTGTGGTGGTGCTGTTTCCGGTGCTTTAAACGGAAGCATCTTGGGCCATTCGAGACTCATTCCTGGCCACGCCGATGTTGGCTCTGGTGGATTGGGTTGTGTCGTCATCGCTGGGACTGCCTGAACCTGATTTTTCTGGAGAATCTCATCAGGTTTTGGAAAGTTTGGATTTCCAGAAGTGATCTGGGTGACTGATGGTCCAACGGAGCCCCGTGTAAGAGGTTTGACTGATACAGAGTCAATCTGAGCTTCGCCAAGGCCAGTTAATGCAAAAGTGACGGTGAGTGGGGGGGGCTCGCCGGGTGATCCATCGCTACCGGGTTGGGCAGGGGGGACAATTCGGTAAAGCACGAGTCGCCGCCAGCTTTCTGTTTTGTTCACTCGCTCAGCCAAAGCTGGACCACCATACGAATCAAAAACAAGGAGGCCATCAACGGATCCTTTGATAGGGTTTGGCACGCGAACCTTTGCCACAATCTCTAACAGGGTACCAGCAGCTGCATTGATAGGGGGTGTTGTAATCCAAATTGGAGGAGTCTCGATAACAACGGGTGCTTCTTCAGAGTTGTTCGCGGTTGCGAAGATCCTTAAGCTTCTCTGGCCGTCAGCAGGCGCACGGGTTGAAAGCTCTACGGAGCCTTTGACTTGATCCGTCGGCCGTACAAAGTGTCGCCACCCGGTGCTGGACAACGTGTTGATCTCTTCCATGTGGCCGCCTTTTAGCAAATTAATGCCCGCATTTGTCGATTGCAATGCCTCGATCATTCTCCAGTGGTCTGACAGTGTTGCAGAAGAAGTCGTGAGAGGACTTGCAACCATAGAGCCTGTTGCAGTTACTCCTCGCTCCCAAAACAGACGCTCCAGTTGTCCTGCTATAGCACGCGATCGCTCAAGTTTTTTCACAGCAGCGGTTGGATCCTGAGCAATCATCGCTTCGGCATATTGGGCTTCTTGTTGAGCTTCAGTAATCATTTCAGTTACCGGAAAATGACCAAGAGCCTTCGGTGGAAGCTCTGCAGCAAGTCGACTTGTACGGGCAATTGCATTGGCTGCTTGAGCGCGGGCGAGCAGGGCTGCAGTTGGTGCATTGCGACGTACAAGTTCCTGGACATGAGCTATAGCAGATGGATCGTTGCTAATCAAAATGACGGCAGCAGCGTGGAAGTTATCAAGTGTCATCGCAACACCACCAGTCACTCTGCGGTGTTGCAATGGCCTTAAGGTGCTGTGAGTAATTTCCCAAGGCCGGTGTGCCTCTGGTATGCCAGGGATTAAAATATTGAGAGGCTGTTCGTGTCGTGGAATGTCACCACGGTAATGCCGGGCCATAATTTGACCGCCCTGTACGGAACGCCAGATGAGGACGACTCGAGAGCGAGATGCTTCAATCACCATTGCTCGCACTTCCGGATCACTTGTTTCTGCATCGGCTGTAAATCGACCACTGGCTCCCCACGCAGAGATTGTTTCGAGTTCAAGGTTGACCGTCTGTACCGCAGTAGCTCGTGTGACAGTTTCGTTGTCAGTTCCGTTGAGTGGTCGGGCTGAACGAAACAAAATGCCGCGGCTTCCAGCTGCAATCGCTGTGAAGGCGGCGCCCAGGAGACTTTCCTCGTCAACTGGCAGCCCATTGTTACCCGTCCCTGAAAGCAATGCTGCTTGTTTAGCAGTTCGAGAGTCTACCTCCGTGGCAAGCGTAGCCAGCAGTGGCGTGCCAGGTCTGGCAAGCCGTGGTCGTTGCTGAAGCCACGTGAGGTAGTTCGCCAGCTCAAGACTAGTCCCGAGTACGGCACGATGTGCAACAAGCATGTCGAGATGTCGAGAGATTTCACGTAGTCCGGAATCTGCTGACGCAATGATGGGCCTTCCTTGGCGTCGATCACAAATTCGTAAGCGTCTCACTTGTTCAGCAAGACGAGGAATATCCTCGGATGAGAGTGAACGACCCATATCCCAAAGGAGTACACGGTTCCATTTCTCAGAAAAAGCTGGGAGTTTTTCGGGTTCTGTGAGGTCAACATCTGGCAGGGTTGGAGGAGGGCAGATAATCCAGATTCCAGCTTGTTCAGCTTCAGCCAAAAGAGTTGTTGAGGCGGGCTCATGGAGTTGGATACAATTGAAACCCAATTGAGCCAGAGCAGTCAGCGGCTCACCTCGATGCTCGATTGCACGAGGGAAGAATGGTTTACCATCGACTTCGAGTACACCACGAACAAGGCCAGCGTGTTCGGTCGTGGTTGCCTTGGTAATGTTTTGAACATCCTGTTGATGTAGCATTGAGGGCGATTGTGTTATTGTTTTTGGACCTGATGCTGTAATTAATCCACTGATCGATATGTCGTCGATCGATACGGTGCAGCGACTTATTCCAAGTGGTATTTCCACAGCCAGCCCACAAATCGTTGCACCATCGAGACTCATTTGAGGCCCATACTGTGCTCGTAGTGCAGGTAGTTGCGACCGAAGAATAGAAGGAAGATTTTCGATAGCAAGAGACTGCCAGCGTAATGTGGTTGTCGATGGTGATCCTGAGACAAAAATACGAATCGGTTGCCCATCTTGAGATTGAACTGAAGGCAACACGATTTGACAGGCAAGCCGAGCAGACGGGTGGTCGCACCGAAGCCGAACGTGTGCCAAGAATTCATCGATGATCGCAGATTCAGGAATAGAGAACAGTATACGACTCAGGGTCGTCCGATCAGTCTGGAGAACAATGGTTTCACAACTGTGGCCAGTGGTATCAACCTTTTCAATGCGCTGTTGTAGGACTCGCAGGCCCGGAGAGGGTGCTACTACGGTTGCTGTTTCGGGGCCATCAAAGTTTTCCTGCAGTCCAGATCCAATCGTAACGCGTTGGAGAACGAGACTCAGTAAAACAGAAAGTACGAGGTATAGAAGAGTGTCCGTCCGGTGGAATGAAGCCCGAATCTCTATGGCACGAGAAGTCATTCTGAAGATATTGCTACAGATTGAGTTTCGCATGCAGTTGATCTGGTATGACACGAAGTGTAGTCGTGTCTTGGAATTGAATAAGTGAGGAAAAGAACGTTGTGTAAGTGAAACAATCAACCTCGAAAGGACATGGATGACCACCAGTGACCGGCTGTTCTGACCAGGTTTTCTGGGTTGGTGTAAAACCACAAATGGGCTCCCTTGATGTCCCGGCATGCCAGTGTGACAAAGCGTGAATAGGGCTTGTAGCAGGGTGCCGATGGTGTGCTCTAGAGGGGCTGCTTCACCAGTTCGGGTTTTGGCTGAAAAACAGGACGGTAAGGCAAATTAGGAAAGTATTTTCCGGCATTGATCCGATGACCAAGGTATTATTGGTTAAGGATTTTTTTCATGCAGGATCTCACAACCGAAGAAGTTGCCACGACCGCCCTGGAGCTTGGCCTCATAGATGCGGCTGAAATGCCGGGTTTATGGCGGGAGCTAGGCTCTCATGATGCTTCGCTGGAGCAATTTGGTTCAGCCTGTGTGCGAAGAGAATTGCTCACTGGTTTCCAATGGGAGCGTCTTCGGAACGGCTACCGAAATGGCTTCTTTTATGGTCGAACAAAAGTCCTTTATCAGGCAGGTGCTGGCTCATTTGCGCGAGTGTACCGTGCTATCGCACAGGACAACCAAGAAATTCTTGCGGTGAAAGTTCTGCGAAAACGTTTTTCCGCTGATGAAATCAAGGGTGAGCTTTTCTTGCGAGAGGGTCGCATGGGATTGATGCTAAGGCATCCAGGGATTGTCCGCATTGAAGAAGTAGGGAAAGAGGGTGTCAGCAGCTTCATCACAATGGAGTTTGTTGAAGGACAGACTCTTCGAGAATTAGTAAAGATTCGGAAAGGGCTCGACCTAACCTGTGCTCTCGACCTGGCAGTCCAGCTAATTGATGCTTTGGTCTACGCTCATGGTGAAGGTGTTACGCATCGAGACTTAAAAGCATCCAATGTGCTCGTTTCTTCGAAGGGTCAAGCAAAGCTTGTTGACTTTGGCCTTGCGAGTTTTTCAGAGACCAAATCAAAAAAAACTGATGAGATCGGGAAGCTACGCACCGTTGAGTACGCTGCGCTTGAAGCTGCGGGGGGTGTTCGTGGTGATGATGTGCGGAGCGATGTGTTTTTTCTTGGAGCTCTTCTGTATCTCATATTTTCTGGGCGTTCACCTTTCAGCGAATCACGTGATCGAGAAGTAAGAGCTGATCCAAAACGATATGCAGAGATCGAACCACTCGGAAGGGTCGCTCCGCATCTACCGCGTGATTTGGTAGATGTTGTGAACAAAATGCTCAGCCTCAAACCCAAACGTCGTTTTCAGACGGTGCTAGAAGTACAAGAAGCACTCAAGCCAATACAGCTGCGATGTGCTGAAGACGAATCGACTATCACGCCAGATCTGCCGGAAAAGAAAAAAGTGAGGCAGGTCTCGAGCACGAAAGACGCCGAACTAAAAACCTCTGATAAGCCGAGAATCATGGTTGTTGAGGTCTCTGGGAAGTCACAAGACTCTTTGCGGCAATTTTTTTCTAAACAGGGTTTTCGTGTCCTTGTGACTGAAAATCCAAAGCGAGCGCTCACTCGGTTTGAATCGGTGCCTGCCCCGGCGGATATTCTTCTGCTGAGTAGTCAGGTGCTTGGTCATGATGCAGTAACGGTATTCAATGCATTAGCCCCTGATCCATATTTAAGGAAGATACCAGCACTGCTCATCACAAGTGCTCGTCAGTCAGAAATAGTGGAAGAGGCTGTTGAGGATGACCTGCGGCAGGTTGTTACGATGCCGTTTAAAGCGAGCGAACTTCTTCAGAAAGTGAAGACCTTGACAGGCGTCACAGTATAAAAACGTTTTGAGGATTACTAAGAGTTCATCGCAAGGCCACATCTTATTCCTTGTACAGCACCTAGTCGCGGAGGATGTATTTCCGTGTCAGGGACGGCGCCTCGGTGGCAAGTGGTATCATGTTGATAACATGAAAATATCTGCCACCTATTAAGGAATATACTTGAAGTATTTCAAATTTGATTTTAATGAAAGGGTCTTTGTTGAAGCAATAAACGACTTTTTTGCATGAAGCAAATGTTCTTTTAAAAAATGCCCTCTCTATAGTTCGCTTAATAAGATCACTCTCACTATAGATAAACTTTTCGTCGTTGGTATGTGGATCCGGAATAGTTTCCCTCGTTTTGCTGCCATTGCACACTTGCATTAATTACCGCTAATCAGGCTATCGGATTCTTCTTTGAGTGTGTGTATCTTAAAACATGGTGAGCAATCAGGTTCTGTTCTGCCGAAGATGCCTCAAGGGAAATATCGGCTCAAACGAAAAAAGCAATAATCGAGCCCAGTCCTTTTTCAATGACGATCTCATTATTTTTTGGGTAGTCTGGAAGCGTAAAGGCCAGTATTTTATAGATGAAAATTTTCATTGTGAGGTTGGCTGTCAGCCTGCAATAAAAAAGACTTGTGAGTTTTTACTATGCAGTTAAGTGATGCCGAACTAGCTGACATCAACCGTCAGCTAGGAAAAAAGTCTTCAAAAGAAGTGATCGAATGGGCACTCGACCAAAATAAAAAAACAGTAGTAACAACAAGCTTTGGGTTTAATTCGGCAGTGACCCTGCATATGGTCACCCAAGTAAGACAAAGCGTGCCCGTAGTTTGGGTTGACAGTGGATACAATTTAAAGGATGCGTATGTAGTTGCTGAGGAACTCATACAAAAACTTGGGCTGAATATTCACGTCTATAACCCGGTTATGTCATGTTCTAGGCGAGAGGCGGTGCACGGAGCAAACTTTGGTGTGCCAGACAATCCCGAGTTTGAAGATTTCAAATATCAAGTCAAACTCGAACCTTTTCAACGCGCATTAGAAGATTTGCAGCCGGAAATTTGGATTAGTGGCATTCGTAAGGAAGAAACAAAATTTCGACAGAAGCTTGGAATTGTTGCTATGGATGCAAGAGGTATTCTCAAGGTGTCGCCCTTATTCAATTGGACGGAGGACGATATTTCGGAGTATATGATGAAATATAATTTGCCAAACTGTAGGCACTATTTTGACCCAACGAAGGTGGACTCTCAAACAGAGTGTGGGTTGCACTTGAGTCAATTTGAGCAAGGTGGCGGCATCTAAACTTTTGGTAGTATTGTTTCAAAAGTAAGTACGGTTGCAGGTCTTTGAAGGCGGGGAAGAATGGCACGAGAAGTTGCGTTAGCGGTTGATCTTGGAGCTTCTGGCGGTCGCATTGTTTCAGGTGCTTTTGATGGAAGGCTGCTCGAATTAAAAGAGCTCCATCGATTTGAAAATGGACCAGTCTCCTTTGGCGGCCATCTTGTCTGGGACTTTGTTGGTCTCTGGAGTGGTGTTTTAGATGGGTTACGAGTTGCTGCTGATCAGCATCAGAAGGCAATTCAGAGTATCGGTGTGGATACCTGGGGAGTCGATTTTTCATTTATTACAAAGAATGATGCACTCTTATCAGAGCCGGTGTGTTATCGAGATGCCCGCACAAGAGGTCTTATTGAAGCAGCACAAGCAATTGTTTCCAAAGAAGAAACGTTTAATGCAACAGGTTTGCAGTTCATAGAAATCAATACGCTCTATCAACTTCTTGCTCTCAAGAGAGATCGACCAGAACTTCTCGACGCGGCCGATCAGTTGCTGATGATTCCAGATCTTGTGCACTGGTTACTTTCAGGACAGCGTTCCAATGAGCGAACAATTGCTTCAACGACTCAGTGCTTTAATCCTCAGAGCGGGCAGTGGGCCAACGACCTTTTGACGCGGTTTGGACTTCCTACAGATTTATTTCGACCGGTTTCTGAACCGGGACATGACATTGGTAGTATTCGCGCAGATATTGCATCTGATACCGGGCTAGGAGATGTGCGAGTGGTGCTACCTGGTTCCCATGATACTGCCAGCGCAGTAGCTGCTGTCCCAGCACTCGAACCGCCTTCATCACGACCAGACTGGTGCTACATCAGTCTTGGGACGTGGGCACTTGTTGGCGCGGAATTGGATCGGCCTTTGGTAACCCCTGAGTGCCTTGCTCGTAATTTTACAAACGAGGGTGGAGTGGGGGGAACAACAAGGTTGTTAAAAAATCTTTGTGGACTCTGGCTCGTGCAACAATGTCGAGCGAGTTGGCAAAGATCTGGGAAAAACTGGGACTGGGAACAACTGACCGCTCTAGCTGCGGAATCTAAACCACTACAAACGATAATTGATTCTGGACACCCGTCGCTTGTCGCCCCAAATGATATGCCTCAGGCAATTCGAGAACTCGCGCAGCAAAGCAATCAGCCAGTGCCGGATTCAACTGGGGCAGTGGTGCGGACAGCCTTGGAGAGCGTTGCTGCAGATGTGTCACGAACCCTTCAAGAGTTAGACGGACTAGTTGGACGCCGTATGAGTAGAGTGCACATTGTTGGGGGTGGCGTTCAGAATAAATTGCTCTGCCAAATGATATCCGATGCGTCAGATCGTCCGGTTGTGGCGGGTCCTGTTGAGGCAACCGCCATAGGAAATCTCCTTGTGCAGATTTTTGCTGAAAATGGGAAACTAGATTTACGAAGTGTACGGTCTGTGGTGCGAGATAGTTTTGACCCAATAACGTACGAACCTCAGTCCGTCGCAGCGTGGAAAGAACGACTCAGTCAGTGTGCTGGCCGGTAGATGTCTGCGGGAAATCTGCCTTTGTGCAGAAAGTTGACTACCGAAAGAGTTGGGATACCAAGGCAATGACGCCAGCTGTTACGAGTACTGCAACTGTGCCGATAGCTGTTACAAGCCATTGGTAAGCAGCCCGTTCAGTCTGATCGTCAGTGTATTCAACACTGGCCTTAAGATCAGCGAGAAAACGTGAATTGCATTGAGGGCAAATCAGTTCTTCATCAAGTAGCGTTGCTGGTACCGTAACAATGTGATCAGAAGGGCAAGATATGCGATAGTGTTTGACAGGTGACGTCATGCTGCTCGATAGTTTGCGGCAGGTCTTTTGGTTACCTGTCCGTGCTCGACTTCCAAAATTGAATCGGCGAGTGCAAGAGTGCTTGGCCGATGTGTGATCATGATCACCGTTCGGTTCTTGACATAATGCGAGAGAGCCTCATGGATGAGTTCTTCACTCGCTACATCTATTTGACTTGTGGCTTCATCGAGAACAAGTATCTCCGCATTTCTTAAGAATGCCCGAGCGAGAGCGATTCGCTGCCTCTGGCCACCAGAGAGACGATAACCATTAGGGCCAACTTTTGTCTTATATCCGTCAGGAAATTCGGCGATGAAGTCATGAGCACGAGCCTTTCTGGCGGCTTCTTCTATTTCTTCGTCGGTAGCCTCCCATCTGCCATATCGGATGTTGTATAAAATCGTTTCGTTGAAAAGTTCTGTTTGTTGGGTAACGATTGCGATACGTCTACGCAAATCTTTTACTGCTAGTTCTGTCAGCGGAACGTTGTCGAGTTCAACTGTGCCTTCTGTGGGATCGTAAAATCGACATATGAGGTTGATGAGCGTACTCTTTCCGCCCCCGTTGGGTCCGACGATTGCCACGCGTTCACCAAACTCAATGGCGACATCGACATTGTTTAGTACTGTGTCAATTCCATCATACGAAAAAGAGACATTCCGTAATGCAATCTCTCGATGCGGTGATGGGAGATAGTACGGGTTTGATTTTTCTTTTAGTTTTGATGGTGTGTCGAGAAGTGGGTACAGCGATTGTGCTCCGACAATCCCCACATTTATCCCTGTTATGACTCCAGACAGTTTTCGGACCGGATCTGAAGCACCAATCAGCATCCCAAAAAAGACCATGATCCCTGGAACAGTCATTGGTTGCTCTGTCATGGTAACCCCGAAAATCTGGGTTTCCTTATTGATGACCAACCACGCCCCAACGGCAATTGAAGTTGCGACCATTCCAATGCCAAGAACTTCAGTGATTGGATTTGCAAGTGCCCGATAAAAGTTGTGACGCAGTCCAATTTTCATCATGTGATTCGTACTGTCCCGGAACCGATCTCGTTCGAAAGATTCCATCGTATAGGCCTGAACAGTGAGTACGTTATTCAGTGCCTCAAGCATCACGTGATGAAAACCAAGTGCTTGGGAGAGAATGTTCTTCGAGGCACTCCGCATTTTTCTGTTTAGCCAAACCATCATAAAGCCAACAATAGGCGCCATTGTGAGGCAGGCGAGTGTTAACTGCCATGAAATGCAGAAAGCTCCTCCTAAGCATGCAGCTATCTTCAAGGGCTCAGTAATTGCGCCACCGAAAGTAGTCGTAATTCCTCCCGACAGCATATCGGCTGTGTGTGTGACTTGAGCCATAAAGCCAGCAGAACCATTTTTCATGAATTGTGTGCGATCCAATTCAAGCGCTTTGTTAAAAATCTTGACTCTGAGGTCTCTTGATATCCCCATTGCAACAAAACTAACAAGCATTGTGCCAGTAAGGAGCAGGCAGTGTTTCAAGAAGGTACTGATGACGATCAGGACAACCACAAGAAGTACGGTCTGAAAAGGATCTCTTGGGATGTAGCTTTCGAGCCATGGCTGGAGGAATTGTGCAGATGTCAGGATGGCCCGATCACTTTTATCCTGAAGTAGCAGGGTGTCTATTTTATTTTGAATGTTCTGCTGCTCTGCTTCTGCTCTGCCACCACCAGCGAGGCGATCATGAAGTCGCTGGATCTCTTGTTCGTGACTCACAATTTTTGATTCGGCATCAGCTATTCTTTTTTCATTCCAATTCTGAAGAGACTCCCCGTTAAGAGTGACTTCGATAACTGGGAAAAGTGCTGCAATGTTTGCTCCCCATAGCCCGGCTACACCAGCAGAACAAAGAAATGCTGCGAGGAGCAATGGCCAGCTTTTCGAAGCATCACGAAGAGCGCGAAGAAAATACGTCATGAACTCAGTTCGGAGTATTGGGGATTAAAAATGAATAAAGCTCGTAAGTTGTCACATCGATAATTCCAAGAAATGACTGGTTGTGTCATGTCATCTTTCAATATCTATTCGTCGAAATGACTCCTTGGTACCAGCTGAATTTAGGTATGATGATTTTGGGATTTATTCCATGTGCGCAAAGCGTTGATCTTGCGCAGACTCCGCTGAACGGCGGGGGGAGAGTAGCCTGAGAGACTGAGTGAAAACAAGTCGAAAACAGGGGTTATTCAGCCATGACCGAACGTTTTTTGCGCTCTTTGGCAGCGGAAAAGGTGTTTTCAAGAAGCATTGCAACGGTCAGAGGCCCCACGCCTCCTGGTACTGGTGACACGGCTTCTGCTACGTCAGCGACGGGGTCGTAATCAACGTCACCAACGAGTCGGCTTGTGTCCCCGTCTGAAATGCGATTTATTCCGACATCAATCACGACAGCCCCGGGCTTCACCATATCGGCCGTGATAAGTTGGGGAATACCAACAGCAGCTATAAGAATATCAGCTTGTTGAGTCACTTCCTTAAGGTTGGACGTATGACTATGGCAGACGGATACAGTTGCATCTCCACCAGGTCCACGGCTGGCGAGAAGAAGCGCCAGTGGCTTCCCCACAATGTCACTACGGCCAACGATAACAGCATGCTTACCACGAGTCTTAACACCAGCGTCGAGAAGCATTTTTTGAACTCCTGCAGCAGTGCAGGGAATAAAGTGAGGCCGTCCTTGAGAAAGAAGCCCAGCGTTTACTGGATGAAAGCCATCGACATCACGGTCAGGAGGCACCGCATCGAGTACGGCCCTGGCATCGACATGATCTGGGAGCGGCAACTGAACAAGAATGCCATCAGCTGGTCCATGTTCATCCCGCCCAATAGCTTCCACGGTGGACACAAGCTCGGCAGTTGTGGTTGATTCTTGGATTGAAAAGACATCAGCTGTAATTCCCACCCGTTTTGCTGCAGCTGCTTTGCTTTTCACATATGAAGCGCTTGCGGCAACGTCTCCAACAAGAACAACAACAAGCCGAGGAGTTCGGCCAATTTCACGAGTCAGTGCCGCTACTTTTGGCGCAAGGTCATTCTCAATTGTTTTGGCAAGTTTTCGGCCATCGAGCCGTTGAGCCGTCATCTCTGTCTCTCCGGGAATGGAATAACCAAAGACCTCACGGCAGTCTTTGTGGGTGTAAAGAGCACCGTGCGCCGAGGTCATTTCGCTTGGGGTGATTCTTAACTGGGCTGCTCGTCCATAAATGTCATGCGAAGTTGATGAAGGATTTCCTCAAGGAGTTTTTTCTCGTCGTCGGCAAGATTCCCAGCTGTTTTCTTCTCAAGCATTTCCAGCATTTCGATGAAGTGTCGAGCAGTGTCAAGGTTTTTGAGAGATTCTTTCGTAATAGGGTTTGGGATTTTTCCAAACGCCATGAGTGCCTGTGTAAACATTGTTTGAACAAGAAACTCAAAGGTAGCAGGAGGGGCCTTCATAGGGCCATTATCATTTGTTGGAACTGGTGGTTCGGGCATGAGGGGGTCCAAAGTAGTTCGAGTAACAGAATTGAGTGTGAGATAATACGTGCGGTGTTTGTCAGGTTTTTACACCAGCGTGGTGAGCCACGGCTGCTGCAACAAGATCAGCAAAGAGAGGATGAGCAGCTGTCGGCTTGCTTTTAAATTCTGGATGAAATTGTACTGCAACGAACCACGGGTGATCCGCTACTTCAACAATTTCAACAAGGCTTTTGTCTGGCTTCGTGCCAGCAATCACAAGACCAGCCTCTTCAAGCCGTTGTCTGTAGTTGCTATTGAATTCGTAACGGTGGCGGTGACGTTCAGAAATATTGGAGGCACCATATGCCGATGCAGATCTGCTGCCGTCGCTAAGCAGGGCAGGCTGGCTCCCGAGTCGCATTGTGCCACCTTTTTCTGTCACGCCCTCTTGTTCGTCCATTAAACAGATGACCGGATGTGGGGTGTCCCGGAAAAACTCCGTTGAGTGTGCGTCAGTGAGATTGGCAACATTGCGGGCAAAGTCGATGACGGCACATTGCATGCCCAGGCATATTCCCAAGAAAGGAAGATTCCGTTCCCGAGCGTAACGAATAGCTTCCACTTTCCCTTCAACACCACGTTCACCAAAGCCACCGGGCACTATCAGTGCATCGAATCCGGCGAGTGTCTTTTCGGCACCGTTCAGCTCGATTTCTTCACTTTTTATCGCTTGAACTCGGACTTGGGTGTAGTTTGCAATGCCTCCGTGATCGAGTGCCTCATAAATGCTTTTGTAGGCATCGCGGTGCTCGGCGTATTTGCCCACGAGTGCTATTGATACTTCGTGCTCAGGGTTGCGGAGCCGATGCAGAATGTCATGCCACCCTTCAAGATTTGCCGAAGCTGCAGGTAAGTCGAGCTGTTTGAGTATGAGGTCATCAATTTTGTTTGCCTGAAGTGACAACGGGACTTCATAGATTGAGAAGTCTTTGTCTCGCTCTTCAATGACGGAGTGCAGCGGAACGTTACAAAAGAGTGCTATCTTTTCACGATCGGAGGTGTCGAGGCTTCGCTCCGTGCGGCACACAAGAATATCTGGCTGGATACCAATTTGTCTTAGGATTCCAACAGAGTGCTGTGTCGGCTTGGTCTTTAGTTCACCAGCTGCTTTCAAAAATGGAACCAGAGTGAGGTGAATAAACATGCAGTTTTCACGACCACGCTCAAGAGGAATCTGCCGGATCGCCTCAAGGAAAGGTAGGCTTTCAATATCTCCGACGGTGCCGCCAATTTCTGTAATGACAACGTCGGTGTCGGCATCATCAAGCTGCAGAACAACTTCTTTTATTTCATTTGTTATGTGCGGGATGACTTGAACAGTTTTCCCTAGAAACTCACCTCGTCGTTCCTTGTTGATTACAGATTGGTAAATTTGGCCCGTGGTGTAATTGCTCTGTCTCGTAAGATGTGTTGTGGTGAAACGTTCGTAGTGACCAAGGTCGAGGTCGGTTTCGCTACCGTCATCAAGCACATAGACCTCACCGTGCTGGTATGGGCTCATTGTCCCTGGGTCGACATTGATATACGGGTCGAGTTTCTGCATTTTTACGCGCAGTCCACGCGATTCGAGAAGCATCGCGATTGAGGCACTGGTGAGTCCTTTGCCAAGTGAACTGACGACCCCACCGGTCACAAAGATATGCTTAGTCACGCGGCAAAATTCCTAAAAAGACGAAGTGAGCAAAAATGCAGATACGAACGACCCCATGAACATACCGAATGACCCAAGTCGATCGCTACTCGGCCAAATCCACCCCGGGGTTTAGTGTTTCCAGACGTGGTGTAGAGTGAATGAGATGGAATCAAACGCAAATATATCCGAGAGCCGTCCTTCGACTGCTGATGTCCGCATCAGGAGCCTTGACCCCCTTGTGCCACCGGCCCGACTGGTGTCGACATATCCGTTGACGGATGCTGCCGCCGCAGCGGTTGTATCGGGCAGAGAACAGGTCGAAAAAGTGCTTGCTGGTGAAGATGATCGACTTTTGGTCGTTGTCGGCCCGTGCTCGATTCATGATCTCGATGGTGCCCGCGAGTACGCTTCAAAATTGGTCACACTCTCACGGGAACTTTCAGACCGACTTCTGGTTGTCATGCGGGTTTATTTTGAAAAGCCACGAACTACCGTTGGCTGGAAGGGGCTTATTAACGATCCTCACCTTGATGATTCTTTTGATGTCGGAACTGGCCTGCGTTTAGCCCGTGAGTTGCTGATTGAGATCGCAGACATGGGTTTATCGACAGCAACAGAATTTCTGGAGCCCATCACGCCTCAGTTTATTGCTGACACAATTGTGCTTGGTGCAATTGGGGCTCGCACAACAGAATCACCAACGCATCGCCAAATGGCTAGTGGCCTCTCTATGCCAGTTGGCTTCAAAAACTCAACAGACGGTTCGTTACAAGCTGCGATTGATGCCATGCAGGCAGCCAAGACACCACATTCATTTCTGGGTATCGACAATGGTGGTGGTATCTGCGTCGTGTCAACGGCTGGAAATCCGTGGGGTGTCTTAATGCTTCGTGGTGGACGGGCTGGTTCGAACTATTCGCCAGACATGTTGCTTGATGCAAGAAATAGACTTGAGCAGGCTGGATTAAAGCCGCGTGTCATAGTCGATTGCAGTCATGCAAACTCAGGGAAGGATCACCGTCGGCAGTCAATTGTCTGGCGAGATGTTCTCAAGCAGCGTATTGAAGGCGATCATTCAATCGTTGGCGTCATGCTGGAAAGTAATATCAATCCCGGGAAACAGCCGCCAAATCACGATCGGTCAACCCTTGCGTACGGTGTCTCGATAACCGACGCGTGTATTGGTTGGGATGAAACAGAAACGCTGCTTCGTGAAGCCTACAGCAGCCTTGGCAAGTGACGTTTTTGCCATGTTTTTCTTTCATAGTCATGTGATTACACGATTGATATAGGTGTCTCCTTCACCCAAAAATAGTTCTTCTTTTACTTTTTGGGGTTATTTGGAGACGTGCTATGAAACATTCAAATATTATGCGGCACCGGTCTGGCTTTACGCTAATCGAGTTGCTGGTTGTGATCGCCATTATTGGCGTTCTTGTCGGTCTTCTTTTGCCTGCAGTGCAGCAGGCTCGTGAAGCTGCTCGTCGGTCGGCGTGTGGCAATAAAATGAAACAGAATGCGTTGGCAATGCACACCTATGCTGATGCAAATAGGTCGTTGCCTTCGGGAACAAATCGTCGAACTGAGGGAAGCGCTACACCAAATGGTGTATGGAAAACCTTTACCGTTGAGCTGATGCCTTTTATTGAGATGAGCACCGTGTATGACCAGTTAGACCTTAGTCAAAATCAATTATCTGGTACAGGTGGCGGGAATTCAAACTGGGTGAAGCTGGCACCAAATTTTCAAGGTAATCCCATTTATACCGCGCAGTTCTGTCCTTCTGATCCGGACTCATTTGCCGGGAGAACAGTTGATGGAAAATATCTCGGTGGATGGGCTATTAACGCGAATCGGCGTTCGGGTGGTAGGTGCTATGATGTGTCACTCGGTCCAGTGGGCTTTCCTGTGGCGACGCCGGATTGCCCAGATGGAGCTTCTAATGCATTTTGTCGCTTCAATAGCAATTGGTGGGCGTCGATAGGAAGTCCAGTTCGCGAGATTACTTCCACGCCTGGCGTGTTTAACTTCAGTTTTGAGTTTAAGTGTGAATTTAAGGATATAACTGACGGCACTTCAAATACATTGTTGCTGATTGAGCGACGGCCTGGCTTGCATCAGCGTTCTGCAATGTATGGTGCGGAGGTAGGCACGCCGACATCAATTCGGCCGAACTCTTCATTTATTGATGACACGACTTCTGCAGGTAATAATCCCCAACGAGCAAAAAATTGTGGTGCCAGTAGCATGCACACTGGCGGTGTGTTCGGCGTGGCTACGGCTGACGGAGCTGGTCACTGGCTAAGCGATACGATTGACTTCCAGGTTTTCAACTTTCTTGGAAATCGTGGCGACGGTGATGCACGCGGGAAGTTGCCATAGTAGGAAATGGTGAATCCCGCCCATGCTCAGTTAGCTGAGCCGAACTGGGGATGGGCTTTTTTATTGAGAGACGTATTTCATTCGAGGAGTCTTGCGGTGTTCACACCATATTCTATCTTTCATTCTGTGTTGAAAAATCTGGGCCGTTATAGCCTTCTGTTTCCACTCGTTCTCTTGACTGGTTTGGTATGTACCACTGGGTGTGGTCAAAAGAACACTGATGGAAAAGTAAGAATCAACGGTACGGTTATGCTGGATGGTTCCCCACTCATTTGTGAAGGTGAGGGCGAGTCGTACGTGAATCTCGTCTCAGAAACGGGTGAGAATGGCGGAGGCTCTGGATCATTCGACCGATCGACTGGTGCGTTCGAAATGACTATTTTGCCAGGTAGCTACAAGGCCGTTATTCGTGCGACAGATGGATTCATGGTTGAGGATGAAAAGCGGGGGCGTATCACCCCTGCAAAAAGCCTGATTCCTGAAAAGTATTCGTCTTCCGACGACACGGATGTGACAGTAACCGTGTCACCGTCTGGTGGTGACGTCAGCATTCAGCTTTCAA
>ERZ802830.188-NODE-188-length-60286-cov-27.4508_pt1 | contig 60286 bp, 56 predicted proteins | sample MGYA00345654_ERZ802830 | MGnify/ENA primary metagenome ERZ802830 (study PRJEB30503, sample SAMEA104212375) | marine metagenome | biome: Westerlies Biome; feature: [SRF] surface water layer (ENVO:00010504) within the epipelagic zone...; material: water...
TGAAACTTCTACAGGGAGGGGAGGGAGCTCCGCCAAGTTGAATACGTTGTTATCTGCATGCCCGGGTAAGCCACTCCAAACCGAGAGGGCCAAGAAGGGAGTCGTTGCACTTGCCAATAGGAGCAGTGCCCGCATACAACCTCAGAAGACCGATTGAACGTAACGAGCCGATGCAGTGGGTGCAAGGGGGGTTAGCGCAGTCCTTTGATCACCACAGTTGCAACTGATGGCCTGCCACATAGGTCACAAGTGCACAGGCAACAGACAGATTGAGGCTTCTTACGCCTCCTTGACCGCTGGAATCCGCTGCCCCTGGCATTGGAATCGTGACAATGGTGTGGCACTGCTCGCGCACAGCATCAGGAAGGCCAGTGTCTTCACGACCAAAGAGCAACACATCTCCCTGTTGAAATTCGAAGTCGCTCAGGCAACTGCCTCCACGACGGCTGCAACCAATGATCCGGCTTTGCGGGGGTAAAACCTGTTTCATGGCCTCGAAACTGCCATGCGTCGACAACTGCACATGGGGCCAATAATCGAGACCAGCTCGACGAACGCTGCGGTCGTCAATTTGAAACCCCAGTGGTTCGATTAGCGAAAGGGGTAGCTGAAATGCCGCACAAGTTCGCGCGATGTTCCCTGTATTGGGAGGGATTCGAGGTTCAAATAAGGCAACCCGCAATGGGGCTTCTGGGTTCACGATGCTCATGGAACGGGGTGACTGATGGAGCGAAGATCAACAGCTCGCCCCTGCAAGACAAGCCAACTCACATCCGCTATTTGATCCAACTGTTGTGCCAATTGACCCAGTCGATCTCGGAACAAGCCGCCAATTTGGGTCGGAGGAACGACACCCCATCCAGTTTCTTCGATCACCAAAACGCACTTAAAAGTGAGATGACGCAGGGTGACGATCAGATCCTCGCAATAATCGGTCCAAGCAGCACTGTCCAAATCCAGGCGAGCGGCAACGAATCCCCCCAATGAGTCGATCAATACAGATTGCGTTGCATCAATGCTTTTGAGCGACTGAGTCAGATCTGGGCCAGGTTCGAGCAAACTCCAGTGCGGCGGCCGCCGTTCTCGGTGAATGCGCAACCGTTCCACCCATGCAGGATCATCATCGCGTTTCGTACCCGTTGCGATGTAGATCACACAAGGATCTTCTGCCAGAAGAGATTCAGCCCATCGACTTTTGCCGCCTCGGGATGGCCCACTGACAAGGATTAACTCTGATTTGTGCACTTGGGGATCAACCAGAACCATTCATTCCTTTGAGTGTGGCCACAGAGGATGGCGAAACTCGGTTGAGATAACGGAAAATCCAATACTTAAATATTGTTGCCAATATAACTGGGAAAGTGGCGATGAATAACATCACAAAGTTTTCTTGAGAAGGCAAACCCAAATGTTTTGCGATCCCATTGAGCAGAACAGTCCATCCTTCAGGGCTATGAAAGCCGACAAATATATCGGTGAATAAAATAATTGCAAATGCCTTGGCAGAATCACTCAGCCCATACACAGCCTCATCAAAAAAACCACGCATAACGCGTAAATCATCTCGACTAACAAAACAAACAACCGTAAAGGCTAAAAGTGCACTTAAATCAGAAAAAACATTTTTAACTGCTTGAACACTAAGACCATCAGCCTCATCCTTGAGCTCAATCGCCTTTTCAGCTAATTTTTGACGCAGCTGATCTGCCTCCAGTGGTTGATCTGAATTGAGTAAAGCGTCAAATTCAAGTTCTTGCTTATAGACGCGCAATTTCTCAACAGCTTGTTCTTCAAGCTTGGGTTTTGGATAACTTAAAAACGGCAACTCTGGAGATAATCGATCAACAGCAGGGGAGATAATGTATGCACCGGCCACCTGTTGAATCAACAACGGCACCAAAATTAAAAGCAACAGAATGCGCAGCGAGATCAGAGTGCTGTTGCGACGTCGACGAAAACCTGCAACAACTGTTTCCTCAGACGCAGGATCAAGTTGACGGCGAACGGTGTCGAAAAATCCGAGCAACGATCTCGGCAAAGCCTCCGGAGCACGACTGATTGCAGGAGATCCTCCACTTGGCAGTTGATATCCATAACGACTCACCACAGCCTCAATCAGCTGCAGCTGCCTCAGTTCTTGAAGATCAAATTGCCCTCGATTGCGCTCGACCGACTCCAAGGTGGTTCGGCAGATCAACAAGGCGGCCCGAAACCGCCTCAGGATGCTGGCCTGAACCGACTTTGGTACGCCTAGCTCAACGTCGGATCTGACCAGTCGATCGCCATAGAACTCCAGTTCCAAATTCTGGATCAACAGCGCAGATTCGTAACCACGCTCAAGGTCGTTGGTGAGATCGAATCCCTGCCCACGCGAAAAAAAGTTGACCCAGTTTCGGCGACTCATGACAGCGCTGACCTAGCGGGAAAAGACCCACCAGGTGGCCATCGGAATAATCGTGCCCAACACAAGTAAAACAATGATCCAAGTAGTTGCATCACTTTCTTCGGTTTCCGCCTTCGTTGGAATGTTGGTCGGGAGCGCCACCCGCTCAACCACCTCAGGAGGACCTGGGTCTTCTCCACCTGCAAGAACAGTTGACAAACGGGAAATACCGTCGATCGATGACTGTCGGTAGCGATCACCGTCACGAAGGGGAAGGGTCATCGTTGTTCGCGCCGTACTCGTGAGTAACGACTCGGGCAATTGACTTTGCAACGCTGAGTCGGCGAGAAGTGCAGCGCGCTTGTTTTGTGTTTCGATCAGGATCAGGAGAAGGGGGATCTCGCTCTTCCCAGACCAAGATGCCATCAGTTCTTCACCGAAGCTCTTCAAGCTGTAACCGTAATCAAGGCGCCGCAAAGTAATTAAACGTGCATTGACGCGTTGATCTTCCAAGCCCTTCAGCTTCGAATCCAACTCATTCCGACTGGCGCGACTAAAGACATCAGCATCGTCGAGAATGAGCTCCTCTGGAGGAGACGCGCCCAGTTCGGAAGGCGAAATTGCTAGCCCTGCGGGTACACAGACGAACAAGCAGAGGCTGATTGCCAGAAGCGCGGCAACAAAACGGCGGGGGAACAGCGGCATCACCTCAAGCGGAACTCACTTCAGTCTGCCCCTAGCTGTCGAGCATGTCTCGATTTAAGGCCTCGATAGCCACAACAATCATTGTCGCTTCGTTTTCTGGAAGGTCCACCTTGGACACCAGTTGATTGAGAAAATCCTGCTCTTCGCTGGTCACCTTCTTATCGGCATGGACAAGATGTGCGGCGAGGGCCAGCGCGGATTGTTGTTGACGGGGACTCAGTACGGGCAAAGCTTCGTCGACAAGACCGGTGACACCTTGCTCTCTCAGCACCTTTAACAGCTGGTCGAAGAGCACACCCATCGCAGCCTCGCTGCTGCTGCTGTAAAGGGAGCGGTACTCCAACTGGAGGCGAAGGGCATGGGCTTCATCTCGGCCCAACACTCCATCACAAGCCACTGCCGCTAGGGCTACCGCAGCAAAGGCCTCTGCACCGTTCATGAGCTCAACACGAATGACCACATTTGAGCAAAATGATCACGTTCCTGCAGCAGTCCGCATCGATGCCAACACCGGCTCGGGTTGTTTTGTTCAGTGGGCTGCTCGTCCTGGTGTTGGCAGTGACGAATGCATCCACAGCTGATCTGATCACTCCAGATCTTCAACGGGCAGAGGTTTTGGCCGGTTTGGCGGCGGTGGGGCTGATGTTGGTTGCTGTGCTGTGGACGAGGGCCAATCCTCGATCAGCGGACCAGGTCGATCTCCAAGGAGAGCAGGGGCTCGTCATGGACGAACAGACCTCAGCTGAACTTCGCGAGGAATTGGGGTGGGGGAGTCACATGCTGCTGACCGCCACACCAGCCGCAACAGTGCTGGTGTACTGGAGAGGACATGTCATCCTTCGTCGCGGCTTGATTCGAGCTGTCGCATTTGAACCAGCAGATATTTGCAATCGAGTCATGGAACGGGAAACAACCATCTCGCTCGTGAACACGGAGCTATTCCCAGGGCGAACCGAATTCGATTCGGTTTTGCAAAATCTTCCAGCAGTTGTGATCTGTCCCCTAGGAAAAAATGGTGTTGTCGTTGTGGGTGGTTGGTCGAAACGTTGTTTCAGCCAATCCGATGAACGCTGGTTAGAGGGCTGGACCGAGAGACTTAAAACGTCACTTGAGAAGAATCGTCCTGATTAGAACCATTATTTTTTCCTGTATTTAATTTGATCTGTGTTTTTACCCGATCTCTTGCGGGTGAAAATCGTATTGAACCATCTTGATTAAGAGCACCATCTATTTGTTCAGCACGTTGTACTTGTCCTGTTTTTGATTCTTTGAGGTTTACATTGCCAGCAGCAGTGAGAAGATCCTTGCCCCAGTCCCATGTACAGCTTTTTGCACGCAAATTTTTGTCTAGTTGTGCAACCTCACACGAATTGGAAATGGTTAAGAGGTTGTTTCGTATATCGATAATAAATCCGATACCACTTACGTCACCCTTGGGTAGCGATGCAGATACCGGAGCTTTTGATGAAAGTTCATCTCGTTCAAAGTTCCATCGAGTTTCACCTGCATTCACAATGGCATCATCCTGTTCAAGCTTGAATTGAACTGGAGCTTTTAAATCAAGAAAATTATTCTTTGTATTACCTTGAATCGAAGCAGCCGTTAGCTCACGACCATTGTCTTGGTAAGCAAGAATGGGACCAACGGCAGCAATGATCCCAGTATTCAAATTCCAACGACTATTCCCAGCTGTGATAACCGTTTGCGGGTTGAGAGTCGAACTGTAGTTCTTTTCCCATCGTGAAAGTTTGGTCGGACCGCTAAAGAGAAGTTGACCACTTTGTTGCTGAAAAATAAGAGAGTTAGAAATGATCCTTGAATTTCGGTTTAGAGCTGCTGGTCTTTGATTGATCACCATTGTTGAAAGAGCTGGCCTCCATATCAATCGGTCTCCCTGGATGAGAAGAGGCTCGGCTCCTAAGCGTTTCAAGCGGATAGTTCCTTCTAAAACGACGAGCTCGCCATCGTTGAGCACGGTTGCATGCTCTGCACTAATCATGAAGGAAGGTTTATCTTCAAAATAAAGAATCCCCTTGGGAATCTTTGCCCTCACTGTTCGCGCAGCTGTGTTGTAACGAGCCTCAGGACTTGTAAGCTCCCAGTCTCGAACACCATCTGGTCGGCGTTGTTTCAGATCTAACGACTTAAAGATAAATGGAGTTGAAGACTGATTCTGATTCTGAGTTGCAGGCTTTGAAGCACAGGATGCTAATAAGCAACCACTAGAAATGATTATGGCAATCCATCTTAATTTTGAGTATTTTGTTCGCTTCATATCAAAGATCTTCATCCAATTCGAGACGTGCCATCACCGGCACAGGTTTTGGCAACTCAGATCCAGACGTCAACCCACCCCATTGAAGCTGATCCATCCAATGTTCAGGATCTAAAGAACAATCAAGCTGATCCAAGATGCGAGAACTAAGGTCGGGAAGTAAAGGCGCCAGTAGTAATCCCACGATCCGAGTCGACTCAAGTACGACATAGAGATCATTGGCTACGGAATGCTCTTCCCCTGGCTGCTTCATCCGACTCCAAGGAGCAGTGTCATTGAGGTGACCATTGGCAGCAATCGCTAATTGTAAAATGGCTTCCGATGCTGACTTAAAGCCAAGTTCTGGCATGCAACTCATCACAGTTTGAACAGTGGCTTGCGCTTTAAGCGCCAAGGGATGATTTATATGACGATCGACTGTGTGCGGTGGAACTGAATTATCGAACCATTTACGCGCCATTGATGACGTGCGATTCAAAAGATTCCCGATGGTGTTGGCTAAGTCGTTATTGACTAAGTCGGAAAAACGTTGTTGTTGAAAATCGCCATCATCACCAAACTGAATATCCCTTAGCAAATACCATCGCACAGCATCAGCACCACACTTTTCCAATAACACTTCCGGGTCAAGAACATTTCCTAACGACTTACCCATTTTTTGCCCTTCACGGGTTAGAAAACCATGACCAAAAACACGCTTGGGAACCGGAAGTCCAGCAGATATCAACATTGCTGGCCAGAAAACAGCATGAAACCTCAAAATATCTTTGCCGATAACGTGTACTGAAGCAGGCCACCCGCAATCGGCTAATCGATCAAGATCAACGGAACCACCATCATCTAAAAGTGCAGTTAGGTAACCGAGCAATGCATCGAACCACACATAAAAAGTATGTCCTGAATGTCCTGGAACGGGTAAACCCCAAGAGACATTGACCCGTGAAATTGAAAAATCTCGAAGTCCTCGTGCGACAAAATTACGAACTTCCTGGCGTCGACTTGCAGGTGAAATGAAGTCGTCATTTGCAATTAACTCTTCGATGTCACGTTGGTAACGAGATAGGCGGAAAAAGAGGTTCTCCTCGTCTCGCCATTCAAGGGTCTTTTGATGAATTGGGCATTGGGGATCAACTGCATCATCGGGATCATCTTTGTATTCCTCACATCCAACGCAATACCACCCCGTTTGTCGGCCAGTCACGATGTCGCCAGAGGCTTTAACGCGCTCGTAAAACTGTTCGACAAGTTGAAGGTGTCGAGGATTTGTCGTACGAACAAAACGATCCTGACTGATGTTCCATCGAGACCACAGGTCTTGATATCGCTCGCTGATCTTGTCGCAATGAACAATTGGGCTGATGTTATTTAGTTCCGCCGTACGTTGAATCTTTTGACCGTGTTCATCAACACCGGTGATGAACACCACGTCGCTTTGGGTCAATCGCTTGAAGCGTGCAAGGGCATCACAGGCCAGAGTCGTATACGCACTGCCGAGATGCGGCTTGTCGTTGACGTAGTACAGCGGAGTCGTAAGGGTGTAAGACATCGTCGGGAATAAAACTCCGCTGCACCGCAGCGACGTCAGACTTTAACGACCATGCCTCTCGACAACGCCCCCCCTTGGGTCTGTTTCTTTAAAGGTGATCTATCCCCCCATTCACACAGCTCCCGTGATTCGCAAAGACGTGCTGGTTTGGGGCGGTGGTACCGGCGGCGTTTCCGCTGCTCTGCAAGCGGCACGCAGCGGTGCATCCACCATGCTGCTAACGCCCGGGCCATGGCTCGGGGGAATGGTGAGTGCCGCAGGAGTGTGTGCACCGGATGGTCACGAGCTGAGTTGCTGGCAGACGGGCATGTGGGGTGCGTTCTTGCGGGAGCTCCATCGACGTGAACCTTCTGGACTCGATCAAAACTGGGTGAGTTGTTTTGGCTATCGACCCCAACAGGCCGAGGACATCCTTCAGCGCTGGGTCCATAACGAGCCGTTGTTGCAGTGGTGTGGTGTTTGCGAACTGCGAAATCTTTCACTGCGAAACGGGCTGATTCGACGTCTCGAGGTTCAACAGGGGGCAACAACACATCAACAAAGCCTCTCTGTTGAAGCAGACATTTTTATTGATGGCAGTGATCTCGGGGACCTACTTGCCCTGACGGACGTGCCCTACCGCTGGGGATGGGAAGCGCAAGAACAGTGGGATGAACCTAGTGCTCCAACCCAACAACGACTGAACAACGAAGCGTTCTTCAAACACCAACCTGTTCAATCCCCCACTTGGGTTGTGATGGGACAGCTGAACCAATCTGGCCCTCCGGCCAACCCCCTTCCGCCTCAACAGCCATTTGAATTGAGCACCGCTTCCTTTGGTTTGGAGCGGACGATCACCTACGGCCGCTTACCCGGTGGCTTGGTCATGCTCAATTGGCCACTGCATGGCAACGATTGGCATCACGGACTGCACAGGGCAGTGAGCTCTGATCCTCTGAAGAGAACGGCACTGGCCAATGAGATGAAAGCGCATAGCGCGTCGTTTTTATCTGCCCTTCAACAATGCTCGGACGGTTGGTTGACTCCAGGGAAGGCATTCCCTGGAGTCAACCCTTGTGTTGCCCTGATGCCCTACTGGCGAGAAAGTCGTCGACTCATCGGGACGACCACTGTCACAGAAAACGATTTGCTACCCCTATCGACCGACGCCCATCGTGCGTCGTTTCCGTTGGATGCCAGCGGTGAGTGCACAAGCATTGCCGTTGGCACCTATGCCAACGACCATCACTATCCAGGGAAAGACTGGCCCCTTGCCCCTAAAAGTTGCCGATGGGGGGGACGTTGGACTGGTACCCCCTTTTGCATTCCTTACGGCGCATTAGTCAGCGAAGTGGTGCCCAACCTCTTGATGGCGGATAAAGGCTTCAGCGTGAGTCATATGGCGAATGGAGCAACGAGGTTGCAGCCCTTAATTCTCAATCTTGGCCAAGCCGCTGGTTTAGCAGCAGCGTTGTCGGTCCATCGCTCCTGCCTGCCCATTGAAGTCCCAGTCAATGTGCTTCAAACCCATCTCATCCACGAACCGACGGCCCCGGCAGCCGTGTTACCGCTTATGCAGTGGCCGGCATGGCATCCCCACTGGACAACAGCACAGGAAATGGGATTAGCAGCACCAGATCAGATTGACTCCCTAGGTTTCTTGGCTCAATCTCAATCTCTCCATCTCGATCGACCAGGGCTGAATTCAGCTCCAACAGATCACCAGGAAGAGCTCCTCACGGGCAGAGTTAGCACCACGGCGGAGGGTGGCTTCCAATTCAGCTCAGCTGACGAGCATTGGCCCCTCATCACGTTGGAGCCTGCCATCAACCAATGGCTCCTTCAACAAGATCGCACCACCGGGATGATTCGTGTTCGCGTTGTTCGAAATCCCTGGGGGCCCTGGCTTCGTTTGATTGGGGTGATTGATTAAGTCAGCTGAAGCTGCAATTCGCCCCGGTCTGGATCCGCCAGCTTCACCGTCAGCGTCATCCGATCGCCTGGATTCGGATTGGCTTGATCCACACGACCTACAACATCCATGGCTAGTTCAGCAAGATGGACAAGCGCTAAGCCGTCTTGCGGTCGTAGCCAACGAAGAAACTCGGCATCCCAACGTTGATCTTGATGTTGAGCAAACCACACCTGTTGCCAATGGCGCTGGTCTTCACGGCTGATTTGAATCGACTGACGGAGTGGATCGTCTAGATCGTCGATTAATTCACCCACCTCAGGCTCACTTAACGGGGAGGCTCCCTCAAGCTGAGCAATAATTTGACGGTGCGAGGCCAGGTCGGCATAACGACGGATCGGAGAGGTGGCCTGCACATAGGCAGCAAGTCCAAGGCTGAAGTGAGCCATGGGTTGGGTTCCCTGCACCCCACGACTCAGACATCGCTTGATCGCAGCATCGCGGGCTGGCCCTTCGGGCAATTGGTCGAGTTCAGCCTGCGACGGAAGTTCCGCTGGGGGCTGACTACGGAATGGCAAAGCCAACGAATTTTGACAACCAAAATCGGCTACGACTGCGCCCATCAACAGCATCGCTTCACTCACCATCAAACGAGCCGGGCTGGGTTCAACCAATTGAAGGGATAACTCACCTTCACGCCGCCGAAAGCGTCCTTCCATTCGATCAAACATCAGAGCCCCTTGTTGACGACGCCATCGACTGCGCAGCTGCATCAACTGGGATAAATCCGCCAGTGTTTCGTCACCAGGAGGAGCTAACTCGATGAGCTCGTCGCCATCCGCATAGGTGAGGCCATAGCGAGGCCGCACCCAACTTCTCGCAATACGACGATCAGCGATCGCTCCAGCACTGTCCAACCGCACAGCAACACTCACTGCCGCTGTGCGTTGCCCGGCACGAAGACTTAGGGGGCCTGCGGCAAGGCTGAGGGGAAGCATCGGAAGCACGCCATCGGCAAGGTACAGGCTGGTGGCCCGACGTCGAGCCTCTTGATCTAAGGGGCTACCAGGGGGGATCAGGCGTGCTGGATCAGCAATATGAACCCAAATCCAAACATCACCGTTCTGATCGTCGAGGGACACACCGTCATCAATCTCGCGGGTCCCGGCATCGTCGAGGGTGTAAGTCGCTAGATGACACAGATCAAGACGGTCGTCGTCTCCGGGTTGCGGATGCGCCGCAGACAAAATCAGTTGTTGGGCCTCGTTCTCAAGCTCAACCGCAAACGTTTTGGACCAAACACTGCTTTGTAGAGCACGTGGCTGATGCGGATCCAGTAGCCCGCGCTGGATGCACCACTGCCGAAGGGTGCCCTGATCAGGAGTTAGTGAAAATTCTTTCGCCCAAAGGGCCAGATCCGGATCGTCCTTCAAGTTCGATGCATCATCGCGAGCACGATCAACCAAGCGATCCAATCGCTCAGTCCACTCAGAATCAAGCTTCTCTAACTGCTCTGCAGTGAGTGGACTTGAGGGAGCAAGAACTGCGATCTGCCGCCGACTGTGTTCTTCGGCGAGGCGATGTTGTTTTTGAAGCTTCCTTTGGCGTTGAATCTCGTCTAGGGGCACCACTGAAATGGACTGATCCCGTCGCCAGCGGAACCAGGGTTGATCGCCATGCAACCACGACCAGGTGGCTGCGATATCAGGAGTATCAACGTTGGCTTTCAGGAGATCCGTCAACTCGGTGAGAGTTTGGTTCTGCTGCATTGCCTCAGCATCAGCAGCCAAAATCCACCAAGCCTCTGCTGCTGTTTTGCTGTCTGGCATCACTTCCGATACCTCTTCTGGCGTTGGAAGAGGTTGGTCCGAAACATGATCGACAGCGACAAGCTCTCGAAGGGGGAGGTCCTGATCCCGGCGTTGGCCCCCAAAAGAAACAACCGCCTTGCTGCCCTTGAGAGACAGAAGACGGCCGATCAGGGGGACCCCCTTTAAAACAACAGCAACGATGTCGTTGGATTTAACTGAGGCTTTCACCACGTTGCTGCGTTTCTAAGCGTGGTATCAACCCTCGGGATTAACGAAGGGCAGCAGGGCAACAATCCGTGCTCGTTTAACTGCATTTGTAAGATCGCGCTGCTGCTTTGCAGTCAAGCCAGTCAGACGACGGGGAAGGATCTTTCCCCTCTCTGTAATGAATTTCTTAAGCAGGTCCACATCTTTGTAATCGATGGGATCGCCTGGCTTAATCGGAGAAAGACGCTTCTTGAAAAAGGAGCTCGACATGAATTAAAAACGGTTGAAAGGTTGGAAGGTCTGCAGACTCACTTGATCTCTTTATGGAGAGTCATTTTGTTGAGTTGTGGACAGAACTTCATGATCTCCAGCCGCTCGGTGGTGTTCCTTCGGTTCTTCTCGGTCGTGTAGCGCGAAACGCCTGGTGAACGTTTTTCGCTAGCGGAAGCGGACCGGCATTCTGTGCACTCGAGAGTGACCACAATCCGGACGCCCTTGTTTTTAGCCATAAAGGACGTTGCACCGCAGGTGCGAAGTGAATGACAAACAAAGATCTTACCTTGTTGCCTCCTCGTTTACGCGATGAGGCCGTTCCTAAGATTGCCAGCTATTCGGTCGACTTCCGATGCTGGTGTCCTTGTCCTGGCTGAACGATCTGGTCCAGGTGGATGACTCGGTAGACGACCTTGCCGAACGCCTGTCCATGGCAGGGTTTGAGGTGGAAAACGTCGACGATCTCAGTGCCCGCTCAAAGGGGGTCGTGGTCGGCCATGTTCTAACCCGGGACAAGCATCCCAATGCCGACAAACTCAGTGTTTGTAGCGTCGATATTGGGGCGAAGGAGCCAGTTCAAATTGTCTGTGGCGCCGCCAATGTGCGGGCAGGGATCCATGTTCCCGTCGCCACGGTTGGTGCCGTACTGCCGGCTGTGGATCTCACGATCAAGGCCGGCGAACTGCGGGGAGTGGCCAGCAATGGAATGATTTGTTCCCTTTCGGAATTAGGACTAACCGCCGAATCGTCGGGAATCGCCATTCTTGAAGACAGCACCAAAGAGATCCCTGCCGTTGGCACACCTGTGGCTGCCCTTTTTGGTCTAGACGACGCGGTGTTGGAGTTGGCCATCACCGCCAATCGCCCCGATGGATTGTCGATGGTGGGGATTGCTAGGGAAGTAGCAGCCCTCACAAACGCTGCACTGTCACTGCCGTCGCTGAATCACACACCGGAGCAAGAACCGCTCCAAGCAGAACTGGATGGCAGTTATTACGCCGTCGCTTGTGTTGAGGGGGTGCGAGGAGGGCAAGAATCACCGCTTTGGATTCAGCAACGGCTCAACCGTGCCGGAATTAATGCCGTGAATGCCGTTGTGGACATCACCAATTTGGTGATGCTCGAACAGGGACAGCCGTTGCACGCCTTTGATGCGGTTGCCCTGGAATCCCTTACAGGGAAGCCTGTGGATGCTGCCAGTTTTGCTGTTCGGCCAGCAAAGGATCAAGAAACCTTCATTGGTCTCGACGATCAGTCTCTCTGCCTTGATCCCCGAGTCCAGGTCGTCACTTGCCATGACCGTGCCATTGCGATTGCAGGTGTGATGGGAAGCCGGGATAGCGCTGTAAGCGACTCCACGACGAAAATCTGGTTGGAATCCGCCATGTTTTCACCCATCCGAGTACGCCAGTCGTCGAGGGCTGTGGGATTACGAACGGATTCCAGCAGCCGTTTTGAGAAGGGTTTGCCACCGGAAGTCACCTTGGCCTGTTCTCAACGAGCCGTTGATTTACTCAGTGATCAATTTGCCTGCCGCGTGAACGGACGCTGGGTGGGTGGAGAGGGGCCTAAAACGCCTGTTCCACTTCAATTGCGCCGAGACGCACTGCATCAACTTTTAGGGCCGATTGACACCGATTCAGGTCCAGTGGATTTGGACGATCACACCATCGAACAGTGCTTAACCGCCCTTGGATGTGAGCTGGAGTCGACAGACGAGGGGTGGACAGTCATGACACCACCGTCTCGCCGCCAAGACCTGCATCGAGAAGTCGACCTAATCGAAGAAGTGGCGCGTCTTGTTGGCTTTGACAAGTTTGGATCTCACCTCCCTGACCCCGTTGCCCCTGGTTCACTCACATCTCGCCAACAGGCTGAACGTCGATTAAGACGGCTGTTCTGCTCAACCGGACTCCAGGAAATCACCACCTTGTCCTTGGTTGGCAGCTCCGATGGGGATGCTCGGATCGCGATCAGTAATCCGCTCTTGGCCGAAACCAGCCACTTGCGAACCAATCTGTGGGAGGAACATCTTCAAATTTGCGTCCGCAACCTCAAAGCCTCCATGGCTGGTTGTTCGATTTTTGAAATTGGGAACACCTACAGCGGTTCTCCTGAGTCGGTTGTGCAATCAGGGGTTATCTCCGGAGTGATCTGTGGCGACCGTCGGCTGGAACGTTGGAGCACCAGTGGGAAATACCAGGCACCGAACTATTACGAGGCTCGCGGTGTTCTCTCCCGAGTGATGGAAGCACTGCATCTTGAACTTAGTGATCGCCCCCTTGCCGATGATGCGCGACTGCACCCAGGCAGAGCCGCAACCCTGGTGATGGAAGGACGACCACTCGGTTGTTTTGGCCAGCTGCATCCGGCCCTCGCCGATGACCTATCCCTGCCGGAATCCACCTATTTATTTGAACTGGATTTTGAGCGTTTATTGGATGCAGCAACCCGAACCAACCGTTGGACACCGATCTACAAATCCTTTCCCACCGTGCCCGCTAGCGAAAGGGATTTGGCTGTTGTCGTCGATCGAAACAGCAATGCGGCTGATTTGATTCAGGCCATCCGAAAAGCGGGAAAGCCTCTGCTGGAACACGTCGAATTGATCGACCGTTTCGAAGGCGATCAACTCGGGGATCAGAAGGTTTCACAAGCATTTCGATTGCGATACCGCAGCCAAAGTGAAACCCTTACAGACGACAAAATTCAGCCAGTGCACGACAAAGTCAGAGCAGCTCTGTCGAAGCAATTCAAAGCCGAACTTCGGAGTTAACGCGTTCCAGCAAAGCGAGGGACTCCAAGTGGGTGGTTTGCGGGAAAAAATCAATGGGTTGATGCTTCTTTAATCGATAAGGGCCAGCCGGCTGCATCAACAATTTCAAGTCTCTTGCCTGGGTTGCAGGATCACAACTGAGGTAGGCCAAACGCTTGGGTGGGTTGTCGAGAATGGTTTGAATGACGCGAGCATCAAGGCCACGTCTAGGTGGATCAAGCACCAAGGCATCTGCCCCAAACAAGGCAGATTCCAAAAGATCCACGACGTCTCCAGCCCGAAAACGACAGCCTTTTGACAGGTTATTTCGCATGGCATTCAGGAGAGCTTGGTCGACAGACCCCTGATGAAGTTCTAAGCCAATCACCTCAAACCCCTGGGCGGCAAGAGGAAGGCTGATGGTTCCAATACCGCAGTAGGCATCGACAACAGTGCCTTCACCAAGTTCGGTTTTCAACCAGTCGCAAAGCACATGAACGATGCGCTCTGCCTGAGGGGTGTTGATCTGAAAAAAGGTCGTGCTACTGAGTTGAAGATGGATTCCACAAAACTCCTCCGCGATTGTGTCCGAGCCCGCAACAAGGAAGGTTTGAGCTCCTAGAACCAAATTATTGGGCTTGGGTTGGAGATTGAGGCAAACACCTTTCACCATGTTCCATCGATCCATCCACTCTTCGGCCAGTTCCAATAAGCCGGGGTAGCGATCATGGGAGCTGATCAAGGTGATCAACACTTCTCCACTGTGATGCCCCAGACGCAGACCAAGATGACGCAAACCTTTGGCGTGAATCAGATCATGGTCAGCAGCCCACCCCGTTGAATCCAAATCCTGCTTGATGGGTTCGATGAGTTGATCGAGCCGAGGGTCAAGAACGGGACAGTGATTCATATTGACGATTCGGTGGCTTCGCGGGCGGTAATACCCAGCACGTAAACGGCCATCACCTTCGCGATTTAAAGGAATCAGGGCACGATTGCGGTAGCCCAAGCCGCGGCTTTCATCAGCTAAGAGCGGCAGTGGTGTGTCATCAATCCCTCCGATGCGTTGCATTGTCTGCTGTAGTGACGAGACCTTCCAACTGTTTTGGGCGGATTCACTGAGGGATTGAAGGGTGCAGCCACCACAGTCCGCGGCAAGGATGCAGGGTGGTCGGCGACGGTCGTCCGACGGTTGAAGCAACTCGCCCCGTCGAGCTAGCCAGCGTGAGCGTTGACGCTGCTGCAGTTGCACCTGCGCCTTTTCGCCAGGCAATAAATCGTCGATAACAACGACCCAACCGTTCCATCGAGCAATGCCTTTTCCATCGCGATCGAGATCAGAACATTCAACGTTGATCGTCAAGCCAGGCCTTGGCGCGGACTCGATTCCAACCGTTTGGTCTTCCATGCTTGAACTCCAGCCATTGCAAAGGCGTAACACCAGAGGCCGCAATGGCGTGGAGCCTCACTTAAGACCACTAAACTCCATGAAGCCTGCCAAGTTCCATGAGCGTTGTCCGGGATCTCATCCTTCAAGCCGATGATGATCTGCGGTACCCCACCAGTGGCGAACTCCGTTCGATGGTGGAATTTCTTGATCAAGGCGCGATGCGCGTTTCGGTCGTCAAAGTCTTGACCGATAACGAAAAGAAGATTGTCGACGAATCGGCGAAACAGCTTTTTAGTCGAAAGCCAGAATATGTAGCTCCTGGTGGGAATTCCTACGGCCAGCGGCAACGCGCTCAATGCCTGCGTGATTACAGCTGGTACCTACGGCTTGTGACCTATGGCGTTCTCGCGGGAAGCACGGAGATGATTCAAGACATTGGATTGGTTGGGGCACGGGAGATGTACAACAGCCTCGGAGTTCCAATGCCTGGAATGGTCGAAGCGATGAAAACAATGAAGGATGCTTCGCTGGCTTTGCTCTCCGACCAACAAGCCAAGCTCTCCTCCCCTTATTTCGACTTCTTGATCCAAGGGATGCAGACATCCACTTGACCCGAAAACAGCAAGGCGCATCCAAGAACAAACCGGGCTGGAATGGCCCGGTTTTTTATTGCAAATTAATCGCGTATGTCTTGCCTGAGACTCAATACAGGTCTCATTGCTCTTCTTGAATGAGATGCAATAGACGGAGGCGGTCCGACCAGTGTTTCTCAAGGCGCAAATGCGTCGCAGAACAGGTCCTACGGTGAGACACACTCAAGCTCGGCAGGATTTTATCCGTTGTGGCGATTGCAGGGAGTTGATGCCAACTCTTTAAAATCAAGCGTACCTGTGTCTACAGCAGGTACGCCCCATTAAAGATGATTGCTGTGACTGACCTATTACTGAATGGCCCAGCAGTGGACAGGTCATGGACGGAACCATTGACTGTTCAATAGTCCAATCGAAACGATCGAAGTTCGTTTTAGACGCCTGGGGGTATGGGCATTTCATGTCCGCAGCAATTAAAAATACTAAAAAATTGGATATTGAAATCTACTCATTGATCTCAAATTAGACGCATTTTTGGTCTTGCAATGCGACCTACCTGGGCTATGCGAAACCAGTGGGTTCAAGGCAAGAAAAAAGCAAGCAAAGAAGAGCCAGATATCTTATTTAAGTCGCATAGTGAGACTAATATCAAGACTCAGGTGAGATGGGTAATTAGCGATTGCGGTACAACTCTCGAAGCAGTCGATAGGCCTCATTGAGTCGACGCATGGCATCGGTAGACCCTCCAGCATCAGGATGAACATCGCGCGCACGTGCCTTAAATGCCTCTCGAATGGAGGCCAATGTCACACTCGCTCCAGCGGTGGTCGATAAACCCAAAAGCTTGAGTGCTCCATGCACGGTCATGGTGGACTCAAGTGTTTCAAAGGACGTCACCTGACGGCTGCGACGAAAGCGATTCACAAATCGCCGTATCAACGTCGGCATGCGGTCGGCCAAGGAAGCCGTTGCAAAAGGATCTTCCAGGGTTCCAGCCACCACCATCACGCGCCCGAGCGAAGGATCACCTTGCTCCCAGTCAGAACAGAGTTCCCTCATCGAGGAATTTGCTGCAGACCATGTAAATGGTCTGCCATCACTGGCATCTGTCGTCGACCAAACATCCCGTGCCAGCCAAAGCATCGAGGCTTCCACAACGGTGTCTCCAGGCGGTTGTCCATAAAGGGAACGCCAGTGTTCATCAACGGCTTCGGTGGCAGCGATTAAATCAGCGTGAGACACCGAAGACAGCAGTGGATCACCCGACGCGGATTTGTCTGATGGATCGTTGTCTGAGCGCTGGGAGAGCGTGTCGCGAAGTTGCGTCGTGCGACGGCTCACGAAACCTGGTAAATCAATACCAACCGAACTTTGTTGTTGCAGCTGAGGCTCGGCCTCATCAAACGTTGTATCCGCTTCCGTTGCACGGATCAGCACCAAACTGCTTGCCTCTGGGGGTGACACCTCAGCGGGGACCACAGCGGTGTCAGGGGACGTTGGATTCAACAGATCCGACTGATCCTCCGGCTGAATCAATTGTTCGAGAACCGACTCAAGAACGAGGCCCCTCGAGCGAACGCCATACTCACGCTTGAGTTGATCAATCAGCGTCACCAACCGTTTCGACAGGGTGACGGTGATTTTTTGCTGATGGTTGGACTCCTCGGCGCTCACCAGTTCAACCTTGCTGCCGAAAGACTATCGACCCTGAAGCTGACGTAACCACTGTTGCTGGGATCGGTTTGCATCTGTGTAACGAGGATCGTTCGTTGGGGGAGATGAGGACTTTGGAACCATGATGGATGGCTGCAGACTTAAGACAGGTTTAATTGGAACCTTCTGCTGAATTTCGGGAAGAGGAGGCGGTGTTTTTGGAGCAACAGCGTTTGTTTTTTTGATGGTGATGTTCTGTTGAGCCGTTCGCTGCTGAAGTTGTCGTCGACGCAAAACAGCTAACTGATCCACCGGCACGACACTCAAAAGATGACCAGGTGTGGCATCGGCTGGATACACGAGTGTGACTTTGACTGGTGTGTTCTGATCCTCTAAAAGATTGATATCTGTAAGTGCCAAACTTTCTCCAGAACGCAAGCCCACATGGATCTCCTGCATTGTATTTTTTTGTTCAATCTGCATCGAGCCACGAAACGCGGTAAAAGGTTGTTTGCCAGAAATAACCGGATGGCTCATGACTAGTTGATAATTACCATTGCCAACAAGATTTAATGTAACACTGTAACGAACACCATAGGTACCAATATTATTGAGAGCGGAATCAATCATCCGAACAGCCAGTGGATTAACCTGAATATCTCGTGTTCCAAAATGATGTCTTGAAGTACTCGTCAGGGGCACATGCAAGGCTCCTTGGGTCAGGTCGTGATTGATTGAGGCGCGATATTCATCACCGAGTGCTACCCCTGCTACTCGTGAGAACACCCGTCCCAACTGGATTTCGCGAATTCGGTTCAGATATATTCGACCGGGCGCAAGGCGACCATGATCCAACACAGTAAAAAGATCTTGATCAGAGCTTGTTTGATCTGAAGCCACAACTGCCATGGTGAATGGACCATCGCTGTGACCCTGCAACAAGCCATTGGCAATGCCACGAGCAGGCAAAATGGTGCGGACAATAACAACCCGACCACCTGCGGGAATTGTCACAGAATCTGGGACTTTTCGGTCTAATTCATTTCGTAAAAGTTGAACAGCGGTGGCATCACCCGGACCCGTATTCCAAGGACGCTTCCCAAGGGGTTTGACCCCCATTAATTTATTACTATGGTATGGAGCCTCAAAGCTATTTTTAACTGAACCTCGCTTAAATCTTAAGGTCACAGATTTCTGGCCTGGATTGGCAGCAATAAGAGCCAATGTCAACAATCCGCGGGAACGACTTCCTCCCAATTTTGATACATCACTTGGATAGTATTTATGGTGCATATGAACACCAAATTCTCCATTAAATGTGTAGGTTGCATTATTCAATGGACGATTATTTTCCGAGGCGATCGCAGCACCCGGTGCCGTATTCACCAAAATTCCTGGGCCCGTCACGATTTCGGGCTGATTGGAGTGAAGAACAGGAACGTTGTTGAAGTCGCCATTCAGGGGACGCGCCCGTTGACCAGCCAGGATCGCAACGTAGGCATGCCCACGGCGAGAAGAAGCTAGCTCAAGCGGCCCAATTAAGACGCAAGCCAAGACTATTAATGAGACTCTTATGCGACTCATGAACGCTGGTGCCGCATTGGATTGCTTTGCGGCTGCACCTGTACAGGTCTGCATTGATTTCCCACCGTAGTGCCAAGATCCACGACCGCCAATCCTCAGCAATGGTCACATCAGGGAAAAAAATCAGTCAAGCTTGGATAGCTTTTAAATCTCAATGCTTCCTCCATTTTGCTGCACCCCTTCCACAGACATGGCTGGGATGAAGCGTCAGCATCAACAACGCAAGCACGCCATGCTTTCGATGTGGCGCGATGGGGTTGAGCGTCAACTTTCCGCCTTGAATGCGGCGATTGACACGTTGGAACAGCAGATGAATAGAACCTCAAATCAACCTGACTGATCCACGGTTAAGAGGTCTCGCAGTTGAGCTAGTGCTCGCTTGAGACGACGTTGTATGGTCATCGCGGAAACACCGATGATTTTCCCAGTCTTCCTCAAACTGTTGCCCTCAACGATGACCAATTGAATGATGATTTGTTCATTCTTGGCAAGTTTTCGTGTTGCCGATCTTAGCTTATTGTTTTGTTCATTTAACTCCATATCCTCCGATCCATTGCATGTCCCGCTTACACACTCATCGTCGAGCTCAATCCAATTGGATTTAAATTTATAGTTTTGCAGAATTAATCGATCAGTATTGTTGAGTGTTCGTTCATCTTTGCCCCTAATTTTTATAGCTCGTTCTTCTACACCACGTGGCAGACGAACTAAACTCATATGGTCTCTGAGATAATGAAGAATAGCTCCACGAATATGTGGTTTAGCAAATGCAGGAAATGAGTCTCCATGTTTTAGTTCAAAACGTTGCGACGCTTGAATTAATCCTAAGCATCCAACTTGCGTCAAATCATCGCAATCGCAACCGCTTTGGTAGGAGTATCTCCTAGCGATTGGCTGGACAAGTGAAAGATACTTTTGAATCCGATGATTTCGTTGTTGTTGCTGAACTTTAGGCATGCATCAATCGAGAGGGTAAACACTGACCTCTCTTACCAGCAATGCACCAATCAGGTCTTATCGCATCCGTGGTTCCACCGATTTTGAGTTTTAATCCTCTAAACCAATGACAGCGCGGAGAAGTTCATCAGGTCCTGCTTTCTTCAACCAAGACAAGTTTGAACCATCTGTACTTAACAAGCATCCTGCGAAACCCAAGGCATTCACACTAAATCCATGAACCCCTTCACGACTTCGACGAATTACAGCCATCCAAGAACGAGTCAATAAAAGGTTGTAAGCGAAGATGGGCAATGGATCATTAGTTGGAGTGCCAAGACTCAGACTTTCACAAAGTCGTTGGTATGTTGCCTGTAAGACTGATGGATTGAATTCAATTATACGTTCAACACGGATGAATGTTCGGAGAGGATTCTGATCGTCATTGTTGGAACAAAACTGAGAAAACCAATCATCTCTTGGGCAGACTCGTTCCCCCTCACGTCTTGGCAACAATTGCAGATGCCGATGGGGCTGACTGGCACCAGCCTTGGGGTTGCTATTAAAGAACCAAAGCCCTGTTGTGTTCTGATCAACCGAGATGAGTGCAGACCAATCTGATGCATTAAGCCATCCATTCTGAGGTGCCCAATCACGGGTAATTAACAACATATGACCGATCTGAACAGGAAACTTGTTCAGAATCACCACGTGATCATCTCCAATCTGATCGACCTCCAGGCGTTGATCCCATGGTCGAAAAGGATTCGGCTTGGGCCCTGCCTCTCGAAGGTGTTTTGGCGTGGCTCCGGCGAGGTGTCGAAGCTCAAAGGTCGTTGCGTCTTCGCCAGGAAGGTCCTCAAGCGTTGTAGCCAGTGGAACGAGGGCTCCAGACTGCAAGGCGCGTTCCGTACACAGCAAAGCTCGTTCCCACAACTGATCACGACCCATCACGCCGAAGTTGAGCGAGAGACGCTCCTTGGTAGTACCTCCCAAGAATCTCATCAAAACGAAGGCCTTGCGTCGCTAGGCGCTGCGCTCCGTGTTGGCTCATGCTCGCGCCGAGATGGCGATGGGCCTCCTCGCTGATCGCTTGGGTTGAGGCATACAAACTTTCAACAAGCCCCCCTCGATAGCTCAACACCATTCCCCGGGTTTCATCGGTTGCACGACTGGATTGCTCACTCAGGCTCGATGTCCCCGAAAACACCTGCCATCGCGTGGTGTCTCCAAGGTGATAGGTCTGTGAGGCAGGACGAATCAGATGCGTAACGGCATAGGAGCGAGCCGCCACCGCTTGTGCCTTAAGCGCTTCACCATGCCAACGACTCGGCATTTCAGCGCCCACCACCGAGGCCACATAGTTTTCCAGACTCAATTCGTTGACGGCCAACCAAGCGTTATTGCTTCGCAGCAACTCAATCGACCCCTCATACGAATAACCATTGATGTCCATTACTCCCCCCTTGCAAATTCGAGAAGAGTCTGAGGATTCAGTGGAGTCTTCGAGGAGTTGATTCACCGCAATGAAAGAACCATCTGCCCGGCGACACGTCGTTGTTGGAGAGGCTCGAACGGATTGAATTGGGTTGCGATTTAGCAAACCAACTCTGATGCTTAGAACGAGCTTCGAGGGAGGCCTAATGGGCTCTGAGGAGCGAACATTGATCTCATGTGTCCCTCCAGGCACTGCAGCGGCATCAAGTAAATCGAGGAGCTGCACGGTGTCGCGGGATCTTGCATCCGCGTCGAAGCGATCCAGAGCCAACAAGGATCCACAGACCACTCCAGAACCCAGCAAGCCCATGGCGCTCCATCGCAGGATCCCCACTGCACCCACCATGAACCAGCTTTAACGCCCGTCAATCATCCCCGAAATCCTTTAGACGACAAGAAGCACATACGGCGGACATGCATCCACAGAATCCGGAAGCATGGAGTGGACTTGCTCTTGTTTGTGGGGCAGGGGGCATCGGCAGCGCCATGGCCTCTGAGCTGAAGAAGCAATGCCCCGAGCTCTCTGTTTTGACGGCGGGCCGTGGGGAGCAACACGGCTATGACTTGCGATTGGATTTGGAGTCAGACCACGACCTGGATCATCTCAGTGAGGAACTCTCGACAAGGAACAAACCGCTTCGATTGGTGATCAACTGCAGTGGACGTTTGCATGGTCCGCACCTGCAACCAGAGAAACGTCTGAAACAAGTGGAACGTCGTCAGCTCACGGAACAGTTCTCGATCAATTCAATTGCCCCTGTGCTTTTGGCTAAAGCGATAGAGCCACTGTTACGCCGAGACCAACCGTTTCATTTCGCGAGCCTGAGTGCACGGGTGGGAAGTATTGGAGATAACCGGAGCGGCGGTTGGTACGCGTATCGAGCCGCAAAGGCGGCTCAGAATCAATTGCTGCGCTGTTTAAGCATTGAATGGGCAAGGCGATGGCCAATGGCCACGGTGACGCTTCTTCACCCTGGGACGACGGACACCGATCTCTCCAAACCATTTCAATCCTTCGTACCAACAGAACAACTTTTCAGTCCACAGAGGGCTGCGGAACAACTCGTAGCGCTGCTGCTCCAGCAGACCCCGGAGCAAAGCGGGGCATTTCTAGCTTGGGATGGTCAGTCGATCGACTGGTGAGCATGCTGCTTGAGCTGCTCCAGGCTCACCACAGACAACGCGGTGTCTTCCGTGGCCTCCAGACGAACCAGAGGTGCCACTCCGTCGTCGTATGCCTGCTTCCAGCGGGGGGCGCAGACGCACCAATGATCTCCAGGTTGAAGTCCGGGGAATTGAAACGCAGGGACGGGCGTTGAGAGGTCATTCCCCAAAGCTTTGCTGTACCGGAGGAAGGCTTCCGTCATCACGCAACAGATGCTGTGTTGACCGTGGTCGGATGGATCGGTTTCGCAAAAGCCGTTGCGATACCAGCCAGTTTTTGGTTCACATCCGCAAATCAACAAAGGCTCACCAAGAACATTGAAAGTCACTGGACCCACAGGGCTGTTAGTGGACATCGGGGGAAAAATAGGGGGGGTGTCTGACGACGGAGTGGCACATTTTGGCCTCAAGTGGTTGACGAACCCCTGGGGGCAGGCGTTAAAGGTCTTTCAGTTATGTCCACTCGATGGATTGGGAGTTCACTGAAGACGCCGCTTTTTTGGCGCTCTGCGATGCCTTTCGCGAGAGCGGAGAAAGCTCGGCGATCGAGTTCCTAGCCAATGGGGAGGGTGCGTTCCATTTCCAAGATCTTGCGCAGAATGCTGCGGGAGAGGGAATTGACCTGAGTGAATCCAATGCTTTGGATTCCTTTCAGCAGGAAGTGATCGAAACCATGGAGAAGTTCTGCCAGGACTGAAAGCCTGCAAACGTTTCCATGGCTTGAATTGAGTTAGCTGTAAAAGAAGGCGATTTCTTTATCCCTCAAGCCATCCCAGCCGGCGGAAATAAGTCGCTCGTTCAGTGTGGCTTGATCGAAGTGCTTGGCACCGGTCTTCACGATTCGGTTTCGCATCGACTTCAAGACTCCGCTCCTGGCCCGTTGACCCTCAAGGTCCATCACCTCGCCATACAAACTGAGCATCGCCTCTGGGATCGGACTCCCATCCAAATCCACGCCAGCCTTGATGGCTGCATCCACGCCATCCGGTCCTGCAATCGCCATGGTTGTTCTCCAACAGCGCTTAAGGCTATGGGAGAACGCAGGACTCACGCACTGAAGTAGCGAGCTTTGCTGTGGAGAGCAACCAGAGCTGTCGTGCTTTGTTCTGGCGACAACTGGTCGCTGGCATCCATCGTGAGACCAATGCGATCCGCATCCAGCCAGAGGAGTTGCTGACGAGAGTCGGCGACATTTGGACAGGCTGGGTAGCCGAAGGAATAGCGGCTACCTCGATATCGCTGTGCCAAGACATCACGTAAAGGCATTCCAGTCGGATCAGCAAAGCCCAGTTCCTGGCGGATCCGTGCGTGAACCCACTCAGCCAGCGCCTCGGCCATCTGGACCGCCAGACCATGGAAGTAGAGGTAATCGCTGTATCGGTCGCCTTTGAACAGCTCCTGAGCAACGATGCTGGCCTTTTCGCCCATGGTGACCGCCTGCATCGGCAATACATCGGTGGGTGCCCCATCCGCTGAGACATCAGAAAAGAAATCGGCGATGCAATAGCGATTCCCGGACCGTTGGCGTGGCAGATCAAATCGTCCGAGTTCCGTTGTTTTGTCGGCGGAGAACACTCTCAGAGCATTCCCATCCCGACCCACAGGGAAATAGCCATAAACAGCTCCAGGAGCGAGGAGAGATTCATTCAGACACCGATCGATCCAAAGCTTCAGCACGGGCTCAGCTTTTTCAGCGAGCATCGCGTCGTAGTCGTCTCGACTCTGATCCTTGGTCTTACGGAACTGCCACTGGCCCGCAAAGAGAGCGTTGCGGTCGAGATAGGTGAACACCTCTTGGAGATCCAAATCCGCTTCGGTTAAAACCGCTGAACCAAGAAATGGAGCAACAGGAATTGGCTCTGGTGGCACAGCACTGGAACGTTCCGTTGAAACCGGCTGTTGGCTTTGTGGCTGCTCTGGTTCAGAAGCCTCTACCGGAACGGAAGCCTGATCGGAGTCGTTGGACGTCGCCTCATCCAGTCCGACACCCTCAGGGGCATCCGCCAAAAATCCAGCCAAATTGCTCCAATTATCTTTCCTTTTGGCATCCATCAACGCATCCATAAATCTCAAGTCCGCAAAAGCATCACGCCCATAAATCACTTTTCCGTTGTAAACATCACGACAATCTTTTTGTACAAAACGAGGTGTTAGAGCAGCGCCACCAAGAATCACAGGAACATCGATTCCTGCTTCATTGAAAGCCGATAAATTGTCTTTCATGAATGCGGTCGATTTCACCAACAACCCACTCATGGCAAGACAATCTGCCTGATGCTCTTTTTGCGCATCAACGATGGCATCGCAGCTCTGCTTGATTCCAAGATTGACAACTTCGTAGCCATTATTTGTAAGGATAATATCCACAAGATTTTTTCCAATATCGTGGACATCACCCTTGACTGTAGCAATTAAAAATTTTCCTTTGCTGGTACTTTCACCCTCTAAAGTTTCCATATGAGGCTCAAGATGAGCCACTGCAGATTTCATAGTTTCAGCACTCTGAAGAACAAATGGGAGCTGCATCTGACCGCTACCAAACAATTCACCCACCACTTTCATTCCATCCAACAAAAAAGTATTGATGATATGGAGGGGGGCATAGTCATTCATGGCCTGGTCAAGGGCAGGCTCCAATCCAATCCTTTCGCCATCAATAATGTGCTGCTTTAGACGCTTCTCAATGGGAAGGTCGGCCAGCGACGGCCCAGAAGCACGAGCTTCCTTGGCGGAGACACCTTCGAATAATTTTGTCAGTTCAGTGAGAGGATCGTAAACACAAATTTTGTCTTCAAAACGACGATTATCGTTGATTAAATCGCGACAGACCTGTTGATGTTCATCACTGATTTTGACCAAGGGAAGAATCTTGGCTGGGCTAACAATGGCAGCATCCATTCCTGCTTCGCAGCAGTCGTGTAGAAACACAGAATTGAGATTAATCCGCGCAGCAGGAGATAGGCCAAAACTCACATTGCTCACTCCGAGAACAACATGGACTCCGGGAAGGCCCTCCCGGATCATCCGAATGGAATCAACTGTTGCCTTGGCATTCAATCGATCTTCCTCAATGCCCGTCGAAATTGGAAGCGCTAATGGGTCATAGAAAATCTCACGGGCGGGTATCCCAAATTCCAACGCGTCGCGATAGGCCCGCTGAGCAATCGCAAATTTCTTTTCTGCTGTTCTCGCCATGCCATCTTCATCGATGGTTCCCACAACAACTCCAGCTCCATAACGGCGGGCTAGCTCTAGAACCTTGAAAAAACGTTCGTCGCCATCTTCGTAGTTAGTGGAGTTGAGAATGCATTTACCGCCGGCAACTTTTAAGCCGGCCTCCATTTTCTGCCATTCAGTGGAATCAAGCATCAATGGAAGATTTACATTGGTAACCAGACGACTCACCAAATTATTCATATCTTTTTCGCCATCACGGCCCACATAATCCACATTCACATCGAGAACATGAGCATTTTCTTTGACCTGGCCACGAGCAACACCGACAAGGCCGTCCCAATCTTCCTCCGCCAAGAGCTCGCGAACTTTGCGACTTCCGCTTGCATTCAGCCGCTCACCAATAATTAAAAATGAATTATCTTGATGGTAAGGAGTAACACCATAAATAGAGGCTGCCGAAGGTTCATAATCAAAACTGGGTCGAACATCATCCTTCAGATCTTTAGAACGAGATAGTCGCTCTGCTGGCTTGAGCTCAAGTGCTAACTCCACCAAGGCACCAATATGCGCTGGAGTAGTACCGCAACAACCCCCAACAACTTGCACTCCAAGATCCTCAACGAAGTGCATCATTTGCATCTTCAATTCAGTCGGCGTGAGCCTGTAATGGGCGACACCACCAACATTCTCGGGAAGACCTGCATTGGGTATACAGCTCACAATGAAGGGAGAGTTCTCTGACAGGTAGCGAATATGCTCCTTCATTTGCTCAGGACCCGTTGCACAATTAAGCCCCAAAATGTCAATGGGAAACGGCTCTAAAATTGCCACCACAGCGGCAATATCAGAGCCCACCAGCATGGTTCCTGTCGTCTCCATGGTCACGGACACCATGAGTGGACGCCGTTCGCCGCAGGACTCAAAGGCGGCCTCAATACCCTGCAAAGCAGCTTTGATTTGCAGCACGTCCTGACAGGTCTCGACAATGATCAGATCGACATTCCCTGCAATCAGTCCTTCCGCCTGTTCACGGAAACCATCACGCATCGTGTCGAATTCGATATGTCCGAGCGTGGGCAACTTGGTTGTAGGCCCCATGGATCCGGCCACGAATCGTGGTTTTTCCGGCGTGCTGTACTCATCAGCAACGTCGCGGGCCAGCTGGGCAGCACGACGGTTGAGTTCAAAGGCTTGATCTTCAAGCCCGTATTCAGCCAGGACGATGGAGGCTGCCCCAAACGTGTCGGTTTCGATCACGTCGCAGCCCACGTCTAAAAACTGCCGATGCACCGCCTGAACAGCATCTGGGCGAGTGATCACTAAGTTCTCGTTGCAGCCCTCCAAATCGGGGCCACCAAAGTCTTCTGCTGTTAGGCCCTGATCCTGAAGGCTGGTTCCTGTTGCTCCGTCGAACACCAAGACCGGACGGGTTGGGCCGTGGATGTAATCGAGAAAGCGGGAGGCAGTGACAGGAGCTTTTGCTTGTGTCACCACCATGAGGTCATCCTTGAATCCAATGATTCTAAGAAACTCTCACTCCGAACATCAGTTGAGAGCGATCCGTGTCACCCAGTGCTCGAAGGCAGGATCACGGCCCTCTGTAATGGCCACCAATTTGCTCTTCAGGCTTTGCATGATCGGCCGATCTTGTCGAAGAACGGTCGACTCAATCTGGCGGATGGGCGTGATCTTCGCAGCGGTACCCGTCAAAAACACTTCATCGGCGATGAACAGCTCGGTCTTGTCGACTGCACGCTCCACCACGGGAATACCCATGGCTTTCGCCAGTTCGATCACACTCGCCCGCGTAATTCCTTCAAGGATGTCCTGGTCGACACCAGGAGTAATCAATGCACCATCCCGGACAAGAAAAAGGTTCATGCCGCTGGCTTCACTAATTTTGCCGCGACTGTTGAGAAGCAACGCTTCGTCAAAACCGCTCTGCACCGCCTCCGTCTTGGCCAAGGAACTGGTGATGTAAGCCCCACTGATTTTTCCTCGCAAGGGCAAGGAACGATCCTCTTGGCGCGTCCAGCTGCTGATGCGACAACTCACCCCCTCTGGGGAGAGGTAATCGCCGAGAGCTAATCCATAAATCAAGAAGTCGGTTTCAATGTCGTGCAGCCGAGGAGCAATGCCGAGATCGCTCGTGTACACAAAAGGTCTGAGATAAATCGGCTGATCCGGTTGATTGGCCCGCAACATGGCCGTCAGAGACGACAAAATTGTTTCTTCACTCAAATCCGTCAGCAACAAGCGGGCGCTCTGACTCAATCGACGGGCATGACGATCCGCACGGAACAGCAGCATCGTGCCTGCTTGTTGTGGATCGGGAATCGCTCGCATGCCGCCAAAGGCACCCGTGCCGTAGTGCAACGCATGGGTAGCGATAGAGATCTTGGCCTCCTCAAAGGGGACGCATTGGTTCTGGAACCAGGCATATGGCAGGAACTGATGCATCGCAAAGACGACCTGATTCTTGGAATCTTCTCACCACCGCTCACCAGGACAATGGAACGATGCATCGATTAGCCAGCTGTCCAGGTGTTGACCCCCCCGAGGACGTGGTTCTGGTGGAACAGCCGGCGGCGGATGTGTTGTTTCTTTCGAGTGCCGCCACTGACCTAAGCACCTTGGCTTCCTATCTCGCTTCAGCTGGAGGTGAGCACTGGCGAAACCAAATTCGCGGATTATCTCTGGACTGTTTGTCCCATCCAGCCCAACTCGACCATTACCTCGCTAGCACCGCAATTCAAGCCAAGTTGGTCCTGGTGCGTTTGCTCGGTGGCCGGGGGCATTGGAGCTATGGACTCGAGCAGCTCCAACGCTGGAAGGACGGCGGTGAAGGGCGCCACCTCGTGATCCTCGCGGGAACCGACGATCAAAACAACGAGCTTCACGGATTGGGATCCATTTCCCTCGCCTTAGCGGATCGTCTTGCCGAACTACTGCGCGAAGGAGGAGTCGACAATCTTGGCGAAGTGCTCAGAGCACTCGAACTGCTCTTGCAGGAGCAACAACCCGATCCAACGGATCTCCAACTTTTGCCGATGCCAGATCCCGCGCCATGGGATTGGCGGGATGACGCCGGCCCCCGGATCGGTGTTGTGTTGTATCGCGCTCAACTTCAAGCAGGGGACGTTTCACTAGCGGAAGCTCTCTGCATGACCTGCCGTGAACGCGGTCTTTCTCCCAGGTTGCTTTGGGTGAGCAGCCTTCGTGATCCAGGGGTGCAAGCGGGGGTGATCGATCTTCTTCAAAGCCAACAGGTGGAGCTGGTGGTTGCAGGGACCTCTTTTGCGTCCGTCAAGACGGCAGAGGCGGGTCTCGGTAGTCCGTTGTGGGAACAACTCAACGTTCCCGTTTTGCAGTTACTGAGCAGTAGCAGAAGTCGCGAAAGCTGGCGGAACAGCAGCCGCGGACTTGATCCACTCGATTTGTCATTGCAAGTGGTGATGCCGGAGTTGGATGGCCGGCTAACCACGCGTCCGTGTGCATTTCGCGAGCAGCAAATGACGGCTCCCGATATGGGGGCGGCCGTACCCAGCCAGGTTCCTGATCTTGAAGGGATTGATTGGCTGATCGACCACAGCCAACGCTGGATCAGGCTTCGGCAGACCAAAAACAGCGACCGTCGCGTGGGGATGGTGCTGGCCAATTACCCCGTCCGAGACGGACGCGTCGCCAATGGTGTCGGCCTAGACACGCCTGCGAGTTGCGTCGCAATGTTGCACTGGCTGAAGCAGTCCAGCCACAACCTCGGCCCAGGGACCCTGCCCTCCGATGGCGATGCGCTAATGCAACTCTTGCTGCAGGGCAGAACCAATTCCCCTGAAGGGCTCCACAGACCAGCCCTGGATTACTTGGCTTTGGACGTGTACGAACAGTGGTGGGCCGGCGTGCCCTCTGAGGCACGAGCCAAAATCGAGCAGCGCTGGGGGCAGCCCTGTGATGCCTGTGATCTCGATCGAAACCATGGCTTTGCGATCCACGGTCTTCGCTACGGCCATGTAGTGGTGTTAATTCAGCCAGATCGTGGCTATGACCCCGATCAAATCGCTGATCTCCACTCCCCAGATTTACCGCCCCCCCATCGTTATCTGGCGCAGTATCTCTGGCTCAACAGGATTCACCAGACCCATGTGATGGTGCACGTGGGTAAACATGGCAGCGCTGAGTGGTTGCCAGGTAAGGGGGTTGGACTAAGCAGCAGTTGTGGTCCCCATCTTGCGCTGGGGGCGCTGCCCCATCTCTATCCATTCATCGTGAATGATCCTGGTGAGGGCTCACAAGCGAAGCGACGGGGGCATGCCGTTGTGTTGGATCACCTCACGCCTCCCTTGGGGCGTGCTGGATTGCACGGTCCATTGCAACGGCTAGAGGGTCAGCTCGACGAACTCGTTGAAGCACGTCAACTCGGCGCTGAACGCAGTCAATCCCTTGAACGTGCCGTACTGGTGACGTTGCAAGAGCTGAATTGGCCTGGGGTTCCCACCAAGGACGATCTCAAACGTGATCCGAGCTTGATCAACGAATGTTTGGATTCGGCGGAAACCTATCTCTGTGAACTGAAGGAAGCTCAAATCCGTACGGGGCTGCATCGATTTGGTCAGCCACCGTCCAAACAGGCTGAATTGGAACTACTTCTAGCCTTGGCTCGACCGCCGGCCCATGGACGACCAGGACTCACCCAAGCCATGGCGCGTCAAGTGGGTTTGGCGTTGGACCCTTGGGGGCAGGAGGACGGCGAGCCGTTGGATCAGAAGGATCGGCAACTGCTCGAACAACTCGGGTGTGAGCGTCGCCAACGGGTTGGGGATGGCGTTGCATGGTTGGAAGACCAAGCCTTTGGTGTCGTATCGGCACTTGTGAGTGACGGCGATGGATGCGATTTGGTAACGCCCTTCCGTGACTGGATCCAGTCACCAACGCAAGACGACGGGACCTTGGCTGCAATCACGCAAGATCTCTGGCCCCGATTGATTCAGTGCGCGCCATCAGAAAAAAAAGCGTTTTGCGACGGCATCTCTGGGGGTCGCATTCCAGCAGGGCCTTCAGGCGCTCCAAGTCGTGGTCGGCCCGACGTTCTCCCCACAGGCAGAAACTTTTACTCCGTTGATCTCAGAGGATTGCCAACGGAAGCGGCATGGGACCTCGGCCGAAGGTCTGCTGAACAACTGCTGGAGTTACACCTCCAGGAGGAAGGGGACTGTCTGAGGCACCTTGCCCTCTCTGTGTGGGGCACCGCCACCATGCGAAATGGGGGAGAAGACATTGCACAGCTCCTGGCCCTGATTGGTGTCCGGCCGGTATGGGATGGACCAACACGTCGATTGGTGGACTTAGAAGTGATTCCTCTGCGGCTGCTGGGACGTCCACGGGTGGATGTTGTCTTACGGATTTCAGGGCTCTTCCGTGACGCCTTTCCTCAGCTGCTGATGTGGGTGGACCAGGCCATGGCGATGGTGGCAGCCCTCGACGAACCCAGCGATCAAAACCCACTCGCGGCACTCACCCATCAAGAGGGTCCCCAGGGACGGATCTATGGCTCTGCGCCAGGGGCCTATGGGGCTGGACTCCAAGCCCTGATCGACAGTGGTGCATGGGACTCCCGTGCAGATTTGGGTGAGGCTTTTCTGCAATGGAGTCAATGGCGCTACGGCGGATCATCGGAGCCATCCCAAGATCGAACGGGGCTCGAATCAGCATTGGGACGGGTTCAGGTGGTGTTGCACAACCAGGACAATCGAGAGCACGATCTCCTGGATTCCGATGACTACTACCAGTTTCATGGGGGTTTAAGCGCTGCGATAGAAGCGAGTTCAGGGAAACGCCCGGAGCTCTGGTTTGGCGACCATTCGAGGCGCGAGAGGCCGCGGCTCCACCGCTTGGAGCGTGAGCTCGACAAAGTGATGCGGAGCCGTTTGCTCAATCCTCGTTGGATTGAAGGAATGCAGCAGCACGGCTACAAAGGCGCCTTTGAGATGGGCGCAAGCCTTGATTATTTGTTTGCCTATGACGCAGCGACAGATCGTGTGCCGGACTGGTGTTATGGCGCTTTATGCGATCAATGGCTCAATACTCCAGAGATCGTTGAATTCCTTGAACGTCGCAACCCTTGGGTGCTGCGGGATATGGCCGAACGGTTGCTCGAGGCTTCCAATCGTGGACTTTGGCAAGGAGCAGCCGACCAGCAGATTCAGTTATTGAAAGGCCTCATTTCCAGTAGCGAGGCCCAGATTGAACGTGGTGGACTATCTACTTGTTCAAGTCCCGAACCATCTGTCTGAAGGGATCAATTGAGCCTGGCTTTTGAGACTCGGCGGATTGACCGACTTTGGCCACTGGTTTTTCAACTTGCTTCAACTCTTCCTTACGGCCCACAAGGCTGGCATTGGCCGGTGCTGGAGTATTCACACCGGTAATCGCACTCCCCTTGAGGCGCTTGTCCATTTCCTTCGTGCTGACCTGTTCGGCGAAGGTTTTCTTCACCGGCTTTGGAATGCCAGCGGTGAGGTCGATGCTCTTTTCTTTTTTGACCTCACCACCAAGCCCCTCGCTTCGCTTCTCGAGTTTCTCGGTTTCCGCAGCCACTTCCATGATCTGTTCCTTCGTCCCGGGGCTGGCCGCAGTGCCGGGAAAGGTGCGACGAATCGTTTTCGACTCGCGCATGTAGTTCACATCGCCGAGGGACGACGAGGAGTCGGCATCAAGGAAAAACTCCTCGGGTTTGTCCTTGGCGGGCTTACGCGGCTTGAGCGTGGAGTCCGCCTCCTGCGAATCTTTTTTGAGGAGACGATCAAATAAGCCCATGCCGACTAGAGCTGTGGTGTATCGAACTTAGCGGCCACAGAGGTCGATTCCATGACTATCTGTGCCACACGTACGCAAAAGGCCAAGGTTGGCCAGCTGACGGTCGATGGAATCACAGATCAACGGGCTAGGGGCCCAGGCCGGATTCATGTCGTAGTCGTACCACGCTTCGCCTCCATCAAAGCCAAGCCGTGCAGCTTCCTCAATCAAAACCCCATGGCTCAGTCGATAGCGAGCCGGATGGGCGAGAACTGCGAGCCCACCAGCCTGATGAATGGCATTCACCACAGATTCAGCACGCAGGGCCTCACCAACCACGGAATCACCGTGGTTGTAGGGCTTTAAAGCGTCGTGATTGAGCTCGAAGCCAAGAGCCAGCACATGAACCAGGCAACCCTTGAGCAGTGCACTGATCTCCATGCCACTCCAAAGAATTGGCACGCGTTCGCCCAAGGATCGACGCTGGTCCAACCAAGCCTGCATGGGTGCATGGGCGTGGGAGCTGTGGTGATCCGTGACAGCCAAATGGGTTAAGCCCAAGTTGGTGGCCTGTTGAACCAACCCAACGGGATCGAGGCTTCCGTCACTGCAAACGGTGTGGCAATGAAAATTGAACGAGCCAGGACAACTATCAGAGGCCACTTGGGCCAGCACCTCGCGCAGTGGATGACTCATGTCACAGCTCCGATGCTGCCTCAGCCCGAAGACGTCTCCAACGGGCATAAAACTGGATTGAACCGGCCATAAACACCACCAGCGCAACGATGAACCAAGTCGCAGCACCCGTTGGGAACTGAGATTTAAAGACCACCAACATCACAACAATCACCAACAGCAAGGTGGGGAGCTCATTCAGAGCACGCAGCTGCTTTCCAGACCATTGACAGCTGCCGGCGTGCAGCTGTCCCATCAGCCGATAACAGAAAAAGTGATATCCCAAAAGGGCCGCCACAAAGCCAAGCTTGGCGTGCATCCACGTCTGCTGGAGCCAACTCGGCTGGGCCACCAGCAATCCAACGGCCATCGTCACTGCAACGACCATCCCAGGGGTGGTGATGATGTTGGCCAGACGTTTTTCCATCAGCGTGTACTGATCTCGAAACGGCTGTTGCAGAGGGGGGTCTAGCTCTGCCGTTTCAACGTGATAGATGAACAGGCGAACCAAATAGAACAGTCCTGCAAACCACACCACCACACCAACGATGTGGAGTGTTTTGAACCAGAGGTAAGCCTCAGGAGGAAGCGTCATTGGCGCAACCGCACTCCAGCGACCATACGCAAGTGCTTAGTTCAATCCGTCAAGAAATTCGTTGGCCCGATGCTGATGAGCGGCAAGCGTTTCGGGTGCCATCCGATCCAGATTACGAGCCATCATCGCTAATCGATATTGACTTCGAAAAAATGTCTCGTGTTTCTTGATGAAATTCCAAAATAATCCATCCCAAATCTCACACCAAGGGCCTTTGGGATAATCCGACATTTTGCGGACATAATTAGACCCAGATACGTAGGGTTTTGTCGTGAAAATACCGCCATCCGCAAATTGACTCATTCCATAAACATTTGGAACCATGACCCAGTCATAAGCATCAACAAACAACTCCATGAACCACACATAAACACGATTCGGATGAAAACCACAAAGCTGCATTATGTTTCCAAGGAGCATTAATCGCTCAATATGATGGCAATAACCAGTTTGCAAGGCGTGCTTTATGGCGTCATCAATGGGAGGCAATCCGGTATTGCCTGTATAGAACGCATCAGGGATGGGTCGATCTTCAAACTCCCAAAAATTGCTGTTGCGCATATCCACCCCGTGACGGCGATACATCACGGCCATGAATTCACGCCAACCAATGATTTGTCGAATAAAACCTTCCAAGGAATTCAGAGGAATATCATTTTTCTCTGCGCGCTCCAAGGTGCGGTCAAGGATCTGACGCGGCGTCAACAAGCCAATATTCAGCATGGGGGTTAAAACGCCATGCCACATCACTCGGTGGTGTCGACTAATGGCATCTTCATAGGCTCCAAAATCCTTGAAGCGATCATCCAGAAATTGATCCAACCAAAGAGCAGCCTGTTGATGATTAACCGGATAATTAAATTGATCTCCATTTCCAAGAAGAGGTAACTGTTCGTGTTTCAGCTGCTTCAACATCGAGGCAAGATCAATCTGTTGAGGAGACGCCGGCTCAGGGGGAACGGTGATTCCCTTAGGCAATTTCTTACGGTTGTCGGCATCAAAACTCCACTGCCCCCCATGGGGTGCACCATTAGCATCAATCAAAATATTTAACCGTTTGCGCTGCATCTCATAAAATTTGGCCATTAACGGTTTTTTCCCGTTGCCAAAATGTTTCTCACTAACCGACTGAGGCGTGAGGAGAAGAGGTGTATCTACGATCTCTAGATGACAATTGTTTTCATCAATGAAAGCCTTCAAACGTTTTTCTAGTAGGTGATCAACAGGATCAGCTACGTGAAAGCGTCGATAACCAGCAGCATGAAGAAGCCCTAGATGACCGTTCGTATCAACGGCTTTGTCATGACGCTGAACCTGCACTGAAAAACCCTTATTCCGGAGATCATCGGCATAGGCCGCCATCGACAAACGATGCAACAACAACCGTTGGCAATGAACCTTGATCGGCCACGAAGGATCGGTTCCAAAAAGAAGCGGGTCTTCGATCAGCGCTACGTCACGACCGGGTTGAATTGCTGGGTGCTCCGCAAACAGCTGATGCGGATAAACAAGAGTGATCTCCACAGTTATCCGTCTTCACCCGCCAACCGACAAGCTCGCCGTCCAAGGGATGTGGCGTAGGCACGATCGACCTGCCCATCAAGGGGGCTCAGCATTCCAGCCTTGCAATTCATGGTGACTTTTTCGCGGTGACCTTGTTGGTCACTGATCTTGAGAACCAACTGCCAGTGGTTCTTGGCGCTTCGCGTGATCCCCTCAGCACAAACTGGGCCAGTGCAGAGCCCTGGAGAGGCCAAAGCGGGGGGAGTCCAGCAAAGCCAGAGCGCAACACAGCAGCACAACAGTCGAATCATGCGGAGTGCTCCAGTTGCTGTTCTTCTAGTTGAGAGGAGGGCAAACCGTCGTTCTCGTCGGTGGGATGGAAGAAGTTGAAAATATCCTGCGCCAGGACTGGACCCACACCAGGCGCTTTTGAGAGTGTGTCGACCGAGGCCAGTTGAATGGCATCGATCGAATGAAAATGGGACAACAAATCCCTGACACGCTTCGCGCCCAAACCAGGAATATCCGACAAGCGAGACCGTTTCATCCGTTCGCCTCGCTGTTGCCGATGAAAACTCACGGCAAAACGGTGGGCCTCATCCCGGAGTCGACGAAGCAACGCAACTCCCAACTGATCAGCTTCACTCTCCAGCGGTTGACTTTCACCAGGAAGGAACACTTCTTCCCTCTGCTTTGCGAGGGAGCAAACATTTAAATCGTCATGGAGATTCAGTTCTCGGAGAGCCTCCATGACAGCTGAAAGCTGACCCTTGCCGCCATCAATCATCACGAGATCAGGCCAATCGTTCAGACCATCCGTTTGAAGGGCACTACCTCCCTTTTGACGCAAAGCTCCCAGATCGAGCCCATCAGCTTTTGCCCGTGCCCAGCGGCGAAACCGCCTTCGCATAATTTCTGCCATGGCCATGAAGTCATCGCTGTGCCCTGCACGGATGCTGCTGCTCTGGATTTTGTATTTGCGGTAATGCTGTTTCGCCGGCAAACCATCGATAAACACCACCTGGGAGGCCACCGCATCACTGCCTTGGATATGGCTGATGTCGTATCCCTCAATTCTCCGAGGAGGAAGTGGGAGGTCAAGAAGTTGAGCCAAGTCTTCTGTGGACAAGGCTTGTTGCTCTTGACCTTGCTTGGCCCGAAGCAACTCAAATTCAGCATTGCGCTGAACGAGTTCAATTAAGTCGGCTTTTTGACGGCGCTGGGGGCAATGAATTTGAACTTTGCGTTCACGTTGCTCAGTGAGCCATTCCTCCAGCAATGATTGTTGAGGCAGTGGGTGCTGAACAAGGAGCTGGGGTGGAACTTCCACCGCATCGACTTGGCTGTAATGCTCCTCAATGACGCGTTGCAAGATCAGTCCAGGAGAAAGACCAGCCGCATCGGCTGTGTAGCCAAGCCGTCCGACAAGTTTTCCGGCGCGCATCTGAAACAACTGAACTGCAGCGAGCCGCTCATCACAGGCCAACGCAAGGACATCACGACTGACCGATGAGTCGGGGAGGCTCATCTTCTGATCAGCTGTGAGTTGATCTAGCCCCTGAAGTTGATCGCGTACACGGGCCGCTGATTCGTAATCCGTACGATCGGCATATTTCAGCATTTGTTCCTGCAAGAGGTGCTGCAATTCATCACTTCGACCCTGAAATACCATCGCCACTTTGCGCAAAGTTTGGTGATAGTCGTCGGAGCTAATTTTCTCCTGACAGACCCCAGGACAGCGGCCAATGCTGTAATTCAAGCAAGTACGATCCTGATGCAATGGCCTTGGTCTTTGACGCAATGGGAAGACACGCTTGACAAGAAAAAGCGTGCGGCGCAGCAGTCCTACGTCAACATAAGGTCCATAGAAGCGATCCAATGGGCTTCTAAAACGTCGACGTCGAGTAATAAAGATACGCGGATAGGATTCACTCCAAGTAATACATAAATAAGGATATTTTTTGTCGTCCTTTAGTAATACATTAAAATGAGGCTGATGGTTTTTTATGAGATTGGATTCAAGGGCAAGAGCCTCTGCCTCGCTATCTGTAACGATGAATTCAATCTCACAGACCTGCCGAGTCATCAGCCGAATGCGCGGCGACAGATCGTGGCGGCTACGAAAATAACTACGCACTCGACTGCGCAATGTTTTTGATTTTCCGACATACAAAATCCGGTCATCACCATCACGCATGAGGTAACAACCGGGTTCAGCAGGAATATCTTTTAAGCGTCGTTCCAAACGCTCCGGCTGGGTGAGGAGAGGCGTCCCTGAGATCGAGTCAGCCAAGGGTTGATCAGCCGCCGTAGTTCCACCCCGTTGAAGCCAAATTGAGGGCCTCACCGTCTGCAATCAAACGGGCCGACTTCACCGCACCCACGAACACGGTGTGATCACCGTGCTTGAGCGAGCCAACCAGTTCACATTCAACGCCGCCAACAGCATCGTCCAGCAAAGGAAGTCCGAGTTCACCTTCGGTGAAGGGTGCAGCTTCAAAGCGACCGCCCAAGCCTTTCTGAGGCTTAAAGAACACCGCAGCCAAATCCTTTTGGTCGGCCCTTAAGACGTTGAGCGAGAAACGTTTGGTGGCCTCAATGATGGCGTGGCTACTGCTATCGGCCCGAACACCCATCACGACCAAAGGTGGCTCAAATGAACCCTGGGTGACCCAACTGGCTGTAAAGCCGTTCACATCATCACCATCGCGCACGCCACAAATAAACAGTCCATGGGGGATTTTGCGAAGCAGAACTTTCTTGGCGTCGGTATCGAGGCTCATGGCACCCAAGCTTTCTTAAAAATCTAGGCAGCGATCAGCTGCATAGGATTCGATCACCGTCAACTGTGCCAATGCGGGCGCTCTATCCCGGCAGCTTTGACCCCCTCACCAATGGTCATATGGACCTGATCGAACGGGCTGCGGCCCTTTTCGGTGACGTGATCGTTGCCGTTCTGGGCAATCCGAGTAAAAAACCGGCCTTCAGTGTCGAAGAGCGGATCAGGCAAATCCGCTCTTCGACGGTCCATCTCCAGGGTGTTGAGGTGGTCAGTTTCGATGGACTCACCGTGAACTGCGCCAAAGAGCACAGCGCCGATCTGATCTTGCGGGGATTACGGGCCATGAGCGACTTTGAATACGAACTTCAACTGGCGCATACCAACCGCTCCCTCGACGACACTCTGGAGACGGTTTTTATGGCAACGTCCACCCAACACAGTTTCCTGAGCAGTTCAGTCGTCAAAGAGGTGGCGCGATTCGGTGGCGCGATTGACCACATGGTGCCCAAAGAGGTGGCGCTCGACCTCAACAGGCTCTTTAATTCAACTTTCTTACCCCACTGAGATGGACGACGTGCGGCTCACCGTTCTCGATCAGCTTGATCAGCTCGAGGAGGTCGTACTGGAAGGCAGTCGTCTCCCGTTTACTGGGGGTCGACTGGTGAACGAAGGGGATGCCGTCGAAGTTCTCGATGCCGTACGGGAAGCTCTTCCAAAGGAAATTGAGAGGGCTGGAAAACTGATTGAACGCCGGGATGACTTCATCAATACGGCGCGACAGCAAGCCGAAGAAATCGTTCAACAGGCGCAACGTCAACGGGAGCAGCTCGTCAATAGTGCGGCGATTCGGCAAGAGGCTGAACGTCAGGTGAATGACCTCCGCGATCAAACCCGTCAACAGTGCGAACAACTTCTTCAAACAACTCGCCAGCAAGGGGCCCGTTTTGAGCAGGAGGTTCAAGCCAAAATCGCTGAACAAGAGCAGATCTTTGCTGCCCGCAGGCAGCAGCTCGAACAGGAGGCCCTGCAGCGTCGTCAAGAACTAGAGCAGGAAGTTGTTGAATTACGCCGTCAGGCCGCGGAACAACACGACATCAATCGAGCTCAAGCACAGAAAGATTTAGAAGCCATTCGCAATGAAGGATTGCGTCTTCAAAAGGAAGGTCGTGATGAAGCCGAGCGAATCCACAACGATGCTCTGCAATTTCGGCAGCAAACTCAACAGCAGTGTGAAGCGCTGATTCATCGCAGCCGTCAAGAAGCGGCTGGAGTGCAAGACGGCGCCAACCGTTATGCCGAACAAACCCTGGGGGAATTGGAAGCACGACTCAAAGATATGGCTCAGATCGTCATTGGTGGCCGCCAGGAATTGGTCAAAATCCAATCAATTCGTTCCGACTTGGGATCCAAGCAGTCGAATCCAGCTCAAGCCGCTGCACCGATCAATCGCGGACGCCGTTCATCCTCTCGATTCCGTTCCATGAAGGGCAACGGCTAATCCGCTGACTCGCTAAGAGCACATCCCCCATCACGGCGAAGGGGGCGGAACCGCCGTTCGAGATCATGCTCACGTAACGGGGTCCATGCTGAGTTTCAAGAACCCCTGAGATCGATCTCACCCCAGACAACGTTCCTGTTTTTCCCCAAAAACGTCCATAAAGCGTTGTGCTTCCAAATCGTTTTCTGAGCGTTCCTCGTTGACCTGCGATCGCCATCGAGGCTTGGTAGTAGCTACCCAATGGATGCTGTGCCATGCGCCAAAGCAGGGTTGAAATGGCTCGAGTGGTCAGACGATTGCCACGGGACAACCCACTCCCATCACGGATGCGAACGCCAGCCATCGGAACGCCCTGGGCTTGAAGCCAACGGGTTGTGATCAATGAAGCCTGTCCAAGATCCCAGCTGTTCGCTGCTTCCCGCATCAACACTTCTGCCGTGAAGTTATGACTTTCGGTATTGGCCAGGCTGAGCAAGGCATGCATGGGAGCCGATTCTTCGCGATGCAAAACAACACTTTTCTCATCAACACTTTTCTCAAAAACACTGTCTTCGACAAAACTGTCTTCAACAAAACTGTCTTCGACACTGTCGTGATCCAGCAACTCAAGCTGGACTTGCCCCCCCTGGCGGCGAATCGCCAAATCCAGAACCTGCTGCAATCGAGCTGCAGGGTTCATTACGGCCATGTAAAGCGCGTTACTGGTGAGCGCTAACCGGGTGATGGGTGCCCCGTAGGCATAAGAACGATCGGCAGGATGCCAATCGCTGGGCCACCAACGCTGACGAGGTTCCTCGCGAACGACCAACTTGACCGGCTGCGTTGAGGCCGATGGTCGACGGGAGCCACCCTGACCGAGGGCAACCATCGCGATGCGTTGCACCTCAGCGACGCTCAAATCGGGATCCCCTTCGCCGACCAGCTCCAAGGTGCCGTTGGGATGGCGAAGAAGCTCGGTGCGTAACCGAAAGTCCGGACCAAGACGATCAAGGGCAAAAGCAGTGCTGACCAGCTTTTGGTTTGAAGCTGGAATCCGCGCGAGTCCTCCATTGAGATCAGCCAGAGCTTGACCGCGGTCGTCGAGCACACTGATGCTCCAGGCCCGACTTTCGGATCCCACTGAAGCCTCCACTGATCGTTGGAGGGCTGGGCAGAGCGGTCCCATTCCAAGCAGAGCACGACCTTGACGTTGTTGAACGGGCGGAGGCGCTAACAACGGCTGGGCAACAGCTCCAGTGACGTTGAGCGAAGACAACAAAACCAGGGCCGTGAAGCGTCGCATCACGGAAGGGTGATCCCGCTGACCACGCCACGGAAGCTGTAAAGCCGTCCTTGCAGATCCACCGGCACGCCAATTTTGAGCTTGGTGCCGCCAAACACAACACCTGACGCAGCAGCTTCAGCGTCGGCCTTCAACACAAAACGAACATGAAGCCCTTGGGACTGATTGGCAATGTCTGCTTCAACAATTCGGCCGTCCGGTTGCACAGCCATCAACGGCTGGGTGACATTCACCACATCCACGAGTTCAACACGTCCCGCCGGTTGATTGCGAATCACGATATTCACTCGGCCTTCTTCACGAATCGACTGAAGCAAGAGCTCGGGCTGAGCCAATTGCAGTTGCCGAACATCCACACTCACCCCAACCGGTTGCATCGCCCCAGACGCCTTGGCGATGGCTTGATTCAGCTTTGGCGACCACACCACACCGACGAGAGCCAGGCATGCAATGACTGCCGCTACACCATCGATGGGCGACAGGTTGCGAAGCCAATTGAGGCGAGTCATAGATCCCCACGGGGACACGAACCCTATAGACAGTCGGAGCAGCAATCAAGCTGAATTCCGATCAATTTTGTAGACCATCGAGAAAGCGATCGACGCTTTTGAGCTGCTGCTTCAAGCCATCTGGATCCTCACCGGCCAAAACAGCAGCAATCGTTTCAGGATCTGGTCGCGTCTCGAACGACGACAGTGGGCGATATCCGTCCGGATCCAAGCGAAACAACTGCCAGTTCTCGGGATAAGACCTGAGTAGGGCGCCTCCCTCCAGCGGTTGCAGCCAATACGCCTGCAACCAAGTGGCAACAAAACCCCGTCGTCTCTCCCGGGCCACGCTGCCAATCCCAACGGCGGCATCTTCCAAGCGGCCGTTGAGCATCACCACCGGGCCGGCATGGCCATCACACACCGCCTCAAAATCGTCGTAATCAGAAGGCTGTGGACCAATCGCCAACAGAACTCGGGTATCAGGAGTGCTCGACTCCTTCCGCTTCAGTTGATTGAAATCCATCGTGACGGCGCTGAGGTCGTCCGCATCGCGCCGCGCTAAGGCCGCAGCACCCGCATCCGGCCACACAACTAAAACTGGACAATCCTTCGCCAACAGGGCGCGGGCAAGCCTGAGAGCAACAGGAAGAACCCGCAAATTTTCGAAGCGGAGATTGGCCGACCATCGACGCGCAGCACCCGAGGCGAGTGCTGCTATCACTGCATTCTGAAGTTGTGCTTCTGCCATCAACAAATCAGCTGGCAGGGAGCTTGTTGTGTCTTCGGACGATGTCATAACAACAGCATCTCAGGAGAGCGCGCGCTGCGCGTCCAACACAAGTTCAGGAACTTGTTTCAAAGCCTTGTCATCCAACCAAGGACCGAGGGTGAAGCGCAAACCCGACTGACGCCAAGGTTCAGGGACATTCATTGCGGTCAAGACAGAACTGTCTTGTCGCTGTCCTGAACGACAAGCACTTCCACTACTGCAAGCCACGCCACGACGGGCCAACTCTCGAACCATCGCCCGCGCAGAAAGGGGCTGACCCTCTGCAGACCCGACCAGAACAGCGATGTGATTTGGCGATCGCTGCGTGACATTCGGGCCCAACAACGACAAACCCTGTATCTCTAAGAGCTCTTGGAGTAGGCCATCCCGTTGTCGCCGAACATCAGCTCCAGAGCCTGGTGGGACCGTATCGCCACTCAGGTGATACGCAGGGAGTGCGGATAGGGCCTGAGCCATCCCAGCAATCAGAGGTAAGGCTTCCGTTCCCGAGCGCAAGCCAAACTCTTGCCCACCTCCCCCTTGAACCGGAGCCAACGGAAGGTTTGAACCTCGAATGAGTAGGCCAATCCCACGAGGGCCTTGGAACTTATGGGCCGACAGGCTGACCAAGTCGGACTGAAAATGATTGAACTCAGGACAGCCCTGTGGAATCAGCTGGGTCGCATCGCTGTGGAACGTGATGCCACGGGCACGGCACGCCTGTCCCACCACGTCCGTTGGCTGAAGTGCACCGACCTCGCTCTGGGCAGCAATCAGCGAAACCATGCGAGTTGGTTCGGCCAATAGCTCCTCCAGGCACTCCAAACGGATCAGACCCAGCGCATCAACAGGCCAGAACGCAACAGTCCAACCCTTGTTTTTCAATTGATTGGCAGCGGCCAAAACTGCCGGATGTTCCACCCCAGACACCACGATTCGACCGGGAGTGAGCTTCGCCGCTGAACCAACAATGGCGAGATGGACGGACTCTGTGGCGCCTGAGGTAAAAATCAGCTGATCTGGCGCCACCGCGAATCGTTGCGCGAGCTCCCAGCGCAACCGCTCCAGCAACTCAGCAGCCTTCACACCTGTGTTGTGCAAACTGCTGGGGTTCCCCCAAGCCTTTCGCTGCGCCTCAACAATGGCCTCAATCACATCCGGCCGAGGCGGAGTGGTTGCAGCCGCATCCAAATAAATCTCAGCTTCCACCACGTTCAAAGCGGGAGCGTGTGCGCTGCTCTAAAGAATCGCTGGCCAGGTTCAACATCGAGTCCAATGACGTGTCGTTGAGAAACGCTTGCACCTTGGCCAGTGCGGCCGCCTCATCCTCCAGCGAAGCAGGAGATGGTGGCTCGACAGGAGTATTTGCGTCGGGAACTTGAACCATCGATTCCGAAGGAGATGGGGCGGGCACCAATTCCGGCGTGATCACCCCATCGAACACGGCCTCAGCAGGCCCAGTCATCAAGACAGATCCACTACGTCCAGGCCAAGAAATAAGTAGAGGGCCTCCAGGAAGCATCACTTCGGCCTGCTCGTCGGCAAGGTCGAGAAGAACAGCTGCAACCAGCGTGGCGCAGGCACCTGTGCCACAGGCCAGGGTCGGGCCAGCCCCCCGTTCCCAAACGCGTATTTCCAATCGGTCACGGGCATGAACCTTGAGGAAATGAACATTGGTCTTGGCGGGAAAAACGGGGTGCACTTCCAAGGCAGCCCCCCACACCTCGAAGGGAATTCGGCTTAGGTCATCGACCGGAACCACCACATGGGGATTGCCCATTCCGACGGAGGCAACATTGAGAGGAACTCCATCGATCTCGAGCGCCCCTCTTGGTAGCCCAGCCAAAGGTTCAAGGGTTGTGGGGATCGACGCTGACTCCAAAAACGGGGCGCCCATATCCACCCGCAACTGTCCATTCGTCATCAACTCAGGGCGAATCATTCCTGCTGGGGTCTCAATCGCCCATCGGCAACCTGGAGCCTCTCCATCGGTGTCAGCCAGATATCGGGCAAGGCAGCGAATGCCATTGCCACACATCTCAGCTTCCGTGCCATCGGCATTGAAAATCCGCATCCGCAGATCACCATCGGCCTGAGGCGGGAGAGCCAAAATCACACCGTCACCACCCACACCAAAGCGTCGATCACAAATTCGACGAACCCAGTTGGGGTCTGGCTCTGCAATAGCAACATCCAGCTGACCCTGACGACCCTCAAGAATCAGGAAGTCGTTGCCAAGACCCTGATATTTGCTGAACTGCAGCATGCTCCCCCTACGTGTGTTCTGAATTTTATGGAGACCACGCCCCTTGATCCAAGTCTTCCGGGTGTGCGGATGCTGCAGAACTGGATCCGCGAAGGCCTCGCTGTGAGCATCGCGGTTCTTGATCAGGAGCGCATTGAGGGCCGACTGATTTGGCAAGACCCTGAGTTTCTGGCCCTTGAACGTCTCGGCTCTACACGTCCTGTTTTGATCGCCCGCCGGCACATCACCTTGATTCGATCCATCGATTGAGCAACAGGTGTGTGGCACGATCGCAGCCAAGCCACATGCGGGTCCCGTGAACGCTGCCTCTTCTTCAGCTTCAGCTAACAACAGCCCGCAGGAGAACCGATACGACCCCTCGGCCCTTGAGCAGCGCTGGAGAGCCCGATGGAAAGACCAAGGGTTGGACACCACAGAAACCGAGTCCAACAAACCGGGCTTCTTTGCCCTTTCGATGTTTCCGTACCCATCAGGAAGCCTGCACATGGGGCATGTGCGGAACTACGTAATTACTGATGTCATCGCTCGTGTCCAGCGGATGCGCGGGGATTCCGTTTTGCATCCCATGGGCTGGGACGCCTTCGGATTGCCCGCTGAAAATGCTGCCATCGAACGCAATATTGACCCCGGTGAGTGGACGGATCGCAATATCGACCAAATGCGAGATCAACTCGATCGGCTCGGACTGTCCATCGATTGGGATCGCGAACAAGCCACGTGCCATAGCGATTACTACCGCTGGACCCAGTGGCTCTTTCTCGAATTATTCGAAGGCGGACTGGCTTACAGAAAAAATGCAACGGTGAACTGGGATCCCGTTGATCAGACGGTGCTAGCGAATGAGCAGGTGGATGCCGATGGGCGTTCCTGGCGATCCGGAGCACTGGTCGAACAACGCCAACTCAACCAATGGTTCCTCCGAATTACCGATTACGCCGAAGCCCTGCTGAACGACCTCGACAAGCTGAAGGGTTGGCCTGAACGGGTCCGCACCATGCAAGCCAACTGGATTGGGCGCTCAGAAGGGGCCGAAATCACATTCCAAGTGACTGGCTCGAGTCAACAATCCATCACGGTGTTCACCACGCGGCCCGACACTTTGTCGGGGGCGAGTTATGTGGTGTTGGCCCCAGAACATCAATTGGTGGACGGGCTCACAACGGAAGAGCACCGGGCTTCCGTTGATCAGTTTCGGAAACAAGTTGCTCGCCTCAGCACGATTGAACGCACCAGTGACGAAAGGCCCAAGCAAGGGGTTGCCACTGGAGCCTGCGTCACCAATCCACTCACTGGCGAACAACTGCCGGTCTGGATCGCCGATTACGTCTTGGCCGACTACGGAACAGGTGCGGTGATGGGCGTACCGGCGCACGACCAACGGGATATCCAATTTGCTAAGGCCAATGAATTAGCGATCCGTCAGGTGATCGATGCCGATGGTGCCAAAGAAGCGATCGATGCAGGAAAGGCGTGGATAGAGCCAGGAACGTTGATCAACTCCGGAGTGTTTGATGGCCAGCCCTCAAACCAGGGCAAAGCATCGATCACGTCCCATGGAGAAACGGCCGGATGGGCCACGAGCAAAGTGACCTACAGGCTGCGTGACTGGTTGATTTCAAGGCAGCGGTATTGGGGCTGCCCAATCCCCGTAATCCATTGCCCCACTTGCGGAGTTGTACCCGTTCCACGGGACGATTTGCCAGTTGAATTACCGCGAGGCATCGATCTGTCTGGAAAAGGCGGATCACCCTTGAGCCAGCAGAGCGATTGGGTCAACGTGTCGTGCCCTTGCTGTGGTGGTGCCGCCAAGCGTGAAACCGACACCATGGACACCTTCATGTGTTCGTCCTGGTATTTCCTGCGTTTTGCTGATCCCCACAACACAGATCAACCCTTCAGCAAGGAGGCGGTTAGACGTTGGTTACCGGTGAAGCAATACGTGGGAGGCATTGAACATGCCATTCTCCATCTCCTTTATTCAAGATTTTTCACCAAGGCACTCCGAGATCGTGGCCTAATTGATATCGATGAGCCCTTCGAGCGTCTACTCACCCAGGGGATGGTGCAGGCCATTACTTATCGCAATCCGATCACTGGCAAATACATCGCAACAGCTGATGTAAGTGATCCCAACGATCCGCTCGATCCAACCACTGGCGACAAACTCGAGGTGTTGTTCGAGAAAATGTCGAAGTCGAAATACAACGGCGTTGATCCAGCGGCAGTGATTGATCGCTATGGCGCCGATACCGCACGCATGTTCATCTTGTTCAAGGCACCCCCCGAGAAAGATCTCGAGTGGGATGACGCTGATGTAGAGGGGCAATTCAGATTTCTGCAGCGACTATGGCGCTTGGTTGAGAGTGCATCGTCAACGCTGACCGATCTAAATTCAACAGAATGTCCAGCAGATTTGACGGATCAGGAAGCCAATGTTCGTCGAGCCCTTCACTTAGCGATCGATGCAGTAAGTGATGATCTAAACGGTGAAATTCAGCTGAATACAGCAATTTCTGAGTTAATGAAGTTGTCGAACACGATCACATCATCGGGACCTGATCGTCTCCGTCCTCCAATTCTCCAGGAAGCATTATCTGGCCTGATTCGATTGCTAGCCCCGTTTGCACCGCACATTGCAGAGGAGTTCTGGAGTCGTCTCGGTGGTGTTGGCAGCGTGCATCAACAAAGCTGGCCCTCGGTGGATCCCAGCGCATTAATCCAAGACACCATTTCCATCGTGATTCAAGTGAAGGGCAAAGTTCGTGGAAGTATCCAAGCGCCAGCCGATGCAGACAAAGCGACTCTGGAGTCCATGGCACTGTCCAGCGAAGTGGCCAACAAATGGCTTGAAGGAGCAACACCTAAGCGAGTTATTGTCGTACCTGGAAAACTGGTCAACCTTGTGCCCTGATTCATCTAGCAGGTCACAAAATGAAAGCCAGATCTACTCCAAACAATCCAAACTTTTAAAACTAAGAATTAAAAATTGCCCTTATAGCAAAACAATCTTTAACCCTTGCTGAAGCGCATACCGGCTGGACTCGACCAGTCACCCTGTGCGTTGTACTGGCGCTTGTTACCAGTGAGATGCCGCATAATCCAAAAAATAGATTCATCACTACCGTCGTCGAGAACTTGCCGAATCTCAGACACAGTGCGAGGCACTCCATCCTGTAAAACCTCCTCCACACGTTGCTGCAAATCGAGAATGGCAGCTGCGGCCTTTTTACCAGCTTCGACACCAGGCTGGTGGTAAGCATTCACATTCACCAACTCGCCATAAAGCCCAACTGCTCGCTCAAACAAAGCGACAAGAGCCCCCAGGCGTCGTTCATCGAAGCACCGCATGGTGATCGTCATGTTTTGACGTCCACCTTCCGTCAGCGCTGAACGTGTGCCCTGCAAAAAGCCATCGAGAAAATCACCGGGACGCTCGTTTTTGATGACTGGAATATCTTCACTGTCTTCAAGCTCTTCAATAAATGTGGCGAAGAAATTATCAACGCCATCACGCAATTGTTGAACATAAGCATGTTGATCGGTCGAGCCTTTATTGCCGTAAACAGCAATACCTTGATGAACAACATTGCCATCCCGATCAAGGCGCTTTCCAAGGGACTCCATCACAAGTTGTTGGAGATAACGACTAAAAACCTCCAGGCGATCGCGATAGGGGAGAACCACCATGTCTCGACGACCTTTCCCTTCTCCTGCCACGTACCAAGATGCTGCCATCAGCGCAGCCGGATTCCGACGGGAATCAGCCACTCGCGTGGCTTCATCCATCTGAGCTGCACCTGCTAAAAAATCTCTGATGTCGCAACCAATCAGTGCGCCAGGGAGCAAGCCAACGGCACTGGTGATGCTTGTGCGACCACCCACCCAATCGAACATATCGAAGCGTTTGAGCCAGGCTTCCTGCTGAGCCTGTTGATCAAGCCGGCTGTTCAACATCGTGATCGCAACCGCTTGGCCAGCCCATTCACCTCCGGCGGCTTCCAGCTTTAAGCGGGCTTGCTCCATGCCGATATGAGGCTCGGGTGTTCCACCGGACTTACTCACCGTCACCACCAAGGTGGTCTTGAAGCGACCGGCCAGGCCACCAAGAACGTTGCTCATCCCGTTGGGATCAACATTGTCGAGGAAATGGAAGGGGAGCCCCTGGTTGTTGTTCTGGAGCGCGCGAATCATCAGGGCCGGACCAAGGCCACTGCCTCCGATCCCAATCCACAACACATCCGTAAACGGAACTCCACTCGGTGCCTTGATCTCACCATGAACGACACCACGCCCAAAAGCCTCGATGTCATCGACTTCGCTGGCGATATGGGTCCGTAGGTCATCAGACGGGGCCAGTTGGGGATTCCGCAACCAGTAATGCCCGACTTGTCGTTCTTCATCGGGATTGGCGATAGCGCCCGCCTCCAGCTCATGCATGGCGGTGAAGGCACGGTCCATGGCTGGTTGCAACGCCTCAAGCTCAGAAGCATTGAGGTGCATTCGGCTGACATCCAGCCACAAACCAAGATCGTCGTGATACCAAAGGAGATCACAAAACCGCTGCCATTGAATCTGAGCGTCGCTAGCGCTGAAATCCGGAAAGCTCACGGGCAGGGTGCTGCTGATATCTGCTGAAGCTATCCAGGATCTGACCAAATGCGCACTTTCTTGGACACCCCGGGTAGTTTCATCCGAGTTCCTTCGCATTTGGCCCGACTCCTCAATGCCTGATCGTCTGCGCTTTATCGCTGCAGGAGCCTTTGCCGCCGTAGTTATCGGACTGGGATTCCTGCGCACAACGCCAGGCATCGACATGCAACCAGGCCAAGTGCAATCAACGTTGGATGGGCATCCCAATCCTGCCGATTTCAGCGTTGAAGAATTGCAAATCCTCCAACGGCGATTCGGAGTTCACGGCCCCCAGACACCTCTGGCCCAGCTCTTCACCGATGGAATGGATCAACTGCAGCCCCTACGGTTGCGCACCCTTGATCGCCTCCAAGCACTCAAGCCGGCCATCCTTCGTGAATCGGCACGGCATCGCGTTAATCCGATGTTGGTGACGGCGATTTTGTTCGATGAGATACAACATTCCAAACCCGGGGAGGGGTTGCCTTTTATTGCCCATTCGGGCTTGGTTAGAACCCATGGACCAGCCCAAATCGGCATTAGTGAGCTAATTCATCAAAAGAAACTTCCCCCACAACCCACAGCGGAAGAAATTGCTTGGGCACGGGATCAGTTGTTGAATCCAGAACAAAACGTTCAGCTTTTGGCCGGAAAACTGCAACGGCTGAAGCGCGAAATAGGCCTCTCGCCCCATGGCGTGCTTCAAGCCAGCCGTTCCTATTTGGACGCCAAGGCGATTGCAACCCTGAGCTATCTACACAACGGCAAACTCGACTACCCAGCACGGGTGTTGCGTTACATGCAAGATCCGGAACTGCATGGGCTGATCTATTCGCGGCGAGCTCCGGCTCGGGCACATTTCATTTAGGGGCGTTGAGACTGACGATCCAGCTCACGGAACACAGAGATCTCCCAAAGCAGCAAGTCGAACCTGGAGGGCCGACCAATCGAAACTCCGCGGATCGGCTCGTTCACCGCCAATATCCACATGACGGTGGGTGGTCACTGACGTTGGGGGGAGATTGAACGCATTCATCCACCCGGCTAACACCAGGGCCAAGGCGTCGTATTGCTCAGACGAATAGCCGCTATGGCCAGAACGACCGTTGGCTCCATTGGATGGCGTTTCAAGACTCAGATGGAGAGCGAAATTATTGACCGATCCCTTGAGCCGTTTGTTCGTGATGGCCCATTCCCCAAGAAAGGCTGAATAGCCAGCGCCATAGGCGCGCATGAGTGGATCCACCAAATCGAGCACACGACCATCGCGGCTGATGAGGGTGTGATAACTCACTTGGTCTTCATCTCTGGGGTGCGGCGTTTGAAAGGTGTTCACCGCAGAACTCACGGAATACACCGTTTCATGCAAAACAATCACCCGTGGAGAGCCATCGAGGCGTCGCCCAAAAGCGTCTTCGCTAAAACGCTTGCCAAAATTGGTTGGATCGATGGGCACAAATTTGCGCCACGATCCCGAACGCTTTTGGAGAGAGAGCAGGCGGGATCGAATGCTTTTATCGATGCTCGAACATTGGCGAGCCAACGGCGAACGCCACGAGCGGGAAAGGGGAGCGACAGGAACAGATCCAAGCGGAGATGGCTTACGCCTAGCCCCCTTGTCTTCAGCCACCTGATCAAGTAATTCCAACAGTGAGGGGCGATCACCAGCAAACGAGAGCATCCGGCCATCAATCAGCAGCCAACCCAGACCGACCAAACCGACTGAGCCGATGGCAACGGCCGATAGAACAGTTTTTTGATGACGTCGCAGAAACGAAAAAGGTTGCTTTCGGCAACGGTTCAGAAAATTTTGAACCATTGCTCTCGTAAAGCCAGCTGATCGGATGACGCCTGAGGATCAACTTCCAATCGCCAAGTCTCAATGGCGGATTCAGGCTGCAGGAATGTTTCCTTCATCAAGCCCCGACGCACAAAAGACACTTGAACTTCAGAGCAGTTACGCATGAGATCAGCAACGGAGTCGATGCAACGGACACGGAAACCATTGATCGCAAGGATTTCGTCTCCAACAACCAAATCGGCCTTCATGCCTGGGCTGTTCTTCATCACCCGTTGAACCACCAGATCGCCGGCTGAAACTTTCAAGCTCAAGCCATGATGGGGGGCTTTTTGTGGGACGGGCTCCAAGCGCAGACCGATGAGCTCAGCAGACTTCTCCAGCGGAACCGCGTTTGTGTCATCTAGCCAGTGGTCCAGTTCCGCTGCAAGTCCGTTGTCCACAGATGCAAGCCACTGGTGGAGGTCGTCTCTGCAAAACCCACGGCGGTATTCGCCGAACGAGCTCCACAGATGGCGAAGCAACACTGGAAGGGATGTGCCAGAACTTCTTAGGCGGACGTCCAGGCAAAAAGCCACCGCGGCTCCAAGGCGGTAATAGCTGATTTGGGTATCGCGTGATGCTGGTGTGGCCTTGTAGAGCTTCACCCAGGCCTCTTCTGCACTCATCGCTAAGGATTGAATCGACCGTCCAGGCGACATCAGCACACTGGAGAGCTCCTCGCCGAAGTCCTCCAAAAGCATTGACTGGTCTGTACATCCAGCCCTCAGTGGAAGAAAGAGGTCGTAGTAGCTCGTGATGCCCTCAGCGAACCACAACCCCTCGCAGATCACCGGTTGTGAGTAGTCGTAAGGGCGCAACTCGACGGGACGAAGCCGCCGCACATTCCACTGGTGCAGATACTCATGGCCAACCAGCTGAAGCAACTGCCGGTAACCCTTTTTGCCGGCGAGGGCTGTCCAATTGAATTGCAGAACGGCACTGTGGTCGTGCTCCAAACCGCCGTAGCCCTTTTCGAGAAGTTGAAGAACCAGTTGGTAGCGATCCCCGGCGGGGGGAAGCGTCCCCATCAGATCGCAAGTGGCCTGGCAAACGCGCTCGATGTCCGAGATGAAGCTCTCCGGCCAACCAGAAGGTGGAGCGCCAATTAAGAGAAGTTCATGCCGATGCCCATGAACGGTGAACGGTTTGACCGCAAACGGACCGGCATGCAACGGGGTATCGATCAGCGCATCAAAATCCTTGGCAAGCCAACCTCGAACTGACGATTCGAGGGGGAGATGCACTTGCCAGTGCGAAGGAGCTGACACCTCCAAGTGATGGGGCATCCAACGGAAGCCCTCGATCTCCATCGCCACTGAAGCCAGACTGAGGGAAGCAAAATCCGGGTCCAGCAAGCCAGTCCGCACCGTGAGGTCCCGGGATTCAATCGCGTAGGTGAGCATGACCGGCTCGAGGGTTGTCAGCTCGCACAGCCAACGACTCGGGGACAAACGACGAACCTTTTGATCCGTTGAAGCATTGCTCAGCCGAAGACTGTGAAGGTGTTGAGCGTGATCTCGAACGGTGTAGGACCCTGGGGTCCAGACGGGTAACTGAAGAATTTGCCGATTCCACTGGGGCGTCCACTCCATGTGGACCCAAACCGTTTGGCTGGCTGGTTGGGTTAAGTCGAGTCGTATCCGAACCGAATCGCTCACATCAGTCCTGCAGGAGAGAAATAGCGGCTGTTGTTAAGCGATCCCTCTCGATCGTGATCTGATCGATGGCAAATAGCAGGGAATAGCGACGCGCCACCCGCTGAAGTCGTGCTTCCAGTCCAGGGTGCGAACTGATGCGTTGAAGGTCGCCACAAAGACAAATACTTCCATCGGCCTGACGTGACCAACCCAGGGGACGGCAGTCACCGCAAGTGGCCACAAGGTCTGCGGGCACTGGGGCTGAACCGACATCATCAAGGCACCCACCGAACTGAACCTTGAAGCCCTCTTGGGCTAAGGCACGAGCCAAATAATCGAGCCGTGTGTAAACGGTGGGCAGGATGGAGAGATGGGACATTGACCAATCACCTGCTTTGACTGACCCTAGCCAGCAAAATCCGGCTGACCAGGCCCTTTTACATCCGTATTCAGATGGAGTGCCCTCCTTGATCCCCCCGCTAAGGATCGGAGTGATGGCCTCCGGAAATGGCAGCAATTTCGAGGCCATCGTCCAGGCCGTTCAGTCCGGTCGGCTTGGGGCAGACATTCCACTTTTGGTGGTTAACAACAAAAACTGCGGCGCCCATCAGCGGGCTGATCGCTTCGGCATCCATGTCGAAGTGGTGGATCATCGTGGCTTCCCGAATCGAGAAGCCCTCGATCGACAGTTGGTTGGCCTCTTTCAATCCCATCAAGTGGACGTTGTGGTGATGGCCGGGTGGATGCGGATCGTGACCGATGTATTGGTGGATGCCTTTCCGGAACGACTGGTGAACATCCATCCGTCACTCCTGCCTAGTTTCCGTGGACTCGATGCTGTGGGACAAGCCCTTCAAGCAGGGGTGTCCATCAGTGGCTGCACCGTGCATATCGTTACCGCCGACCTTGATGCCGGACCGATCCTTGCTCAAGCCGCGGTTCCAGTGTTACCAGCCGATACCCACGCCTCGCTTTCAGGACGCGTGCAAAAGCAAGAACACGTTTTGCTGCCAGCAACGCTGCAGCAAAACGCTCACCGCTGGCGTCAGGGGTAGATGGGTTGCAAGGGCAAACCGGTCTCAGGCGCCAAACCCGCCATCAGATTGAGACACTGCACGCCTTGGCCCGCCTGTCCTTTAATCAAATTATCGATCGCGCTCATCAACACCAATTGACCCGTCCGATTGTCAACTTGAACGGAAAGGAGCGCTCGGTTCGTGTGTCGCGCCCATTTTGTTGCGGGGTAGGTACCAACAGGCAGGACGGTGACACAGGGATGGTGGCGATACACCGCGTTGATCACCGTTGTGCAGTCTTCCGCTGTTAAGCCTGGATCCCTTAAGCGGGCATACACCGTTGAAAGAAGACCACGAACCATCGGCACCAGATGCGGGGTGAATTGAAGCTGGATGGTTTGGCCGGCGACGTCTTGGGCCATTTGCTCGATCTCGGACGTGTGGCGATGACCAATCACGCCGTAGGGAGCAATCGACTCGGAGGCTTCCGCCAACAACATGGCTTCTTTGGGAACCCTGCCACCACCAGAGGTTCCGGTTTTGGCATCAATGATGATTCGATCGGTATCGATTAGTCCTTGTTTGAGGAAAGGAAGAAGCGGCAACAGACTCGCAGTTGGGAAACAGCCAGGTGCCGCCACAAGCTTGGCTTCAGCGATGGCGGGTCCGTTCCATTCCGGGAGCCCGTAAACAGCTTCACGACAAAGTTCGGCATCGGTCCGATTGATGTTGCTGGCTTCCTGGGCGTACACCTCGAGCCACTGATCTAAGGAGCGATAACGAAAATCTGCGGATAGGTCGACAACCCGAACGCCGCGATCAAGTAATTGCGGTGCCAGCTGACAGGCAAGGCCGTTAGGGAGGCTCAGAACGGCATAATCCGCCACCTCCGCGATTCGAACTGGATCGACGGATTCAACGAGGGGATCATCCGGCAGTGGCAAAAAGGGGCAGATCGAACTCCAACGCCGGCCTGCACTTCGTTCTCCTCCCAGGAACGTCACGGAAAGAGAAGGGTGTCCTTGCAGTAGGCGGATGGTCTGAAGGCCGCCATACCCAGAGGCGCCGATGACGGCCACACGCCCCCCAGACGTCGCCGCCATTTCAGCCATCGTTGACGGTGTGCTGCTTGGCATCGGGGAGCTCACTGAACGATCGATCGTACAGAGATCGATAATGGGGGCTTATTCCGATCTTCCAGGCTCCTGAACCCCAGCTCCCCTGCTTCTTCCAACGACCCGATTCAATTCGACAGCATTCCGGATGCACTCGTGGCCATTCGCAATGGAGCCTGCGTGGTCGTCGTGGACGACGAGCAACGTGAAAATGAAGGGGACCTCATTTGTGCGGCGCAGTTCGCCACCCCAGAGGCGATCAATTTCATGGCAACGGAAGCCAGAGGGTTGATCTGTCTCGCCATGGAGGGAGACCGCCTTGATGAACTGGATCTCCCGCTCATGGTGGATCGCAACACAGATGCCAATCAGACAGCCTTCACCGTCAGCATTGACGCTGGCATTGAACATGGCGTCACCACAGGCATTTCAGCGGATGACCGGGCACGAACCATTCAAGTTGCCCTCAACCCGTCAACAAGGCCTGCGGATCTCCGCCGTCCAGGCCATATCTTCCCCCTCCGTGCACGCTCTGGGGGCGTCCTAAAGCGCGCTGGCCATACGGAGTCGGCTGTTGATTTATCCCTGTTGGCTGGCCTTAGCCCAGCTGGTGTCATTTGTGAGATTCAGAACACCGACGGCTCCATGGCTCGCTTGCCAGAGCTCAGGGCCTACGCCGACCAATGGGGCCTAAAGCTCATCAGCATTGCCGATTTGATTCGCTACAGGCTTGAGAACGAGCGTTTCGTCAAGCGGATGGCGCACGCCGAACTGCCAAGTCAGTTCGGCGCATTTCAAGCGATCGGCTACAAAAATGATCTCGATGGCTCAGAGCACGTTGCCCTGGTGAAAGGAGACCCAGCGTCTTTGCGTGAACCGGTTTTGGTGCGGATGCACTCGGAATGCCTCACCGGAGATGCCTTCGGATCACTGCGCTGCGACTGCCGCCCCCAACTGGAGGCGGCGCTTCGCCAGATCGAAGCCGAGGGAGAAGGCGTCGTGGTTTATCTACGACAGGAAGGACGAGGCATCGGCTTGATCAACAAACTGAGGGCCTACAGCCTTCAGGACGGTGGACTGGACACCGTTGAAGCCAATGAACGATTGGGTTTTCCCGCCGACCTGCGCAATTACGGGGTTGGAGCTCAAATTTTGTCCGACCTTGGAATCCACAGGCTGCGCCTACTCACCAACAATCCACGCAAAATTGCCGGATTGGGTGGATACGGACTGCAGGTGGAAGAACGCGTCCCCCTCGTGATGGATGCAGGAGACCACAATGCCGATTACCTCGCTGCTAAGCGAGACAAACTTGGCCACTTACTTGAAGCGGATACGCCTTGCACCGTGTTGGCCATGGCGGTTCACGGGCAAGCTGACACCTGGCCACAGGTGCGTCGACAGGTGGAGTCCTTGGCGCACGAGCATGGATTTCAAATGGATGCGCTCCATGAACCAAGGCTGCTCGCCCTTTGGGACAGACCGCAATTCGTTTGGAAAATCAAGCCTGGTGATCAGGATCCATACCAATTAATCCAAGCGTTGGCGAAGGTATCGAGCACAAAGGCCTTGGGCCTGATGCGCGTTCCCAGCGAGCGAATGGCACTCCACCCACCCCAAACGCTGGAACGTCTCGATCGAGACCTCACAGACTTGGAGTCGGATCAGGGGGCTGGCCAGATCCAGACCAGCCCGGTTCTGGTGTTTTGGCGCCATTCAGCACAATGACGCCGGCGCCAAGGCAATCAGCTGTCTTGAATGGTGACTTTGTTGATGCGTGAACCGTTGTTCAGCTTCAGCACGACGTCCATATTTCCGGTGAGACCGAACACCGTGTGGACTCCATCAAGGTGTGGCTGCCCCTCGTAACAGATGTAGAACTGTGAGCCCCCGGTGTTGCGACCGGCGTGAGCCATGGCAAGGGTCCCAGCCTGGTGCTTCTTGGAATTGATCTCACAGTCGATCTGGTAACCAGGTCCGCCGGTGCCCGCCATTCCCTTGGCCCCTTCACGGCTGTTGGGGCAGCCACCCTGAGCCATAAAACCAGGGATCACACGGTGGAAAGCGAGACCGTCGTAAAACCCATCCTTCACCAATTTGACGAAGTTAGCGACGGTATTAGGCGCATCAGTGTCGAACAGCTCGAGCTCGATCGGGCCTGCTTCGGTGTCCATCAGGGCCTTGGTCATGGTGGCGCGAGCAAAGCTGCAGTTTAGAAACACGGCAAGATATCGGCGTCGAAAGGATTGCGATGGAACACCAGAGTCCAGATCTGTCCAAGGCCCGCGTGGGAGTGATCGGGGGCAGTGGTTTGTATGCGATCGCCGGTCTTGAGGATGAGCAGGAGGTCGAGGTACAAACGCCTTTTGGACATCCATCCGATCGACTCCGCGTTGGACGACTAGAGGGCGTTGACACCGTTTTTCTGGCGCGCCATGGACGCCATCATCAATTTTTGCCCCGCGAAGTGCCCTACAGGGCGAATCTTTGGGCGATGCGTTCACTAGGTGTGCGTTGGTTGATCTCCGTCTCTGCTGTTGGGTCCTTACAGGCCTCAATACGACCCAGGGACATGGTGGTTCCCGATCAATTCATCGACCGCACTCAGCAACGTCCACCGACGTTTTTCGGGGAAGGATGTGTGGCCCATGTGAGCCTGGCCGATCCCTTTTGTTCGCAACTCAGCCAACTGTTAACGGAAGCCGCGAAGTCGTCCTTACCCAACGGGCAAACATTGCATCAAGGCGGCACGTATTTGTGCATGGAGGGCCCAGCCTTTTCCACCCGTGCGGAGAGCGAGCTCTACCGGAGTTGGGGGTGTTCCGTGATTGGCATGACTAATCACACCGAAGCGCGGTTAGCTCGAGAAGCCGAATTGGCCTATGCCTCCCTCAGCATGGTGACCGATTTTGATTGCTGGCATCAGGACCACGACGCCGTCACCGTGGAGATGGTGATGGGGAATCTGAGGGCCAATGCCATGGCCACCGAACCGATCCTTCGAACGCTGATGCAACGGATCAGCGCTGAGCGACCAGCATCACCCGCCCATACGGCTCTAGCGAATGCACTGGTGACTTCAAAAGAGGTGGTGCCCCTTGAGACCCGTCGAAAGCTTGATCTTTTTACAGCGCCCTACTGGGGAGCATGGTCTCAAAGTTGAGCCAACGTTGCGCCGCAGGTCTCCAGCGACGGGCGCAGCTGTTGGTCGTGCCGCTCTAGAACACTTCGAGCCTGATCTTTTGAGAGGTTGGCGGCCTTCATCAGAAGAGCCAGCTTGACGGAACCATCCGACAACGCCAACAGGGCCAAACCCTCCTCCCGCTCGACGCCAATGAGATCTCGGAGGATGCGGAGAGACCGGTCGACCAATTTGCTATTGCTGGCTGCCACATCCACCATGCGATTGCCATAGACCTTTCCGAGACGGACCATCACGGTGGTGGACAAAATATTGAGAGCCATTTTTGTGGCAGTGCCGGCTTTGAGTCGCGTCGATCCCGTTAATAACTCTGGTCCGGTCAACAGACGGATATCGATATCGCAGGGCAAAGGGGCTTGATCCTTGGGGACACAGGCCATCGCAATCGCAAGCGCTCCGATTGAGCGGGCGTAGGACAAACCACCACGCACGTAGGGGGTCGTTCCTCCAGCCGCGATGCCCACCAAACAATCCCCCTGCCGGAATCCATGCCGATCCAGATCATCACGACCGGCCTGTTCCAGATCCTCAAGACCTTCTGAACTATGCAATAGGGCCGGGGGGCCTCCAGCCAACACCCCTTGAACAAGCTCGGGGTCACTACAAAACGTCGGAGGGCACTCAGCGGCATCCAAAACACCAAGGCGGCCAGAGGTCCCGGCCCCCAGATAAAACAACCGACCACCGGCTAGAAGTCGCTCTGAAATGGCGTCCACGGCGGCCGCCAGTGCTTCGGAGGCCCCAGCAACAGCCTCTTGGGGACGCCGATCTTCCTCAACGAACAAATTGACAAGATCCTTCGTCACCAATTGATCCAATCGGCGACTACGGGGATTGGATTGCTCCGTCAGGAGATGACCGCGGTCATCGGAGGGCTGAAGCGTGGGATCAAAGCCAGCCATCGCGTTAGAGAAGTCCCTCGAGACGTTGCCTCAACGCATCGAGTTCAGGGTTTGATTCCGCGTCGAGAGATGCATCGGAATTTGGCGGTGTCTCTTCCGCCGCAGGTTGATCTTCCTTCCATTGGCTGACATCACGGTTGGATTCAGGCGGGGCCATGAACAAACGCTCTTCATCGGTGCCAGGCACAAAACCCGCTTCGATCAGCCGTGCCTCGTAACCAGCATCGCGACAGAACAATTCAACATCCTCACGATCCAAGCCTTCAACGGTTGGGACAGGAAAATCCTGGGCCTCAAGCAAGCCTGCATATCGCTCGGCATCCTCTGGGTTTTCAAATAACAACACCACGGTGCGTCCAGCGATCTCAAGCGAATGAATCCCTTCGCTGTCCGTGCCAGCGTCAAACAAAAGCACGTGAACGCGCATCCCTGAACCAACAAGCCGATCTGGAGCGGAGTCTCTCACCGACCCACGAATGCATGCATCCTCAGAGGTGCGAATACCTCACTGGATCTCAGATTCGACCGCTAGCTCCTGCAAACGTCGATACAAAGCACGTTCGTCTTCACCTAAGTCAGAGGGGATCACCACCACCACTTCAACCAGTTGATCCCCCAGTTGATCATCCATGGATAGGCCCCGACCCCGCAGACGTAACAGACGACCACTCGACGAGCCTGGGGGAACCTGCAACGTGACAGGCCCATCCAGGGTGGGCACATCAACGGCACAGCCCAGGGCCGCATCTGGGGGAAAGAGTTCCAATTTGTAGTGCACCCGCAAACCATCAACACGCAGACCGTCTTCAGTGATGACGCGAAGCTGTAAAAAATGATCACGACCCCCTGGAGCCACGCCTTCAAGACGTAAACGCCAACCATCTCCGGCAAAGGGTGGTGTATCGAGCTGAATCAGCGTTCCATCGCCCAGGCTGAGTTCCACCTGGGTACCCAGTAGAGCCTGGTCTGGGGTGAGCTCCACAACAGATTCAAGATCTTCAACGGCCAAAACAGGCGGTGGAGGTGCGGGTGCTGCCACGGGCCGCTCTGAGGACACATGGCTATCACCTGTCTGCCAGGGCATCACCTCGGGGTCAGATACAGGTTCAGGAGCAGCGTCTTCACGACGTTCTCGCCTTCCAAAAATCACATCGAGGTAATCCTCAAAATCAGGAAAACCTGTTGTGAACGGGTCGTCATCGGCCTCTACAACACCAGCACCCCGCTGCCATGCATCCCGTCGTCGTGGGTCATTGAGAACCGCATATGCCTCATTCACGAGCTTGAATCGCTCTTCGGCAACGGGATCATTTCCATTGAGATCCGGATGCCAACGACGCGCTTCCCGACGGAAGGCTCGTTTGAGCTGCGCAGCATCGCTATCGGGACGGATCCCAAGTAGGGACCAATAATCAGGATTAGCGGTAGATGTCATCGTCCCAAGCGGATGCATCA